>Ga0210394_10003418_pt1 | contig 19981 bp, 18 predicted proteins | sample IncBWC12MmetaG_FD_160121 | JGI IMG/M metagenome (GOLD analysis project Ga0210394, IMG submission 160121) | Forest soil microbial communities from Barre Woods Harvard Forest LTER site, Petersham, Massachusetts, United States - Inc-BW-C-12-M | ecosystem: Environmental > Terrestrial > Soil >...
CCGCTATGAGGACGGCTCCGTTTACTTCTCCAAAACCGCTTCTACCTGCCCAACCTTCTTTTGGATTGAGCCGGCGAGTTTTTCGCCTTTACCTCGGGCTGTCAGGCTGGGATTGTTAGTGAGCTGCCCAGCTTTCTCTTTCGTCTGGCCCTTCACTTCGTGAAGCTTGCCTTTGATCTGATCCTTCGTACTCGGTTTCATTATTATGTCTTCTCCTGTTTCGGAACTGAGCAATCCGGCATCCAAACCTCAAGAATTCAGCACTGCCAAGAATCACTGGGCGTAAGCGCGAGATCGCAATTCTTCAGCGGCCTGGAACCAATCCTCTTGCGCCGATCCGTGTGGACAGCCCCTTGCTTGCCAGAGTTCATAGGCAAGAGCCGCGATGTCGGCGTGTCCGAATGCCTTGATGCCGTGCCCGACTGTACTAGCCACCTGAGTGCGCTGGTGAGCCTCCCCGGAGTGCTCCATGGCCTGCCGTGAATGTTCGTGGCCGGTCAAGTGGTCCTGTTTTCCCTGCTGCTCGGCAACCAGATGGGCATGCGCCGCGCCGTCGTGTTGTTCAGCGGCTTGTGGGTGGTTCTCGTAATGTGATCCGCTGTTATATCGAGTGGACATCGCTAGATGACCCCCATTTGCCCTGATTTGGCGTGAGCTTCCTTTGCGAGTTTGTAAGCATGATCTGAATACTCGAGTGCTCTTTCGGCATGCCATTTTCCCCCTTCGTCGTCACCTTTTTCATTGTGTTCGGCGGCAGTGCGATGAGCGCGCGCCGCAAGTTCATGCTGCTCGGCGGCTTTCAGGTGTGCGTCGTGCATAATTTCCCTCCCGTGAAGATATTTTTCCTGGATTGCCAGGCGAGGGGTAGGTTGATAGGCTGCCGCCTACCCCAACCGACTTTACCGGTGCGCCGCGGCCGTAGCCGCTGGGAGGTCGGCGCTGGCTTCGGTAGACGATGCAATGTCCTGCGCGCCCGTATGCTTCAATAAATCCTTCGCGCGACCGATCTTTTCGGATGTGTCGCAGTGAACGGAAAGCAGAACTCCGCCCGCTTTGATGTGTCCTTCGTATCGCTTTGCTTCGTACTCAGGGATTCCCATCCCAACCAGCGCGCCAATAATACCGCCCACCGCGCCACCGACTCCGAGGCCCGCAAGAGAGGCCATGATCGGACCCGCTGCAATGAATGGACCGACTCCGGGAATTGCAAGAACACCAATCCCAGCCAGCAATCCAAGAGCTCCGCCGATCACTCCCCCAGTTGTAACTCCGGCAGCCGTGCCTTCGGGCGCTTTGGTACTTTTGTCGTGCGCGAAGTCTTTCGTACCTTGATTGTCCGGAAGCAAAACCGAGATATCGTCACTCAAGTACCCAGCGGCCAATAGGTCGTCGACGGTACGATCCGCTTGCTTTGTGTTCTGGTAAATACCAAACACTGCGATTTTTTTTCCTGCCATGATCTTGTCTCCTTATGAAACACGTGCTGTATTTTGCATGTGAAGGCCCAGTCGCTAGTCGAATGGGGACACGCGGTGACGCGCCGCCACGACCCTTGGTGTTTTGACCAAACCCGGTCAGGTGACCTCAGGCGGTCGCAGCTCTGATGGGCTCCCGCAACGCAACGACCGCCGGTCCGGGCATTGGGGTCGGCAGGCGGCCTGGAATCCGCGTTTGGTCCTTCCCATGCGCTGAGTGGAGATTGACCGGCATCGTAACGCAATTTGAGCGATGCCGCGTCAGAGGAGAGAAATATGGTAACGCTCAAATCGTACCTTCCCTTGCTGGCCGTGGTTGCCATGGGGACTCTGGCAGGGTGCTCAACGTCGTCCACAAGGTCCGCCGATGTTTCGGGCGGCGTCCGCACATCGCTCGATCAGGCCGGCCTCAAGAGTGTCTCGGTAACTGAGGATCACGACAAGGGTGTGGTAACCCTGGCCGGACATGTGACAGCAGACAGCGACAAGGCACAAGCCGAATCAATCGCAAAGTCCATAGCCGGGGCGCAAGTTGTATCGAATCAGATTGAAGTGGTTCCGCCCGGCGCCGAGCATGACGCCAAGAAGGTGAGCTCGGACCTGGACAAGGGCATTGAGGGGAACCTGGACGCGGCGCTGCTCCAAGGCAAGCTTCACAAGAACGTAAATTACGCGGTCAACAATCAAGTCGTTACGTTGACCGGTGAAGTCGACTCGCAATCCAAGCGCGGACAGGCACAAGACATCGCGTCTTCCGTTCCCAACGTGCTGCAGGTGGTGAACGAGCTGCAGATTAAAGAGCAGAAAGCTACCTCCTCGAATTGAGAGCGGCCCAAGCAAAACTAGAGGATCGAGGTTACAGAAAGATGAAGTTAACAAGCCTATTCCTGACTGTATGCGGACTCGGGCTGGCCCAGTTCGCTCTGGCCCAAGCCCCACAGGCTCCGAATCCGACTCGGCAAACAATTGATGACGGCGTGACAACGCCGATCTATCGCATTACCGTGGTGGCGAGGACTACGAAAGCCATCAATTATCATCACCGCAGCGGATCGACGAGGATCGGGTTCCGCGGGACGGCGTTGATGCCCGAAGCTCGCGGCGAGGCCAAGGTGGAGAGCAAACAAGGCGTCATCAAGATTGATGCGGACATGGAAAGGCTTGGGCCAGCCACGCAGTTCGGCCGCGAGTATCTGACCTATGTCATGTGGGCCATCACGCCCGAAGGTCGCGCGACCAACGTCGGCGAAGTGCTCCTCAATAACAGCGGCAAGACGAAATTGGATGCAACCAGCGAGCTGCAAACCTTCGGTTTGATCGTGACCGCGGAGCCGTACTTCGCCGTCACACAGCCGAGCGACGTGGTGGTGATGGAGAATTTCGTCAGGAAAGACACCACGGGAACCATCGAAGAAGTAGACGCGAAATACGAGCTGCTGCAGAGAGGGCAATACGTGTTGAATGTGAAGCCAGGCGATATTCACACGAGAGAGCTCAATCCGAAAGTACCGTTAGAACTCTACGAGGCGCGTAACGCCGTCGAGATCGCTCGCTGGACTGGAGCCGAGCAATATGCCAGCGACACCTTCCAAAAGGCTGTGGTGGGTCTTGAGAACGCCGAAGGTTATCTGATCGGCAAGGCTGGCAAGAAGCCCATCGGCACCGTGGCGCGGGAGGCCGTGCAAATGGCGGAAGACGCCCGGATTATCACGGTGAAGAAGATCGAAGAAGAGCAGTTGGCTACCGAGCGCAGGGTGGGAGCGGAACGTGAAGCACGAGTTGAGGGCGAACGCGCCGCCGCGCTGTCTGAAGCGGACCGACTAACCCGAGAAGCGGAGCGGGCCCGGCTCACATCGCTGGACAACGCCGAGCGCGTCAGGCGCGACAATGACGCGCAAACCGCGGCAGCTCAAGCCGAAGCCGATCGCCTGAGACGGGAAAACGAAGCTCGGGCGCTCGCCACACAGGTGGCTACGCAAGCCGAAGCGGATCGTTTGAAACAAGAAAACGACGCGCGGCTCGTCGCCGCCAACACCGAAACGGATCGTCTGAAACTGGAGAACGAGGCACAAAGACTTGCTGCGCAGGCCGACCTCGAGCGCGCTGCCAAGGAAAAGGCGCAGGGCGAGGCCGAGCGGACGCGACTTCGCGCCGAGCTCCTACTACAATTCAATGCGATTCTCCAAACCAGGGATACAGCGCGCGGTTTGATTGTGAATATGTCAGACGTGCTGTTCGATACGGCCAAGCATTCGTTGCGGCCTGCCGCTCGCGAGAAGCTTGCCAAAGTGGCGGGAATCATCTCGGGACATCCAGGGTTGAGGCTCGCCGTAGAAGGTTATACCGACAGCGTAGGCGGTGACGATTATAATCAGAAACTCTCCGAAGAACGCGGCGACGCCGTGCGCGACTACCTGACCCAGGAGGGCGTGGTGCGTACGTCGGTCACTTCGCAAGGCTTCGGGAAAAGTCAGCCGGTAGCTTCGAATGACACGGCCGCCGGCCGCCAACAGAATCGTCGTGTGGAATTGGTTGTTTCTGGCGAAATCATCGGTGAGCAAATCGGTCAGCCTGTGGCGATTCGATGACGGCAGCAGCGCGGTACCGGTCGCTGTTGGGTCTGTTGTTGACGCCGGTCGCGGTGGGCGCGGGCGCGCTTGCCGCGTGGCGGTTCGGCGCGGATGCCGGCTGGATCAGAAAGTTCTTTATCTCCGAGGGCCTGCTGTCGCACTGGCAGGTTTGGTGCGCGTTGGCCATGAGCATGGAGATCTGTGCCTACGGCTTGAGCCGGGGCGCGGCAAAGCGGGAACCCGCGAGTCCGGCGCTTGCGCGAGTGAGAGCAGCCTCATGAAAACCGAACAAAGCCGATTGTTGTGGCGTTTCGCCGGTTGTATCGCCGCGATTGCCGCAACGGTTGGCGTGGCGACATTAGTCTCCCATTGGTACGGCCCGCTCGGATAGAGAACGCACCCGCATGCTCATCCGGGTCGGCTATGAATTAGTCTTCAACTGCCTTCAAGAGACGCCGATGATCTTGATGGTCAACATCCATTATTCCCGCGCCGCCGATATCATCACCGCCGATTGGCTAATCACGGATCCGCCGACCAAGGTCACAGCTTATCGCGATTGCTTCGGAAACTGGTGCAGCCGCATCGTTGCGCCCGTCGGGAGGATTAGGCTGAAAGGTTCCGGGGTGGTCAAAGACTCTGCGCAACCGGACGCGTCGTCGCCCTTCGCTCGGCAGCACGCTTTACAGGATTTGCCGGAAGAGACGCTGGTCTTTCTGTTGGGTAGCCGGTATTGCGAGACAGATCTGCTGACGGAGGTAGCGTGGTCGTGCTTCGGCCAGTCGACGCCCGGGTGGCCGCGCGTCCAGGCGATCTGCGATTTTGTACACAACCACATCGCTTTCAACTATCAGAATGCGCGCGCCACCAGAACGGCCTGGGAGGCGTTTAACGAGCGCACGGGAGTCTGCCGGGACTACGCGCACTTGGCCATCGCACTTTGCCGCTGCATGAACATTCCGGCGCGCTACTGCACCGGCTATCTGGGCGACATGGGGACGCCACCGCCTTATGGCGTGATGGATTTTGCGGCCTGGTTGGAAGTCTATCTCGATGGCGCGTGGCACACCTTCGATGCACGCAACAACGTGCCCAGGATTGGACGGGTGCTCATTGCGCGAGGCCGCGACGCGGCGGACGTCGCCATTACGACCACGTTCGGCCCCAGTACGCTGGAGAGCTTTCAAGTCTGGACGGACGAAATTGCGGAGGGCGTGCCAGAGCTAGGCTAGTCCGCGAAGCCGATTTTAAGAGACATGCGACTCCTCACAGTACGGCATACCACGACCTATCGTTACTCGGAACCAGTAGGGTTGGGCGAGCATCGCATGATGTTCCGGCCCAGGGAAAGCCACGATCTGCGCCTCCTCAAGTCGCGACTCGAAATCACTCCCAAGCCCACGCATCTTCGAATGCTCCACGACGTATTCGACAACTCTGTCGCGGTCGCAACATTCGATGTCTCCACTGCCTTGCTGGATTTTGACAGCATTGTCACCCTGGAGCATTTTGAAAACGTACTGCCCGATTACCCGCTGGAGGAGTTTGCGGAGCGGTATCCCTTCAACTACTCCGATGAAGAGCTTCCCAACCTGAATCGCGCGCTTGTGCCGCACTATGCGAGCGATGGCGTGGAGCATTGGGTCAAAAGGTTCCTACATCCCTCCGGCAGTACCGGCACCATGAATTTACTGCGGGACATGACACTCGCCATCAAACAGGACTTCGTTTACACCAGACGCAGCGAGAAGGGTGTACAGAACCCGAATGAGACGTTGCGGAATCGCCGCGGCAGTTGCCGGGACTTCGCAGTGCTGATGATGGAAGCAGCGCGTTCCCTCGGTTTGGCCGCTCGCTTCGTCAGCGGGTACATCTTCGTTCCCGGCTCGGGCGACACGGGTACGTTGGGAGGCGGCGCCACGCACGCCTGGATGCAGGTCTATTTGCCAGGCGCCGGCTGGATCGACTTCGACCCGACCAACAGCATTGTCGGCAATCGCAATCTGATCCGAGTGGCCGTCGCTTGGGATCACACACACGTTCTGCCGCTTTGGGGCACCTTCATCGGTGAGGCCTCGTCCTTCCTCGGCATGGATGTCACGGTCAGCGTGACCGAGGACGTCCCGTTCGGTGATGGGCGCGGAGGCCGCTAGCAAAGTAACAGCGCCCGTTGGTGGTTCCATCGCACCGTACTGGTGCCTTTCAACCCAGTGGCTTCTTTGAATAGTCAACGCTTTCAATCTCTTAGCAACGGCCACGTGCATGCTTTTTAAGGGGCGACGGTTGGAGGTGGTTATGAAAAGCAGATTTTTGAACATGGTCGCGCGGGCATTCGCTCCGGTCGCTCTTGTTGTTGCGATGGCGGCCTTCAGTCCGATGACAGCGCTTGCGGCTAATCACGGAGGCGGAGGCGGGCATTCGTTCAGTGGTGGACGAGGCGGTTCTGGTGGGGTACGCGGTGGTTCTGGCGGAGGACGCTCCTTTGCCGCACCAAGCCGCGGAAACGTCGGCGGCGGCCGTGCATTCTCTGCTCCGGCCCGAGGGTTCAATGGCGGCGGGGGACGAGCGTATTACGGCGGTCGTGGATATTACGGCGGTGGCGCGTATTACGGCGGCCGGGGATATTACGGCCCAGGATTTGGATTCGGCGTGTATGCACCTTACGGCTATGCGGCTCCGGTGTGTAATCCGGCGGGATTCTATGATGCGTATGGTGTCTGGCAGTACTATCCGGGTTGCGCGGTTCCGTACGGATATTGACCCTCAGAGTTTTGCGGCCCGCCGCGAGACGGGCCGCCCGGCCAAAGCTCGATGTTTCCGGTGTGTTATGCTTCCATGGTCCAAGAATTGCCGATCGTGACCGAGGGGAGTGGTTATGAAAGCGAATAAGGCTCTCAAGCGACTGGCCAAGATTGACGCTTTGATATCGGATGTGGCGAAGCGATTTTCCTCAGGTACGTCCCATGTACGTGAGGCACTTCAAGATGCGAAGGCTGCTTTGGCTCGTGTGAAGTCGGCTGTAAGTTCGCGAGCACCCGCCAAGACAGCGAAGAAAAGGCCGCCGATCAAAAAAGCTGCGAAGAAAAGAGTGGCGAAGAAAGTCGCACCAGTTCGGAAGAAGACCACTGCAAAAAAGGCGGCGAAGAAAAGGGCCCCGGTGAAGCGAGCTGCGAAGAAAAGAGCGCTGAAGAAGACAGCTCCGGTACTTGAGCAGGCGGCTCCGGTTCTTCACCAGGCGGCCTCGGCTCCCGAGCAGACGGTGACGGAACCTACCCCGGTAGTTTTATAATCCGCGCTCGCCGTGGGCTTGTTCGGAAAACCGAACATTCCTGTCCACAATTTCGATCCGATACACAGTCTCACTCCATGCAAAATCAGGCAGGTAGGTCGGTGCGTTTCTGAAAGCCGAACAGGCAGACGCTTTGGAAGCTCGAAACGTTCCCGATATGGCATTTCTATCCTTCGGATCAATAGGCCTGTCATCGCTTTTTTACTTGACTAAGATTGGTCGAATGTAGAACTATCTTCATTGCAGCTCATCGAGCTGCACTACCTCAGGCTCCGAGTGCGCAGAACTCTCTTTGCATTCCTCTTGCTGTCGGTTTCCGCGGCCGCACAGACGGTCAGAGTCATTGCTCCGATCGATGAAAGCCAAAGAGTCACGCTTAAAGGGACCGTTCATCCAGAAACGCGCACCGGCGTCGACTTAGGTCCCGTTGAGCCTTCGCGAAAAATCGCGCCGATGGTTGTCCTGCTGAAACGGTCGCCCGAGCAGCAGGCCGCGATCGAGAGTTTCCTCGAAGAACAACGCAATCCGGGATCGCCCAATTTCCACAAGTGGCTGACACCGGAGCAATACGCGGAGCGATTCGGACTGGCGGAAGATGACATGTCCACCCTCCGATCCTGGATCGAATCGCACGGGCTGACCATCGACCATTCGGGGCGCGGGCGGAACTGGATCGGTTTCAGCGGAACGGCGCAGCAAGTCGAATCGGCCCTTGGCACAAAGATTCACCGCTACCAAAATGAGGGCGAAGAGCATTTTGCCAACTCGACCGAATTGTCCATTCCGGCAGCCCTGGAACCTGTGGTGGGAGCGCTTATGGGGCTTGACGATTTTCGGCCGATGCCGCATTACACCATTTCCAATAACACTACCCACTATCTCGCGCCCGATGACTTGGCGGTCATCTACGACATCATGCCGCTGTATAACAAAGGCACCGACGGAACCGGGCAGAAGATTGCGATCGTCGGGCAATCGGACTTGGAGCCGAATTTCGCCGATATTCGCGCTTTCCGCAATAAGTTTCATCTTCCAGTCGCAGATCCGCAAGTGGTTCTGTACGGCTCCGATCCGGGACTGAATGGCAGCGTGAGCGAGGCCGACTTCGATCTGGAATGGAGCGGGGCCATCGCGCGCAACGCTACTCTCATTTTCGTGACCTCGGCCAACGTCGATATTTCGAGTATCTACGCCGTCGATCAAAACGTCGCTCCTGTAATCAGCCGGAGCTACGGGGTATGCGAGCAGGAAAAGTTCTACTTGGCCGATCTCTTCCAGTCCGTCGTCCAGCAGGCCAATTCTCAGGGCATCACATACATCGCGTCGTCCGGCGACGCCGGCCCAAGTAATTGCGCCGGCTGGTTTAATGCCCCGCTCGCCACTGATGGGTTGGGGGCTAACTTTCCGGCCAGCATCCCGGAAATCACCGCAGTAGGGGGTACGGAATTCAATGAAGGGTCCGGGACTTATTGGAACCCGATGAACTCCGAGAGCGGGTCTTCGGCGATTTCCTACATTCCTGAAATGGCATGGAACGACACGGTAGCCGGGGGCACGATTCAGGCCACCGGAGGAGGTCCTAGCATCCTCTATGCAAAGCCTCCTTGGCAAACCGGACCGGGAGTGCCCGCCGACAATGTACGGGACACCCCGGATGTCGCAATGCCGGCCTCCGCCATCCACGATGGCTACTGGGCGTGCACCGGCGGAGGATGCTCTCCGGGCTTCGGAGGAACATCCTTTGCAGCGCCTGTTCTTGCCGGTATTGTCGCGTTACTCAATCAATCGTTAGCCTCCAAGGGCGCGCAAAGCCAATCGGGGCTGGGCAATATCAATCCCGACGTGTACCGTATCGCCAATGCCTCCAAGAATGTCTTTCACGACATTACCGTCGGCAATAACATTGTCCCCTGCGCGAAGGGAACGACGGATTGCACCACTGGGAGCATCGGATACTCTGCAGGGCCTGGTTATGACATGGCAACTGGATTAGGCTCGGTGGATGTAGCGAATCTGCTGAACTCGTGGAACACTTCCGGGACAGGGACGACCGTCGCCGTTATGGCGGACAATACCAGCATTTCGATGAGCGGTAGCGTCCAGTTGACTATCACGGTAGCGTCGTTGTCCGGGACTGAGGTTCCCACAGGCACGGTGTACGTAAATCTCAGCAATACCTCCACTCCCGTTTCGACGCTTCCTAGCGAGCTGTCGCTTGGCGCCGCGACGCTTACCGCGGGATCGGCCCAATTACAGGTTTTTGGAGGCCAGTTGAACGCCGGCTCGAATACCATCACTGTGATCTATGACGGCAATACTCAGTTCAACGGAAGTTCAGCCAGCGTCAAGGTCAATGTGATGAGCATTCCTGCGACGAACTCCGCAGTGGTCCTAACAGCATTTCCAGCCTACTACGCTTACCAGGATCCACCGATCCCGCAGACGCCTCCAGTAGAAGGCTTTCAATGGCGTATCGCGCTCCAATTACAAGACGTCTCCGGAGTGGGAACCACAATAACTCGCTTCAGTGTCAACGGGCTCGACGATTCCGCTCATATCACAGATCTGTTCGGCACCAATATCCTACCGCCTCACGGAACTCTTGTAGGCGTCCATAGCCTGAATGTCCCGTCGGTCCCGACTACGATTCCAGTTGTTTTTAGTGGCCAGGACTCGGGCGGGTTTCAGTGGACTACCGGGCTTCAGGTCCCGCTGGTTGGGGGGCCGGGACAGTTCGTCCGTATCTTCAACGACGGGCTTGTCAACGCCGCTTCGTTTGCGCCCACGTTCGCTCCCGGGATGATCATGAGCGTCTTCGGAGGGAACTTGAACAATCCACCTCAGGCTACCGGGCTGGCTCAGTCGGTGCCGCTCCCCCTGACGCTGGCTGGATCTTCCGCGACGATCAATGGCGTTGCGGCGCCCTATTATTACGCGTCGGATGGGCAAGTCAATATACAAGTCCCCTACGAGACAGCTCCTGGAGACGCAGTCCTGACAATCACTGGATTTATCGGACAGACCTTCAGTTACGCGTTCAGGGTGCAACCCAGCGCGCCGGGTATTTTCGTCGATGCCAGAAACGACGCGCCAGTACCCTCGGAAACGGGAAGTCAAGGGCTGGAGGTGGTGCTGTACATCACCGGCGACGGGATCGTCACACCGGCGCTCGCCACTGGCGCATCGCCCGCTCCCGGAACGCCGCTCGATCAACTACCCAAGCCGCGGCTCCCGGTCACCGTGAGCGTCGCGAAAATGCCGGCGCAAATCGCGTTTATCGGCATTACCCCCGGCATCGTCGGGGCGACGCAGATCAACTACATCATCCCGGCCAAAGCTCCATTAGGAATCCAGCCGGTAGTGGTAACCGTGGGCGGTATCCCATCTCCTCCTGCGTTCATCACCTTGCAATAAATCTCGAGTTCATCACGCCGACAACAACGATGATCAGCGTAGTGGAAGGAAGACCGGTCTAAGCTTAGCCGGGGACGCTTCGCGAGATCAGCGTTGTGCGGCTCCGCTGCGTCCCATGATTGGCCACACGTCCACGATTTGATCGCCGCGCGCGACATAATAGCGGTCATAATAGTTGGTGCTGTCATCCAGCACCGTACAATAAATTTCTACGCGATCACCCAATTTGACGCCCGATTCCGAGTCTTTCCAGGTGAGGACGCCGTACTCGGCGCCCTGGCTACCCACCTCAAGCCAGGGCATTCCCTTTACTTTGTCCGTTGCCCGAACGCCGGCTTTATTGCCGTAGTCGATGGTGGCTTGGTTGGGGTAGTGTTTGCTGTCCACCGTGGCAAGCACGGTGAGAGCACCGGCAAAATCGTTGAAAGTAGCGTCGTCCTTTTTGCCGCCGATCACGAAATACCTCGTATCCATGAATACGTACGAACCCACCTCGAGTTCGGTGAGGCCGTTCTCGTGGTCGATGTCGTAAGTGCCGGTCGAACCGCCGGTGAATATGTTCACTGGCAATCCGGACTTCCTGCACATCTCCACGGTTTCTTTGGCCCCAGCCAGGTCTTGGGCGGATTGCTCGCGACGTTTTTCCCAAGTTTTAGTGTGGGCCGCGCCTCCGGAATAAGCCATGATCCCTTCAAAAGTCATCTGCTTCGATGAGTCGATCTTCCGCGCCAAGTCGACCGCGGCTTCACCGCACGCGATTCCCTGCCGGCGCATGCCGGCATACACCGACACCAGCACGCGGACGTGAGCGTTTTCGAGTGCTGCCGCCTGCTCCACCCAGTCGAAGACCAGCGGGTCGTCGATCACGAAAGTAAAGGTGGGATCCCGAATCGAAAGCGCGACGGCCCGTTCGATCCCGTTCCTGCTTGCGGGCTGCTTGGTCCACATCACGTTCTTTATCCCGGAGCCGGACATCAGCTCCGCCTCGGCGATGGTGGCACAGGTGAGGCCTATTGCGCCCTGCGCCATTTGAATCTTGGCTACATCCACGCTTTTGTGAACCTTGACATGCGGGCGAACGGGGACACCGAGCGCCTTGGTGGAATCCGCCATCAGCTTCACGTTGTTTTCAAACAGCGCCTCATCCACCACCAGCGAGGGCGTCGGCAGGACATCCTTGGTCATGTCGCGGAAATCGCGGCGAGCGATACGGCTTTCGAATTCCACATACGGGAACCCAGCCGGGCTGGTTTTGGCGGAGTTGCTACTGGATATCATAGAAGCTCCTAACCCACCACTCTCCCTCGCGTCGATTCGCGTGTCACTAGGCGGGAGGCAAAACAAATCCCAATTTGCTCGATGGGAGGTTGGTCTTCCACCATGCGAATCAGGAGCGTCGTTCCCAGCGCCAGCATCTCATACCAGGGGATCTCGACCGATGTCAGAGGCGGGTTCGCAAACACCGTCTCGTTGGTTCCATCCAGCGCCAGCAATCCTACATCCATCGGAACTCTAATGTGGAGATCGCGCATCGCCTTCAGTGCTCCGATCGCGGACCGGTCGCTTGGAACAATGAGCGCGTCCGGCCGCTCGCGCTGGTTCATCAGGCGTTCCGTGCCCGCGTAACCTTCCTCTGCATTCAATTCAATGGTTACCATCAGCGACGAATCCACTTTGAAGCCGGCCTCTCGGTGAGCCTTCTCGTAGCCGGTCGAATAGAGTTGGTGGCTCATATAACGAGTGTCGCCCAGCAGGATTCCAATGCGCCGGTACCCGCATTGCAGCAAATAGGCGGTTGCTCGGCGGCTCACCTCGCAATGGTCGACGCCGACATAGTGTATGGCTGTCCCGGGAAGCAGGCGATTGACCACGATGTAGGGAATATTGTGATCGCGAAACGGCTTGGAATCCTGCTCCTCATCGCGCGTGCGGAACAGCAGGACGCCGGCGAACTCACGGTCCAGGATCATGCGGTCTTCGGCGCGGCCACCCAAATGGGGGCTAAAGGCTCCCACCATAGTGACGTAATTCGATTGGCGTCCGATGTCCGTGACCGCTTGCAAGCCTTCGCGAATGAAATTCGAGTGCAGTCCCCAGTGCTGCGCGGCTTCAGGCACCATCACACCGATGACGCGATTGCCGCGCGAGGCGGTTACTGCGTTGGCCGTTCCGTAATTCGCTCCCGCCAGAATGGAAAGCACCCGCCGGCGCGTTCCTTCGTTAACGCCCTTCTTGCCGTTTAGAACTCGGGAAACCGTACTAATAGAAACTTGCGCCTTTTCGGCCAGCTGCTCCAAGGTCGTTTTCGTCATTCAGTTCACCGTTTCTCCAATAAACGAATCCGTCCTTATCGGTAGATGATTCGAAGTGCTATTGCAATTCTTGCCAGCTCTTGCAAGCCAGAAGAATACCCGAGCATCTTTGAGTTGTCAAATGCCGAGACTCAGTACGTCTGACGATGTCTGGAGCTCAGGACTTGACGAAGTATTACCCTCTCTGTATAATCCTATTTTCAGTTTTTTGCATGCCTTGCAATCGGTCGCTTCTACGCATGCACACGGGCGTCTCCGTTGACGCGCGTTCCGTTCGTCTCTGTTGACGGCGTCGTTTTTATTTTACCGGCCATCAGACACTTGGGGCCAGGTCCGATCAGAACTTTATTTTCCCGATGAACCCTTGACAGAGAGGTCCGTGCAATGAAGCTTATCTCCAGCGCTCTATTATTCGTGCTTCCGCTCTTTCTCTTGCAGGCACAATCAACTTCGTCTTTGACTGGACTGGTGACCGATCCCTCGGGCGGGGTCGTTCCCGGAGCCGAAATTACGGTAGTCAACTCAGACACCAACCAGAAACGCACGGCGACCACCGATTCGCAGGGGCGCTACTCGTTTCCGCAAATGCAGCCTAGCACTTACCAGGTGACCGCTCGCGCCACCGGTTTTTCAGAAGCGGTAGTCAACAATGTTCAGTTGCTCGTTAATACGCCGTCCACGGTGGACATACATTTCGCCGTAGGGGCAGTGCAACAAAGCGTCTCGGTGAACGCTGAGACCACGCAGGTAAATACGCAAGACGCGACAATCGGTAATGCCATCGGCACACGTCCCATTCTCGAGCTTCCCTTCGATGCCAGAAATGTGATTGGCCTGCTCTCCATTCAGCCCGGTGTCACCTACTTCGGCGATCCCAGCCAGCGTGACGATTATCGCAGTGGTTCCGTCAATGGCGGCAAGAGCGATCAGGGCAATGTCACGCTTGACGGCGTCGATGTGAACGACGAGCAGTATCGGACTGCGTTCACCAGCGTGCTGAGAACGACGCTCGATTCCGTCCAGGAGTTTCGCACCACTACCACCAACGGCGGGGCCGATGTGGGACGCAGCTCCGGAGCACAGGTAGCATTAGTTACCAAGTCGGGTACGAACTCCGTGAACGGCTCGCTCTATGAGTACACCCGGAACACTGACACTTCCGCCAACTCCTTCTTCAACAATCAAGACGGAATCCCACGCCAGAAACTGATTCGCAATGTTTTCGGCGCGTCGATCGGAGGTCCGATCAAGAAGAACAGGCTCTTCTACTTCCTGAACTACGAAGGACGCAGGGATGCCAGCGATGGTAGCGCGGTTCGCGTCGTTCCGAACATGTTGTTCCGTCAGGGAATATTCACCTACTCGACAACAGACGGAGGCCTGGCACAGCTTACTCCGGCTCAGATCAAGCAGATCGATCCCCAGCACATTGGCGAAAGTCCCGCCATACTTCAAATCCTTCAGTCGTACCCGGTCCCCAACGACAATACGGTAGGGGACGGATTGAATACCGCCGGGTATCGCTTTAACAGTTCCGTGCCCCTCAAGTACGACACCTACATTGCTCGAGCGGACTATCAACTCGATTCCGACGGAAAGCAGACGCTGTTCTTCCGGGGACAGCTTCAAAACGATCACTACGTCCCTTCCACCAGCACCACCAGCGGCCTTCCCCAGTTTCCCGGGCAAGCCGATTCGACTGTTACCCTCCAAAACGCGAAAGGCATTGCGGTGGGCCACACCTGGATCATCACACCGACGCTGGTAAACAGCCTTCGATACGGCTTCACCCGCCAGTCGTACGACAACACCGGAGTGCAAACGCAGCCGATCGTGGGGTTCTCCAGCGGGTCCCTTGATAATCCCGTCGCCTCCACCACTCCGCTCAGCGCGACTATTCCGGTCCACGATATCGAGGAAAATCTTACCTGGACCCATGGCGCGCATACCGTTGTCGTGGGCGGATCGCTACGCTTTATTCGCACCCGGCGTTTATCGTTCGCTAATTCTTATAGCGACGCCACCATGACTCCCGGATGGTTCGTTGACAATGCCCGCTACTTGCTGGAGCCGAACGTCAATCCCAACACGTTGAGCGACTACACCAACCAGATGGTGAATCTGCTCGGATTGGTGGCGCAAGGGACCGCCGACTACAACTACAACAAGCAGGGCGCACTGCTGCCGCAAGGCCAAGGGATCGGTCGCGACTTTGCCGACAATGAGTTCGAGTTTTTCTTTATGGACACCTGGAAAATCAGTCGCGGGTTCACCGTTTCGGCCGGAGCGCACGTGAACATCGATCCGCCGCTCCACGAAGTGAACGGATACCAGACCTCGACCAACATTCCGCTGGGCGTGTGGGCCAACGATCGCGCTGGCCTGGCAGAAGCGGGGCTGCCACAATCGATGGTTACGCCGCTCAGCTTCACGCTCGCTGACGGGCCTGGAGGTCACTCTCTTTATCCCATGCAGCGCCATATCGCCCCGCGCGTGGGCTTGGCCTATTCACCGCAAGCCGATTCCGGTTGGCTCAAGACTCTATTCGGCGGGCCGGGCAAAACCTCCATCCGCGCCGGCTTCGGCATGTATTACGACCAGTTTGGCCAGAGTCTCATCCGCATCGCCGACGCGACCTCTTTAGGCTTCTCCGCCACTCTTCAGAATGCAGGCACGCAGACCTATCAGACTGTGCCGCGCTTCATCAGCCTGAACCAAATCCCAGCGGGTCTCCTGCCCGCCGCGCCGCCCGGAGGCTTTCCGCAAGTCGCGCCCGACGTGTTCGCCGCAACCTCTGGCGTGGATAGCAGCATACAAAGCCCCTATACGATGAATATCGATTTCAGCATTGGCCGCGATCTGCCTCATGGATTCCATATTGAGACCTCGTACATCGGGCGCCTATCCAGGCATTCCCTGGTCGCGGACGACGTTGGGATGTACACCAACCTAATCGACAACAAATCGGGCCAGAGCTACTTCCAAGCGGCGACCATAATGCAGCAATACGTGCGCCAGAATTTGCCGGCGGATAAAGTTCCTTCCATTCCGTTCTTTCAGGATCTTTTTCCAGGCTATGCTGGAGGGGGATTAACAGCGACGCAGAACATTTACCAAAACGCCTGGAGCCTAAACCCGGCCAGCGACACCACCGCGCTGCAAGTAATCGACGCCAGCGCCACTGGTTGCTCGCCCTGCAGCATCCTGGGGCCTAACGCGATGTATAACCCTCAATACGTCGCGCTCACAGCTTTTCGCTCCATTGGAACAGGCGACTACCATGCATTCGAAGCCACCATCCGCAAGCAGTTTAGCAGCGGCATCCAGTTCGATTTGAATTACACTCTCTCCAAGTGCATGGACCTGGGATCTACCCGCGAGTCCGATGGGCCCAACGGTCCCCAGGGCTCCGGTCTCGGTCTGATTCAAAACCCATGGAATCCCGGTCAGGAGCGGGCTGTGTGCGACTATGACGTGCGCAACCTGGTTAGCGCATTCATGGTGGCCGAACTGCCCTTCGGGCGCGGGCACATGTTGGGCGGGACCGCCAATAAGTTTTGGAACGCCGTTATTGGAGGATGGCAGCTCAGCACCATTTGGCGTCAGTCCTCCGGGCTGCCGATTGGGGTGAGCAACGGCGGCTATTGGCCCACCAACTGGAATTATCCACCGTTCGCCACACAAATCGGACCGGTCCAAACGGGCGGCACCAGCAACTCTCCGACCGGCGGTCCGAATATTTTTCCGAACCCAACGGCTGCGTTCAATGCGTTTGAGCTTACCTTTCCGGGCCAAAGCGGCAGCCGAAACGTGCTGCGCGGCGACGGATTCTTCACCATTGACACCGCGCTGTCGAAGCGCTTCCATATGTTTTACAACGAGAAACACAGCTTTCAGATCCGCGCGGAAGCGTTCAACGTCAGCAATTCAGTTCGCTTCGATGTGAACCAGATGTCGTTGAGCATGAGCAACTCCGTTGCGTTCGGCAAGTACAACGGCACTCTGAATACCCCGCGCGTCATTCAGTTCGGAGGACGATATGAGTTCTGACGGTGTCAGCAGACGCACCCTGCTGGCAGGGGCCGCGGCTATGGCCGCCGCATCGAGCCTGCGGGCTGCCACCGATCCGCTGGATTGGACGCTCACGGAAGCATCGCAGGCGCTGGCCAAGGGCACCGTGTCATCGGAGGAACTGACCAAGCTGTGTCTGGCCCGCATCCACAAGTTGGATCCCTCCCTCAATGCCTTCATTACGCTGACCGAGGAGTCCGCCCTCCAACAAGCGCGGGAATGTGACCGCCAGAGAAAAGCCGGGCGAGCGCCAAGTCGTTTGTATGGGGTTCCTATCGCTTTGAAGGACAATATCGACACCGCCGGGATCAAGACCACCGCGGCGGCGGCCGTTTTCAAGGATCGTGTTCCCGCAGAAGACGCCGAAGTGACCAGGCGATTAAAGGCCGCCGGGCCGGTGTTCCTGGGCAAGCTCAATCTCGATGAGATGGCTTTCGAAGGAACAGGCACAACGGGCTGCTTCGGCCCGGCGCACAATCCTTGGAATCTGGAAAGAATCACGGGCGGATCGTCTGCCGGATCTGCGGCCGCGGTATCTGCCGGGCTCTGCTATGGCTCGGTGGGAAGCGACGACGGCGGGTCGGTCCGTATCCCTGGCGCTTTCTGCGGCGTGGTTGGATTCAAAACCTCGTATGGCCGCGTCAGCACCCGCGGAGTGGTTCCTTCCGCCTACTCGATGGACACCATTGGCCCGATTGTCCGGACGGTGGAAGATGCAGCCGCGATACTGCAAGTGATTGCGGGCTACGATCCGAACGACGCAATCACGCCGGCCGAACCGGTGCCCGACTATTTGCCGGCGTTGAGCGCTCCGATCGCGAATTTGCGCATCGGCGTTCCCCGCGATTATTTCTTTGAAGACCTGCATCCGGACGTTGCGTCGGCCGTCGAAGAGGCGATTCGCCATTTGAAGGGCCAAGTAAAAGAGGTGCGCGACGTTACTCTTCCGCGCCTGCATGTTGCCGAGAACGGCACCTATGATGTGGAGCTTTATCACTACCAGAAGCCGTTTTTCGACAAGTCGCCCGAGTTGTACCATCCCTGGTCCCAGCGGCAAATGCGTGGGCTGATGCTGGTGCAGACCATTCCCTACGTGGAGACGCTGAAACGCATCCGTGAATGCCGGCGAGATATCCGCCGCATCTTTGAGTCGGTGGACATCCTGGCTCTGCCGACTATGCGAGAGCCAGCGCCGCTGATTTCAGAGACCGAGAATGAAACACACCATCGCCCGCACAGCAACACGGGCGCGTTTAACCATTTCGGCACGCCTTCGATGACGGTGCCATGCGGTTTCTCGAAAGACGGTTTGCCCATTGGAATGCAGCTGGTTGGCGCGGCTTTTCACGAACCACTCGTTCTTTCGGTGGCGCACGCCTATCAACAATCCACCGATTGGCACAAGCGGAAGCCTACCGTGCTGCAGGGATGACTGGCGTTTCTACCCAAAAAGTGAATCGGCGAGCATTCCTCGCTGGCGGCGGTATGACTCTGGCCGGCCTCGGTTTAAGCGCTTGTGCTCCGAAGAACAGGATCGTCGCAGCGGCTCCCGCCAGGCCCGCCCCGGCCAATTCCCCTGTGAACCTGGCGGTCCCGCGGATTTCCTGGGATCGCGTCATCCGCACCACCGTCGGCCTGAGGCCATTCCGTGAGTCGGGCTTTGTCCTAAGGGCCGAGCGATTCGACGAAAAGACCGTGATTCACGACTACGGTTTTGGCGGCACCGGAATGTCGCTCGCCTGGGGCTGCGGGGCTATGGTGGCGGATATTGCACTGGATCATAGCGAGCGCAAGGCAGCAGTGCTCGGTTGCGGCTCCCCTGGGCTCACCGCGGCCAGACAGCTCCAACGCCGTGGATTCGAAGTAACCATCTATGCGATGGCTGTGCCTCCCTACACCACCTCCAACATGTCGTGGGCCGGGTTTACGCCGACGTCTGGCCTGGTGACCAGGCGCAGTGCGGAATGGGACGCGCAGTTTCGAAAAGCGGCGGAGATCTCCTACCGCGAGCTTCAACTCCTGGTCGACCATCCCGGGTACGGTGTCTACTGGATCGACAGCTACGCGGCCACCGATATCGACCCTCGTGCTGTCGCCGGGAGTACGATTCGGGATCGTTACGGCGAGGCTGGGGACCTGCTGCCCAACCAGTTGTGGCCCGAGCGGGACGAGCAAATCCTCGGACCGGGTGAACATCCTTTCCCGACCAAATATGCGATTCGCAGTCCGTCGCTGGGAATTGAGCCAAATCTATATCTCGATCAACTGGTGCGCGATTTCCTTCTGTTCGGTGGAAAGATCGTGGTCCGCAAGTTCGATACGCTGCGGGACATCATGTCGTTGTCTGAGTCGCTCATCGTCAATTGCACTGGCCTGGGATCGAAAACGCTCTTCAACGACGATGAACTCACGCCCATCAAGGGCCAGCTCACCGTGTGCGTGCCGCAGCCTGAATTGAACTACCGCGTGTCGGGACGTTTGTCGAAGGACGCTGCCTTTACGGACATCAATCCACGCAGCGACGGCATCATCGTTGGCAACATGCGCGACCGCGGTAATTGGTCGCTCGAACCCAATGTGGAAGTGCGCCAGCAAAACATGGACGCGGCCATTCAGTTCGCTGCGGCAATGCGCCCTTCGTCCAGCGGGCTGCGCCCCACGAAATCACCGGCCCCGAAGGCGAATCCCAGCCTTGAGAGCTTCTTCGGAGCCGCGTCCTAGCCGACGCACCGAGGAGGCGATTTGAGCCGGGGACAGATATCTAATGCAAGCAGCGACAGCAAGAGGTGGACTCCAACGCAGCATGAGGGTGCTTGGCAACTTGCTGATCACGCTCTCAGTATCCACGCC
>Ga0210394_10003419_pt1 | contig 19976 bp, 19 predicted proteins | sample IncBWC12MmetaG_FD_160121 | JGI IMG/M metagenome (GOLD analysis project Ga0210394, IMG submission 160121) | Forest soil microbial communities from Barre Woods Harvard Forest LTER site, Petersham, Massachusetts, United States - Inc-BW-C-12-M | ecosystem: Environmental > Terrestrial > Soil >...
CGGCGCGGCTGCCGGCGCTGCGCACGCAGCTGAAGGTCGCCGAGATCCTGTACGTCGGCACCTGCAACCGTGTGGAGGTGCTGTACGCCACCGAAGATGGCAGTCCCGCCGGCGATGCACGCAGCGAGGTGTTCCGTATCCTCGCCGGTCGCGATCCCGCGCCCGGTGAGGCCGCACGGCTGCTGCGCGCCTGGACCGGGGAGGCTGCGGTCGAGCACCTGTTGCTGCTCGCCTGCGGGCTCGACTCCGCGCAGACCGGAGAGCAGGAGATTGCCGCGCAGCTGCGCAGCGCGTGGCAGGAGGCGCGCAGCGCACACACCTGCGGGCCGGTTCTCGATCGGCTGCTCGGCGAGGCGCTCGCGATGGCGCGGCAGGTGCGGCGCCTGTCCGCCGGCGTGCAGGCGCCCTCGCTCGCGGACCTGGCCGCTGAGCGCACGCGGCAGCACCTCGACGGGGCTGCCGGGCGCGTGGCGCTCATCGGCGTATCGCCCATGACGCGCCGCTGCGCACGGCTGCTGCACGAGGCGCAGCTGCCGCTGCTCATCGTCAACCGCAGCGCGGCCGCCGCCAGCGAGCTGGCGCAGACGGTGGCGGGGGAGGCGCTCGCGCTCGAGCGTTTCTGCGCTGAGCCCCCGGCGGTGAGCGCCGTGATCCTGGCCGCCGGCGGCGGCGAGCCGCTGCTCGATGCCGCGGCGCTCATCCGACTGCGCGGCGCGCACCCAGGTGGCGCCGGGCCGCTGCTGATCGATTTCGGCGTGCCGCCCAACGTCGATCCCGCCGCGGCGCAACTCGCCGGACTGCCGCGCGTCGGCATGAGCGAGCTGGTGGAGCTGGCGCAGGGACGGCGCCTGGAACAGCTCATGCGTCTCGCGCCGGTGCGTGCCGCCATCGATGCGCAGCTCGCTCGCCTGCGCGCCGAGCAGGCGATGCGCGCACTCGGGCCGCGCCTCGCGCAGCTGCGCGACAGCTTCGAGCAGATCGCGGCCGAGGAAGTCAGCCGCGCTCTGGTGCACGAGCTGCGCACGCTCGATGAGCAGCAGCGCGCGCAGCTCGAGCGTCTGGCGCGCAGCGTGGCGCTGCGGCTTGCGCACCTGCCGCTCGCCGGCTTACGGTCCGCGGCGGAGCTGCTGAGCCCCGAGGCCGCGGACGCCTTCTTCGCGGCGGCGCAAACGCGCCGCGACGAGCAGGCGACGCCCGCCGCCGAGGCGCACAAAGGAGGGCAGACATGACGGTCGGGCGAGGCGGCAGTGCAGCCGGCGCACAGTCGGTGGCGCTGTTCGAGCGTGCGTGCCGCGTCATCCCGGGGGGCGTCAGCTCGCCGGTGCGTGCCTTTCGCGCGGTCGGCGGCACGCCGTTATTCATCGCGCGCGGCGCGGGCGCCGAAGTGACCGACGCCGACGGGCGCAGCTACCTCGACATGGTCTGCTCCTGGGGTCCGTTGATCGCCGGGCACGCCCACCCGCAAGTCCTCGCCGCGATCGGCGCGGCGCTCGCCCGCGGCACCACCTACGGCGCGCCCTGCGCGGCGGAGGTGGAGCTCGCCGAGCGCATCGTGGCCGCCTACCCGCAGGCCGAGCAGGTGCGTTTCGTCTCCTCCGGAACCGAGGCGGTGATGAGCGCCATCCGCGTGGCGCGCGCCTTCACCGGGCGCGACCTGATCGTGAAGTTCGCCGGTTGTTACCACGGACATGCCGATCACCTGCTGGTCGCGGCGGGCTCGGGACTGGCGACCTTCGGCCGTCCGTCCTCCGCCGGGGTGCCGGAGGCTTTCACGGCCTGCACACGCGTGCTGCCGCTCGATGACGCGCCGGCGCTGCGCGAGCTGATGGCGCGCGAAGGTGCACGCATCGCCGCGGTGATCATTGAGCCGGTGCCGGCCAATCACGGCCTGCTGCCGCAGCGGCGCGAGTTCCTGCTCACCCTGCGCGAGCTCACCCGTGAGCACGGCGCGCTCTTGATCTTCGACGAGGTGATCTCGGGATTCCGCTTAGGCCGCGGCGGCGCGGCCGAGCGGCTCGGGATCGACCCCGATCTCGCCACCTTCGGCAAGGTGATCGGTGGCGGCATGCCGGTCGGCGCGTTCGGCGGTGCGCGGCGCATCATGGCGCGCCTGGCGCCCGAGGGCGACACGTACCAGGCCGGTACGCTGTCCGGCAATCCCGTGGCGATGGCGGCCGGAGCAGCCACACTCGCACTGCTCGAACGCGAAGCGGGCTGGCAGCGCCTCGAGGAGATCGGCGCGCAGCTCGAGCGGCTGCTCGAGCCGGTGCTCGCCGCGGCGCGATTTCCGCTGCAGCTCGTGCGGGTGGGATCGCTCTTCTGGCTGTCGCTGCATGCCGGCGGTGCGCCGCGCACGGCGGCGCCGCTCACGAGCGAGGAGAGCGCCCGCTTCAGCGCGCTGTTCCACGGCATGCTGGCGCGCGGCGTGTACCTGCCGCCCTCCGCGTACGAGGCCTGTTTCCTGTCGCTCGCGCACGGCACCCCGCAGCTCGAGCGTTTCGCCCAGGCGCTCGCCGGCACGCTGGCGGAACTGCCGTGAAAGCCACCCGCGTCTTCCAGCTCACCGCGCTCGCCCTGGTGGTGGTGGCCGCGGTGCAGGTCGGCTGGTGGCTGTACGACCAGCACGCCTACACCGTCGAGAAGGTGCTGGCAGCGCGCGGCGCCTACCGCGAGCAGACCGCCGCGGCGCAGGCGCTGCTCGCTGCGGGAGTGAGCCCGCAGCAGGTACACGAGCTGCTGCCAGCCATCGTGGTGCGCGACGGGCGCGCGGCGCTCGCTGCCGAGATCGATCGGGCGCTGAAGAGCGAGGAACGCCATCGCTACAACCAGTACGCCTGGGAAGGCTCCTTCTTCCTGCTGGCGCTCGCGCTGTGCATCGCGGTGATCGCGCGTGCGCTGCGGGCCGAGGCGCGCGTGCATGAGGAGCAGGAAAGCTTTCTCGCGCTGGTCTCGCACCAGTTCAAGACGCCGCTCGCCAGCCTGCAGCTCTCGCTCGAGACGCTCGCCCTGCGCGCCCCGCGCCCGCAGGGCGCGCGCACGCTCATCGAGCGCATGCTGGCGGACCTGGCGCGCATGGAGCTCATGGTCACGCAGATACTCGAGAGCGCGCGCCTCGAGCGCGGGCGCGTCGAGCTGCGCCCCGAAGCGCTGCCGCTGGCGGCGGCGGTGGCGCGCGTGCTGGCGCAGCTCGAGGAGCGTGCGCGCCAGGAGCGCATCGTGCTCGAGTGCGACATCGCCGCCGGACTGTGCGTGCAGAGCGATCCGCTGGCGCTCGACGTGGTGCTGCGCAACGTGCTGGAGAATGCGCTCGCGGCGGTGCAGGCGGCCGGCGGCGGCCGCATCGAGGTGCAGGCACGTGCCGCGAACGGCGAAGTGCAGCTCACGGTGCGCGACAGCGGCGTCGGCTTCGGGGCCGCCGACGGCGCGCGCTTGTTCGAGAAGTTCACGCGGCTGCACGGCAGCGCCGGCCACTACGGCAGCGGCCTCGGACTCTTCATCGTCCGGCGCATGATGGAGCTCGCTCACGGTCGCGTCAGCGCGCACAGCGCGGGAGTCGGGCAGGGGGCGCAGCTCGAGCTCACCTGGCCGGCGGCGCCCGCGGCACTGGCGGTGGCTGCGCCGGTGAGCACGTCGTGAGTGCGCCGATGCCTGCGGCGGCGCACGTGCTGGTGGTGGAGGACGATCCGCACCTCGCCGCCGGAGTGATGGAGAACCTGCGCGCGGAGGGCTACGAGGTCAGCGCCGCCGGCGACGGCGTGCAAGCGCTCGAGTGGCTCGCCGCGCATGCCTGCGGGCTCATCGTGCTCGACGTGATGCTGCCCGGCATGGACGGCTTCGGCGTGTGCCGCACGCTGCGCGAGCAGGGCAACACCACGCCGGTGCTGTTCCTCACCGCGCGCGGCGACCCGGCCGACCGGGTGCGCGGCCTCGAGGCCGGCGGCGACGACTACCTGGCGAAGCCCTTTCACCTGCAGGAATTTCTGCTGCGCGTGCGCGCGATCCTCAGGCGCTGGGACTGGTACCGCAGCGCCTCGGCCACCGCGGCCACCGCCGTGCTGCGCTTCGGCGGCAACGAGGTGGATTTCCGCGCCTTTCGCGCGCGCTCCTGGAACGGCGAGGCGCAGGAGCTCACCGAGAAGGAGGCGATGATCCTCAAGGTGCTGGCCGAGCACGCCGGTGAGATCGTGTCGCGCGAGGACCTGCTCGAGCGGGTCTGGGGCTACGACGTCTTTCCCTCCACCCGCACGGTCGACAACTTCATCCTGCGGCTGCGCAAGCGCTTCGAGAAAGATCCCGCCAGTCCGCGCCACTTCCTCACCGTCTGGGGCGTGGGCTACCGCTTCCTCGGCGAGGGCGAGCCGTGAGCGCACCGTCCGAGCTGCGCATCGGGACGCGCGCCTCGGCGCTGGCGCTGTGGCAGGCGCGTCACGTGGCGCAACTGATCGGCGCGCAGCGCGGCGCGCCGGGGGCGCCGCTGCGGCACCTCAGCACCGCCGGGGACGTGCAGAGCGAGGTGCCGCTGTGGCAGGCCGACGGCCGCGCCTTCTTTACGCGCGAGATCGACCGCGCGCTGCTCGAAGGCACGGTGGACGCGGCGGTGCACAGCCTCAAGGACATGCCGACGCAGCTCGATGAGGGCCTCACGCTGGCCGCGGTGCTGGCGCGCGCGGATGCGCGCGACGCGCTCGTCAGCCGCGGCGGAAAGCCGCTCGCGGCTCTGCCGCGCGGTGCGCGCATCGGCACCAGCAGCCTGCGACGCCGCGCCTTTCTCGCCCGTCTGCGCCCGGACGCCGAGCTGCTGGAGCTGCGCGGCAATGTGCCGACGCGGATCGAGCGGCTGCAGCGCGGCGACTACGACGCGGTGGTGCTCGCGGCCGCCGGGCTCGCGCGGCTCGGTCTCGAGCGGCACGTGAGCGAGTACCTCGATCCGCAGGATCTGCCGCCGGCAGTGTCGCAGGGAGCGATCGCGGTGTGCGCGCGCGCCGGCGATGCGGCGACGCTCGCCTGGCTCGCGGCGCTCGATGACGCCCCGACACGACTCGCGGTGAGCGCCGAGCGTGCGCTGCTCGCGCATCTGCAGGGCGGCTGTCAGGTGCCGCTCGGCGCCCTGGCGACCTTGCGTGAGGGGACACTCGAGCTGCAGGCCAGCGTCTGTGCGCTCGATGGCTCGCAGCGGCTGTCGGCGCGCGCGGCGGTCGCCACCGGCAGCAGTGGCGCGGCGCAGGCGGTGGCGCTCGGCCGCCGCGTGGCCGAGGAGCTGCTCGCGCGTGGCGCCGCTGCGCTGATCGCGGCGGTGCGCGCGACGCACGCCGTGGAGGAGCCATGAGTCTGCGCGTGGCGGTGCGGCCGGTGGTGGTCACGCGCGACGAAGGCGCCGACGGGCCACTCAGCCGCGAACTGCGCGAGCTCGGACTCACGGTGCTCAGCTGGCCGGCGGTGAATGTCGGGGCTGCGGACGCCGGCGCGCTCGCCGCGGCGCTCGCCGCGGTACGGTCCTTCGGCTGGATCGTCTTTGCGAGCCGCCACGCCGTGGCGGCGGTGCTCGAGCAGCTGCCCGCGGCCCCCGCCGGGGTGCGCATCGCGGCGATCGGACGGGCCACCGCGCTCACTCTGCGCCAGCGCGGCTGGCCGGTCGAGCTGGTGCCGGACGAAGCGAACGCCGCGGCGCTGGTAGCCGCGTTCGCCGCGCGCTGGCGGCCGGAGGATGCCGGCGTGCGGATTCTCTACCCGGCGAGCTCGCGCGCACTTCCCACGATCGCCGCCGGACTGACACAGCTCGGCGCGCAGGTGACCCAGGTCGAGGCTTACCGCACCGAGGCTGCGCCGCTCAACGTGGCCGCATGCCGCGAGTGGATCGCGCGCGGCGCGGTCGCGGCGGTGACCTTTGCCAGCCCTTCCGCGGTAGCCGAGCTGGCGCGCTCGCTCGGGCCGGAGGATTTCCAGCGCCTGCTGTCCAGCGCCGCGCCCGTGGCGATCGGCCGCACCACGGCGGCTGAGCTGCGTACCCGCGGCCACACCGCCGTGATCGCCGATCCGGCGACGCTGCACGGCCTGGCCGTGACCACCCTTCGCCTGCTGCAAACGAGAGACTGAAGCCATGGGATTTCCGCAACAGCGCCCGCGCCGCACCCGCGCTTCCGCCGCCTGGCGGCGCCTGGTGCGTGAGACGCGCCTGACGCCCGACGCCTTCGTCTACCCCCTGTTCGTCGTACCCGGACGCGCCACGCGCCACGCGGTGGCGAGCATGCCGGGCATCTGCCAGCTCTCGGTCGATGAGGCGGTGAAGGAAGCCCGGTCCGCAGCCGCCAGCGGCGTGCCGGCGGTGCTGCTGTTCGCCGCGCCCGAGCGCAAGGACGCGCGCGCCAGCGATGCGCTCGATTCCCGCGGGCTGGCCGCCGAGGCCATCGGCGCGATCAAGGCAGCCTGCCCCGACCTCTTGGTGTGGGCGGACGTGTGCCTGTGCGGGGCCACCGATCATGGCCATTGCGGCCACGTGTCGCCGGACGGAGTGATCGACAATGATTCCTCGCTCGAGACGCTGGCGCAGGTCGCGCTGAACTACGCGCGTGCCGGCGCGGATGCCGTGGCGCCGAGCGACATGATGGACGGCCGCGTCGGCGCGATCCGCGCGCACCTCGATGCCCACGGGCAGGCACACATGCCCATCGTCGCGTACGCCGCCAAGTACGCCTCCGCCTTCTACGGGCCGTTCCGCGAGGCAGCGGAGTCCGCTCCCGCCTTCGGCGACCGGCGCTCCTACCAGATGGATCCCGGCAACGCGCGCGAGGCGTTGCGCGAGGTGCGGCTCGACATCGAGGAGGGCGCCGACCTCGTGATGGTGAAGCCCGCCGGCCCCTATCTCGACGTCATCCGCCAGGTGCGCGCTGCGGTAACCGTGCCGCTGGTCGCCTACCAGGTCTCAGGCGAATACAGCCTCATCAAGGCGGCGGCCGAGCGCGGCTGGATCGATGAGCGCGCCGCGGCGCTCGAGACCCTCACCGCGATCCGCCGCGCGGGCGCGGATCTCATCATCAGCTACTTCGCCCCGCAGGTGAGCCAGTGGCTGCAGGAGTGAACCCGTCAGCGCCGGCGGCGGGCAGCGCGCCGGGAGCCTTCCTCGCCGCCTGCCGCCGCGAGCGCGTGCCGCATCGGCCCATCTGGATCATGCGGCAGGCGGGGCGCTACCTGCCGGAGTATCGCGCGCTGCGCGAGCGCGTCGACTTCGAGGCGCTGACACGCCGACCCGAGCTCGCCGCGGAAGTGACGCTGCAGCCGCTGCGGCGCTTTCCGCTCGACGCGGCCATTCTGTTCAGCGACATCATGACGCCGCTCTCCGGGATGGGCATTGCGCTCACCTTCGAGCCCGGTCCGGTGGTGCGCGAGCCGATCCGCACCTGCGCACAAATCGAGGCGCTGCCGGCCCTGGTGCCCGCGCGCGACGTGCCGTTCGTGCTGGAGAGCATCCGCCTGGTGCGCGCCGGCGCCCCCGCCGGGGTACCGCTCATCGGTTTCGCCGGCGCACCGTTCACGCTCTTGTGTTATCTCGTGTGCGGCCGGCCCTCGAAGGAGTTTGCCGCGGCGCGCGCGTTTCTCTACGCGCAGCCCGAGGCGGCGCGCGCGCTGCTCGCGCGCCTGGCGGAGGCGATGGTGGCTTATCTCGCGGCACAGGCGCAGGCCGGCGCGCAGGCGCTCATGCTGTTCGAGTCATGGGCGGGACTGCTCGCGCCGCGCGAGTTCCGTGAGTTCGCGCTGCCGGCGGTGAGACAGGTGGCGGCGGGGCTGCGGGCGTGCGGCGTGCCGCTGATTTACTACATGAACCAGGGCGCCGCACTCACCCCGGCGGTCGCCGATCTCGACGTGGACGTGATCGGCGTCGACTGGCGCTCGGACCTCGCCCAGGTGCGTGCGCTGCTCGGGCCGGGCAAGGCGGTGCAGGGCAATCTCGATCCGGCCGCCCTGTTCGCGCCTCCCGAGGCGCTGCGGCGCCATGCCGATCGGGTACTCGACGCCGCCGGCGATGCCCCGGGGCACATCTTCAATCTGGGCCACGGCATCTGGCCGGATACGGACCCCGACCAGGTGGCGCGGCTGGTGGATTACGTCCATGAGCGGCGCTAGCGATTTCGCGGCGACCGCGAGCGCGGATTTCCGCGATCTGCAGGGGAGGGTATGCGCGGCTTTCGAGGCGCTCGAGCCGCAGGGCCGTTTCGTCGCGACGAGCTGGAGCAAGCCGCGCGGCCATCGCTTGCAGGGGGGCGGTGAGTCGCGCCTGATGCGCGGCGCAGTGTTCGAGAAGGTCGGCGTCAATGTGAGCCATGTGTGGGGCGTACTGGCGCCGGAGTCCCGCGCGCAGGTGGCGGGCGCGGCCGAGTCGGACGGCGCGTTCGTCGCCTGCGGCATCTCGCTCGTCGCACACATGATGAATCCTTACGTCCCGGCCGTGCACCTCAACCTGCGCTACCTCGCCACGAGCCGCGCCTGGTTCGGCGGCGGCACAGACCTCACGCCGACTTTCCCGTTCGAGCAGGACACACAGGAATTCCACCACGCGTTGCGCCAGGTGAGCGAGGCATACCGCGCGGGCGCGTACCAGGAATTCAAGGCGTGGTGCGACCGCTACTTCTACCTGCCGCATCGCCAGGAGCCGCGCGGCGTCGGCGGAATCTTCTTCGACGACCTGGCGAGCGGCGATGTGGCGTCCGACTTCGCCTTCGTGCGCGCGGTCGGCGAGGCCTTCCTCGAGGTGTACCCGCGCATCGTCGCACGGCGCAACGAGCTGCCGTACGATGAGGCCGCGCGCGAGCGCTTGCTGCTCAAGCGCGGCCGTTACGTGGAGTTCAACCTGGTGTACGACCGCGGCACCCGCTTCGGCTTCGCTACCGACGCGGACCCGGAGGCGTACCTGATGAGCCTGCCGCCCGTGGTGAAGTGGTGAGCCGCACCGCAACTGCCGGGACGCGGGCGGGCAGCTGCAGCCAGCTCGCCGGGGTCGACCGGAACAGCTGTGCCGTGCGGCTTCTTGCGGCAGCGCGCCAATGCTCGCCCAGCACCGTGGCAATGGCCTCCAGGGTCTCCGCCGGCGGCCGCCACAGGCGGCGCAGTCTGCGATATGTCACCACGGTGCTCTCCCTTGCGTTCACGCTGCCCCTGTATGTGAAGAGTGGCCCGGGGCGGGGAGGTTCCGCAAAAAGCTGTTGCCCGCGAGCGACGGCGCATTTAAACCCTTACCCGGCAGGCGTTCTCTAACGGTTTGAATGACACAGGCGCAGGCCGAGCAAACGCGGGTCGAATGGGAGGGCGCGCTGGTACAGCGGGCCCGCGCCGGGGACGCGCGTGCGTTCGAGAGGCTGTACCGCGAGCACGCGGGACGTGTTTACGGGTTGTGCCTGCGCATGACGCGGGACGCCCAGCTGGCGGAGGATTGTACGCAGGACACTTTCATCAATGCCTGGCGCGCGCTGTCGCGGTTCGAGACGCGCAGCTCGCTGTCGACCTGGCTGCACCGCATCGCGGTGAATGTGAGCCTGGCGAAACGCCGCAAGAGCACGCCGGTCGCCGAGTCGGCAGCGGAGGACGAGGACGGCAGCGCCACCGCATGGACGCTGGAGACGCCGGTGGAGGTGGCGGAGATCGAGAGCGCGATCGGTACCCTGCCCGAGGGAGCGCGCGATGCACTGGTGCTGCACGCGCTCTACGGCTATTCCCACGGCGAGGCGGCGCAGATGCTCGGCATCGCCGAGGGCACGTGCAAGGCCCAGTTGCACCGGGCGCGCAGGCTGCTGCGCGAGCGACTGGGCGTGGAGGTGAACTGACATGACAGGGCGCGATGAACGGCAGGTGAGCTCGCTGCGCGAGCTGCCGCAGGAAATCGCGCCGGCGCGCGATCTGTGGCCCGGGATCGCAGCGCGTATCAATGAGATCCAGGCAGCCGCGCCGTCCGTGACCGGCGCGAACCCGATTCCTCCGCGTCGCAGCGGGGCGCGGCTGCGCTGGCTCGCCGCCGCCGCCATGGTGGCGAGCGTGGCGGTGGGTGTGTGGATCGGCCGCAGCCTGCTGCCTGGCACGGCGCTCCCCGGCGCGTCCGCGCCCGCCGGGCAGGTGGCCGCCTTGCAGGGCGGGGGCGACGCGGCGCCGGGCAGGCCGGGCGCTCTCGATGCCATGTACGAGAGCGATCCGCGCTACCGGCGCGAGCGTGCCGCGCTCATGCGCTCGCTGCAGTCGCAGCTCGCGGCACTGCCGCCGGCGACGCGCACCAAGGTGATGGCGAGCCTCGCCACCATCGAGCGCGCCAAGCAGGATCTCGAGCAGGCGCTCGGCAGGGATCCGGGCAACGCGCTGCTGCAGGAACTGCTCGTCAACACTTACCAGGATGAAATGCGCGTCCTCACCGACGTGCGCGAAGCCAGCGACTCTGGCAGAGGTACTTAGAAGTATGCGTGCCGTCGTAATAGTGTCCGCCCTCGGCCTGGTGCTGACCGGCGCCGCCGCTCACGCCTCGGATAAGGTCTTCGACCACCAGGTCGCCGCGCAGCCGCACGGCGTGGTCGAGGTATCCAACGTCAGCGGCTCGATCAAGATCACCGGGTGGGACCGCCCCGAGGTCAGCGTGCACGCCGATGCCGGCGCAGGCGTCGAGCGGGTCGATGTGACCAGCGAGAACGGCCGCACCTTCGTCAAGGTGGTGCTGCCGAGCCACTCCGGCCGCGACGCAGACGCGGATCTGACCGTGCAGATTCCGAAGGACAGTGAGCTGACCGTGTCGGCCGTGAGCGCCGACGTCACCACGGCCGGGGTCACCGGCATGCAGCGCCTCAACTCGGTGAGCGGTGAGGTGAGCGCCGAGCTCGCCGGATCCGACCTGGAGCTGAAGACCGTGAGCGGCGACGTGAAGCTCAAGGGCCACGGTCAGCCGGCGCGGCTGCACGTCGGCACCGTGAGCGGTGACATGCGCCTCGAGCACGGCGCGGGGGATCTCGAGGCCACCACGGTCAGCGGCACCCTGGTGGCTTCACTCGATACCGCACGCTCGGTGCGTGCGCGCAGCACCTCCGGTGACGTGCGCGTCGAGGCGCACCTGACGCGCGGCGCGAGCTTCGACGCGACTTCCGTCAGCGGCGACCTGAACGTGCGCGCCAGCGCCGACGGCGGCTACGCCTACGAGATCTCGACCTTCAGCGGCGACATCACCGACTGCTTCGAAGCCAAACCCGGGCGCACCGGCAAGTACATGCCGGGCAGCACGCTGGAGGGTACGCGCGGCGAGGGCACCGGCCATATGCACCTCAAGACCATGAGCGGGGACGTGCAGCTGTGCGATCGGCCGTGAGGGGCCGCTGACGGGCCGGCTGAGCGGCGCGGGCAGCGTGGTGGCAGGGCTGCGAAAATAATGAAGGCGGGAGCACGGGCTCCCGCCTTCGTTGGCGTCGCGTTGATTTGCGGTTCTAGCTCTTGCGACGCCGGCGCGTCAGCCCGAGCGCGCCGAGACCCGCGCCGAGCAGCGCCAGCGTACCGGGCTCCGGAACAGAAGGCGGCGTGCCGACGTAGATGTTGGCGAGTACGCCCGCCTCCGTCCCCGTATGGTTGTCGTAGGTGGTCTCGCCGAGTCCGGTCGGGTCGAGCCCTTCCCAGCCGACGAACATCCCTGCCGCGTTGCCGTTGCCCTGAGTGTTATCCGGGCTGAAGACCGCGAAGATCGGCTCCCCTTTCCACGTCGCCGTGAACGTCACGTCGAAGTTGCCGGGTTTCTCGCAAAAGCTGCCACCCTGCGCACCCGCCACGAAGCAGGCCGCAGCAACGCTGTTGCCGGCGTAGGAGTCGTCGTAGTCGAAAGTAAAGAGGTTCGCGGACGTGTTGTGACCGCTCGAGGGTACCGCGTTACCGGAGCCACCGCCGGTCTCGTCCCAGACGAGCGCAAACAGCGTATTCGCCGCAATGGTGCTGCTGCCACCGTTGACCGCGCCGAGGGAGAACGAGTTGACGCTGCCGCTGTTGATTCCCTGATAGGCGCTCAGCGTTAGGTGCACGTTGGTGAACGGCGAGCTGGTGTTGTTGTTGATGAACAGTGTCGGGGTGTCATAGCCCAGAGGATAGCCGCTGTTGTTTTCGGCGCTATTGTTCGCAGAACCTGTCGCGAGTGGCTCGCCCATGGGGGCGGTGAGGCAACTGCTATTGACCCCACACGCGACCGCGTCATAAACGCCGTAAATCGTCGCGACTAACTGCGGGGCTGCGTGGGCGGCCTGCGCGCCAAATGCCGCCGCCACGGCGGCCGCAATCGTCGTACCGCCGCGCAGGATCTTCGAACGCGTCTGTGTCGTCATGAGGGTATCCTCGAAATCTTATGTTATGCCCCGACCGATGGGCGCATGGTACACCCCCCAGTTGACAGCCGTGGCGCGTGCATGCGAGATGTTTCCCACGAGGCCGCGGTTGCTTATGGTAAATCGCGGCAAGGTTGTAAAGAGTCCCGACAGATATGGTTCCGCCGCAGCCGAAGGCGCCGGTGGACCCCAGGAGCTAGAGTGAGGCCCTGTGGCAGACGTACGCAGTGCGCGCTTCTCCAACCTGTTCGCGACGCCTCTCATCGTGCATGTGTGGGACGATGCCGCGGCGCTCAATGCGGAGCTGACCACGTGCATCCTCACGCACCGCGCCGCTGAGGCGGGGGAGCGCAAGTCGAACGAAGGCGGCTGGCATTCGCAGACCGGTGAGCTCGAGTTCTGCGGAGCGGCCGGCCGCATGCTGCGACGCCACATGTACGAGCTGGCCGACGAGGCGACGCGGCGTGTGCTGCTGGAGGCAGGCCAGCCGCTGCGGCCGATGCGCTGGACGCTCGACGCCTGGGCCAACATCAACGAGGAGGCAGACTTCAATCGCGTGCACACGCATCCGGGCTGCACGTGGTCAGGCACCTATTACGTCGATCCGGGCGATCCCCCCGTCACGCGCGAGCAGGGGACGCCGATCGCCTTCTTCGATCCCTGCCAGGGACGTGCCAACACCTTCCTGCATCCGGAGGTCGCGAACTTCGTGACGCTGCGGCCGGAGGCGGGTCTCATGGTGCTGTTTCCCAGCTACCTGCCGCACATGGTCTATCCGCATAAGGGGGGCCGGCCACGCATCTCGATCGCCTTCAACCTGCGACGCGAGCCTTTCCCGTGAGCGAGGATCCGGCGCCGTTTCGCGAGGCGCTCGCGCTGCACGAGCAGGGCCGCTGGTCCGAGGCCGAGTCACGATATCGCGCCGCGGCCACGGCCGGCCACGGCCGCTCGGCCGTCAATCTCGCCGTGCTATGCCTGCAGCAGCGGCGGCCCGAAGAGGCGCTGGAGTTTGCCGAGCGGGCCGTGGAGCTCGATACCACTTCTGCCGAAGCGCGCGCCACGCTCGGCACGGCGCTCGCCGGCTTCGGGCGGGCGGATGAGGCGATCCGGGCCTACGAGACGGCACTCATGCTGGACGCTCCGCCGGTGGAGGCTCACTACGGGCTCGGCTGCGTGCTCGAGTCCCGTGGCCGGCTGCACGAGGCACTGGCCTGCTACCGCCGGGCACTGACCCTCGATCCGGAGTACGCCGAGGCCGAGTGCCGCCTGGCAGCCGTATTGGCGCAGCTCGGACGCGCAGCGGAGGCGATTGCACCCTCCCGCCGGGCGCTCGATATCGATCCGAATTACGAGGAGGCGCGGCGTGGACTGGTGCGGAGCCTGCGCTCGGCGGGGCGCGTTGCCGAAGCGGAGGTCGAGTGCCGCAGGCTCCTCGAGCACGCGGCCGATCGCGGCACGGCGCTCGCCGAGCTGGCGGCGACACTCACTTTGCAGGGCCGCCACGGCGCAGCGATCGAGCTGCTGCGCCAGGCGGTGGCGGAGCGTCCGCAGGACCCCGAGACACACCGTCGCCTCGCCCTCGCGCTCGCCGAGCACGGCGATCTCGACGGCGCCGTGCAGTCGCTCGAAGCGGCGATCGCCCTCAGAGCCGAGCCGGCGTACCTGCGTGAGCTGACGAACCTGCGGCGCAGCACAGCGGGCGACCCGCACCTCGAGCGGCTCGACGCGCTGGAAGCGCGGATCGATTCGCTCGACGTGAACGCCCGGATACAGCTGCACTTTGCTCTGGGGCGCGCGCTCACCGACAGCGGGGCGCCCGCGGCGGGCTTCAGGCACCTGCTGCGCGGCAACGTCTTGCATCGCAGCCGCATCTGCTACGACGAGGTGGGTACGCTGCGCCTGTTCGATCGCGTGCGCGCCACGTTCACGCCGCAGGCGGTGCGCCGGTTGTCGGGCCTCGCACCAGCAACCGGAAAGGCACCGATCTTCATCGTCGGCATGCCGCGCTGTGGCTCGACGCTCATCGAGCAGGTACTCGCAAGTCACCCGCGGGTCCACGGCGCCGGGGAGTCGCCGGCCTTCGGCGAGGCGGTCACGACGCTCGGTGCCGGGCTCGAGTACCCGGAGCTGGCGACGGAGCTGGACGCAACAGATCTCGAACGCCTGGCGACCGGCTATCTCGCGGCCATTTCGCGCGATGCCGCGCAGCGTATGCGCACGGCGGACAAGATGCTCGCCAACACCCTGTTCCTCGGCCTGGTCCACGGCGCGCTCCCGGATGCGCGTCTCGTGTGGGTGCGCCGCGATCCCGTGGATACCTGCCTGTCCTGTTTCACCGAGCTGTTCACGCCCGATCAGCCCTTCGCGTACGAGCTGGGCGAGCTCGGGCGCTTCTATCGTGCGCACGAGGAGTTGATGTGCCACTGGCAGAAGGTGCTACCGCCGGGCGTGCTGCTGCAGGTGAGCTACGAGGAGCTGCTTGCGGACTTCGATACCGTCGTGCGGGGCCTGCTGGCGCACTGCCAGCTCGGCTGGGATGAGCGGGTCCGGCAGTTTCATCGCACCGCGCGGCGGGTGACGAGCGCCAGTCTCGCCCAGGTACGCCGGCCACTTTACCGGCGTACCCGCTGGCGTCCCGATGACGCAACGCTCGCGCCCCTGTTAGAGGCGCTCGCCGGTTAGAATGCGTGGGTGCCGATGAAGGCAGCCGAACTCGCTCCCGCATTGCTGGCTTGGCACGAGCGCGCCGGGCGTCACGATCTTCCCTGGCAGCAGCACCCCACGGCCTACCGGGTGTGGGTGTCGGAAGTCATGCTGCAGCAGACGCAGGTCGCCACCGTCATTCCCTATTACCTGCGCTTCATGGCGCGTTTCCCGCACGTGCGGGCGCTCGCCGACGCGCCGCTCGACGAAGTGCTGCATTTGTGGTCGGGGCTCGGCTACTACGCGCGCGCCCGCAACCTGCAGCGGGCCGCCGTCCGCGTCCGCGACGAGCACCAGGGGGAATTCCCGCTGCGCTTCGAGCAGATCGCGGCCCTGCCGGGAATCGGCCGCTCGACGGCCGGCGCGATTCTCGCGCTGTGCCGCGGCGAGCGCCTGCCGATCCTCGACGGCAACGCGCGCCGCGTGCTGGCGCGCTACTTCGGCGTTGCGGGAGCGCGCACCGAGCCTGCGGCCGGCAAGCGGCTGTGGGAGCTGGCCGAGCGCTGCACCCCACAGCAGCGGGTGAGCGAGTACACGCAGGCGATCATGGATCTCGGCGCGACCGTGTGCGTGCGCCGCCGGCCGCTGTGCCAGCAGTGTCCATTGAGCGCGGGCTGCTACGCGCGCCGCAGCGGCCGCCAGCACGAGCTGCCCGCGCCGCACCGTGCCCGCGCGCGCCGCCTCCGCCGTGCATTCATAGTCGTGGCGCTCGCAGACCCGCAGACAGTGTGGCTCGAGCGGCGGCCGGAGAGCGGCGTGTGGGGCGGACTGTGGTGTCTGCCGGAGTTCGCGACGGCCACCGCGGCCACGGCCTTCATCCGCAACAATCTGCAGGCTGCCGCCCCGCCGCAGCCGCTCGCCGCGCTCGAGCACGCGTTCACGCACTTCGATCTCACCATCACACCGTTGCTGGTGCAGTGTGCCCGCAGCGCGGCGGTCATGGAGGAGGGTGCGGGCCTCTGGTATAACCTGCGTGAGCCGGCGCGCATCGGCTTGCCAGCGCCCATCACGGCGCTGCTGACGCGTCTCGCCACCGACACGCTCTTCGATGCGCGCACGGCATGAGCGCAAGGCTGCGGAGGAAACTATGGCGCGCGTGGTGCAGTGTGTGGTGCTGAAGCGCGAGGCGCCGGGGCTCGAGCGGCCGCCCTATCCGGGCGAGCTCGGCAAACGCATCTTCGAGCAGGTCTCGAAGGAGGCCTGGGCGCGCTGGCTGCCGCACCAGACCATGCTGATCAACGAGTACCGGCTCACGCCCATCGAGCCCAAGGCGCGCAAGTTCCTCGAGGCCGAGATGGAGAAGTTCTTCTTCGGCGAAGGCTCAAAGGCACCGGAAGGCTATCAGCCGCCCAAGGACAGTTAGCAAGGAGACGCCATGCCGCTCGTCACGCTGACGGTGCGTAAGCCCAAGCCGGCCGAATTCAAGGCAGCGGTGCTCGATGCCGTGCACGCCGCGCTCGTCTCATCCGGCGTTCCGGCTGCCGACAGGTTTCAGCGCGTCCTCGAACTCAGCGACGCGGATTTCCGCTTCGATCCGGGGTATCCCGATCTCAGCAGCCCACGTAACGCCGACTTTCTGCTCATCGAGATCCTCTGGTCGGTAGGGCGCAGCGTCAAGGTGAAGAAGAAACTGCTCGCGGAGCTCATGGAGAACCTGGCACGCGCGGGCGTGAATGCCGAGCACGTGATGGTGTGCTTCAAGGAAACCGCCTGGGAGAACTGGTCCTTCGGCGGCGGCCGTCTCATCCACACCTGAAACGAGCCTGACCCAAAGGCCGGCGCGTGCCGCGCGCCGCGGCTCCTACAGGTGGATCAGGCCGCGCCGATGCGCTACCGCCACGGCCTCGGTGCGGCTGATGGCGTCGAGCTTGGTCAGAATCGCCTTGACGTGCGTCTTGGCGGTGCCTTCGGTGATCGACAACCGCCGCGCGATGTCCTTGTTGCTGCGTCCCTCGGCGACCAACTGCAGCACATCGAGCTCGCGTTGCGTGAGGCTGGGCTTGGCCATGCGCTGCAGCGCCTTCGCCGCCACCGTCGAGGACGTGTAGGGCCGGTCCTCGCTCACCGCGCGGATCGCGGCGAGGATTTCCTGGCGAGGCGCGTCCTTCAGCAGGTAGCCCTTCGCCCCCTGCGACAGGCACTGGAAAATGTCCTCATCGCCGTCGTAGGTCGTCATGATGAGGATGCACGCCTTGGGATTGATCTCGAGCACCCGCTGCACCACCGCGACGCCGTCGCGCTTGGGCATGCGCAGGTCGAGCACCATGACGTCGGGGCGATGCTGCTCGTAGAGCGCGATCGCCTCCTCGCCGTCGCCGGCCTCACCGACCACTTCCATGTCCGCCTGCTGATTGACCATGGCGACCAGCCCGTCGCGCACTACGGGGTGATCGTCCGCGAGGACTACGCGAATGTGGTCTTTCACGACCGCCGCCATCAGGAGGCCCGCTTCAGCATGCGCACGCTGACACGTGTGCCGCGCCCCGGCGAGCTGTCGATCTGCCATTCCCCGCCGATCGCCCCGGCGCGCTGGCGCATGCTCGCCAGTCCGTAGCCCTGCCGCGCGGACTGCTCCGGGCTTTGCTCCATGCCGGTGCCGTCGTCCTGCACGGCGAGTGTCCAGTGCGTGTCCTCATCCGACATCGTGATGCGCACCAGGCGCGGGCGGCCGTGCCGCACGGCGTTGCTTACCGCTTCCTGCGAGATGCGCAGCAGCTCGTGCTCGTGCTCGGGCTTGAGCCCCGTGTTGCTCAGGCCGCCTTCGAACGTACAGGTGACGCCCCCCGGCACGGTGGAGCGGTCGGCGAGCTGGCGCAGCGCGAGCTCCAGGCCCGCGCGGCGCGTCTGGTCGAGCCGCAGCGCCATGACCGAGCGACGCGCTTCGGCGAGACCGTCGCGGGCCAGCTCGCGGATACGCGACAGCGTGACTGCAAGCTCCGAGCCGCGCTTCCTGCAGGAGGGAAACTCCTCCACCGCCCCGAGCTGCAGCAGGATCCCGGTGAAGGCCTGCGCCAGGCCGTCGTGTATCTCCTGGCCGATGCGCGTGCGCTCCACGAGGACCGCGGCCTCCTTGGCGGAATAGGCGAGACGGGTGAGCTGCACGGCGAGGGTCGCCTGCTGGGCGAGTGCCACGAGCAGCTCGCTCCTGCGCACGTCCTGGGCGGCGCGCCGGAAGCTCAGCACCAGGAAGCCGACGCTGCGCGCGCCGAAGACCAGCGGATACAGTATGGTGCCGACCGCGCCGACGCGGCGGTGAAAATCCAGCACGCCCGGCCAGAGCTCCGTCGTCTGCAGCCCGATGTCGAGATACAGCGGCGCACGCAGCTCCGCGAACCGCGCGGTGAAGGTCGATCCGGCCACCGGCACGCTCGCGGCAAAGGTCGGGGCGGCGAGCTGTCCGTCACGCACATGCGCGACGACGCGCCACTCCTGCACCGACTCCTTGAGCACGATGACCGCGCCCGAGGTGGCGTCGAACTGGCGAGTCGCCTCGAGCAGCATGTGGCCCATGAAACTGTGCAGATCGCTTTCGCCGGCCAGCCGCTCGAGGTTCCCGCGGATCACCGCGTTTGCCTTGGCGAGCTCGGCGACACGCTCCTCGGCGGTGCGCTCGCGCTCGCGCCGCACGTCGTCCACCAGGCGCTCGCGATGCAGGGCGGCGCCGATCACGCCGGCGGCAGTCTCGAGCGCCGCCAGCTCGGAGGCGTCGATGGCGCGGTGCTGGCGGGTGTTGTCGAAGCCCACCACCCCGGTGAACTCGCCAGCAACGAAAATCGGTACGATCGCCTTGGTCTTCGTGCCGATGCCTTCGATACCCAACAGCACCTGGCCCGCGGACATCTCGTCCTTGCTGAAACAGACACTGCGACCGGCGCGCAGCTCCGCGCACAAGGCGGCGAAGTTACGCTCATCGCAGCTGCACGGCGCGGACTCCTGCAGCGACGAGGTCACCCCTTCGGCGGTCCACTCGTTCACCACGACCAGCAGCCGCTCGCCGTTGGGGCCGGTGCGGGCCTCCATCAGGTTGACGCGGTCGACGTGTGCCGCCTCGCCGATCAGTCCGAGCACGCCGGGGATCGCGGCGCGCACGTCGGGCGCCTCGAGCAGCAGCCGGCTCGCCTTCGCCGAAGCAGTCAGCAGCCGCTCGCGGGCCCGCAGCGACTCGTTGACGCGCGTCAGCGTCTCTGCGCCCGGCGCGGCCAGGGTTTCAGGTTCCAGCAGGGCGACAGTGGCGTTCATGTGGGTCGGCCCCCTCGCGGGCAACGGCAAGGGGGAAAGTGTAGCGCGACCCGCACGCCACCGGTCCGGACGGACCCTCCTCTCTACCTTAAGGGGGAGCGTAACGGACTCCTCCGGGGGGCCAGACCCCACCGGCGCGCGTCTGACGGCCACGCCCGCTAGCCGATGAAGACTGCGGCGAGCGCCGCCAGGGCGATCAGCGTAATCACCGCGGCGAGCGCGGTGCTGAAGCTGAGGTTGCTGTCGGTCACGGCGCACCCCGATTGCGGGCGCGGCCGCTGCTCGGAGTGGATATATAAGAGTGAGTCACAATGGCCTCCCGGGGAATCGGTGTGTCATTGTCGTTGCCCGTGCGGTGGCGCGAATCGCGCGTACAGGAGGGCACGAAGGTCCCCGCCGGGGGGCACGCCACTCTCTCGCAGGAGTGAGGCGGGTGGCCGTTGGGCAACGGCGCGCGGTGGCGTGCGTTACTGCCGCGTGACGGATCAATGACTTAAGGGGCGTGATTTCTTGACGACCCGTGCCGCTGCCGGTCTAATACGCGCCCTTCCGTCTTCGGCGGCCAGGTAGCTCAGTTGGTAGAGCAGCGGACTGAAAATCCGCGTGTCGGTGGTTCGATTCCGCCCCTGGCCACCACAAATTTCATTATTTTCCAACGATCTGCAATCGGGGTGTGCCGTGACCGGGCGAGAATCGCACCCACAGGATGGGTGA
>Ga0210394_10003422_pt1 | contig 19971 bp, 17 predicted proteins | sample IncBWC12MmetaG_FD_160121 | JGI IMG/M metagenome (GOLD analysis project Ga0210394, IMG submission 160121) | Forest soil microbial communities from Barre Woods Harvard Forest LTER site, Petersham, Massachusetts, United States - Inc-BW-C-12-M | ecosystem: Environmental > Terrestrial > Soil >...
GTTGAGGCTCGCCCGATTCCCCGGAAGCCCGTGGAGGTTTACCGGGCCGGATTCGAGCAGCGCAAAAACCCCACCACGGGTCAGCGCGACCATGGCCGGCCCGAGCAGCGCGCCGTCCAGATGCCGGCGAATCTGCTCGCACACGCGTTCGGCAGCGGGATCGCTCTGCGGCGGAATCCCCCAGCGCTCTTTCGCCCTCCGAACCAGAGCTTGCAGCGAAGGCAGGACCGGCTCATCGGATTTCCCGAAGACGAAATCCTCCAGGAAGATTGCCTTAGGTATGAAGGAATTTACCTGCCCGTACGGAAGCGGCGCCCATTGGAGGGCGATCCTCCCTCGATCGGTCGATTTATAGCTTGGGCATTCCCCGTTTTCGTTGATTCTCTGTTCCAGCCAGCCGCAGGAGGCGAGCAGCCGCAACGCCACGCGAAGGTAGCCGCGATTCGCATTGGTTTGCTCGATGAAGGAATCCAGGTCGACCCAATCGGAGGAGCGCTCGAGCGGCTCGAAAACGCCGCGGTCCCACAGGGCCTTGACCGTGGGCGCCAGGACAATTCCCGCCAGGTGACCGAAGACGATCGCCCGAACCGCCGCTCTCTCCTCATCCGCCAACGTGCTGCCCGCCATGCCACTCCCCCGAGGCTTGAGGCAAAGTGTCTAGGTTCGTCCCTCGAACAGGTCCCTTCCCTCAACCAAGGCGCGCATCTTGCGATCGGCCACGTTCCGCTGAAGCATCCAGAAGCCGCAATCGGGATGGACGTAACGAAGCCGCTCGGGACCAAGGACCTTCACGATGTGCTCGATACGCGAGGCGATCAGTTCGGGACTCTCGACCTCATTGTCCTTTATATCGACCAAGCCGATTCCCAGACCGATCCTGGGATCGAGATCGGCCAACGCCGGCAGCTCGTCGTAGCCCCGGCGGGCGAACTCCAGAATCAGATGGTCCGCGCGCAGCGAATTCAGGAAGGGGGCGAGATCGCGCCAGAATCCGCGGAGCATCGGCTGGCCTCCATAATTGCCGAAGCAAATATGCACGGACTTCTGGTTCAGTAAGCCGTCCAGAACGTGATTGATGGCCTCAGCCGCCCAGGGCGCATCCTGCGGGTAGCCGGCGATGCAGGCCTCGTCCACCTGAATGGTATCGGCCTCGATGACTTCGAGCTGGCGGCGGAGAACTACTGCGATGTCCATCGCCAGGTCCGCCAGGTCCTTGTAGAAAAGATTCGTGAGCATTCGGGCCAGCATGTGCGGCCCCGTACAAGTAAACTTGAGGGCCGACTTCGTCAGCGGGCGCGCAAATTCGTAATCGGCGGGCAGATTTAAGGTGCCTTCCTCGATCTTACCCACCACCATCCCGGCCGTGAGCAGCCGGTATCCGGACGCCCGGTCGGAACGAAACTGCTCGAAGTCCGACATCGAGAAGTGTTTGCGAATGCCTTCCATTTGCGAGGCGAAGTAATCGACCATCCCGTTGGTCTCCGGATGGCTTGGGTTGAAGCGCATGAGCTCGCCGTCGGTGATTAAATCCAGACCGGCCAACTCTTGCGTCTTCAGGACGGCCATTACGGCGTCCCGCAGCACAAGCCTCGAGGTATTTCCCACGAGCCAGGAGGGAACGGGGTAGCTGCCAACGACAGTGGTCTTCAGGTTCAATCGCGGTTACCAGCCCAAGTGTTCCCGCCAGGCGATATATAGCACAACTCGGGCGGTTCGATTTCCGGGACTACTCCTCCCGCTCCGCGGAGTCCGCGGGCGATGCGCCCGCGGGAATCACGGCTTTGCCGGCTCGCGCCAGAAGGAAAGTCCGAATAAAAGGGTCGATATCGCCGTCGAGGACGCGGTCCACGTCGCCCATCTCGAATTTCGTGCGGTGATCCTTCACCAGGCGATAGGGTTGCAGAGTGTAGGTGCGAATCTGGCTGCCAAAGCTGATGTCCAGCTTCGATTCGTCGAGCTTGCGCGTGGCCGCCTGGCGCTTCTCGATTTCCGCTTCGTAAAGCCGCGAGCGCAGGATCTTCATGGCGATTTCGCGGTTCTTGTGCTGGCTGCGCTCGGCCTGGCATTGCACCACGATGCCCGTCGGAAGGTGCGTGAAGCGCACGGCGGTCTCCACCTTGTTGACGTTCTGCCCTCCGTGGCCGCCCGCGCGAAACGTGTCGATCTTCAAATCTTCCGGCCGGATGGAGACCTCGATGCGGTCGTCCACTTCCGGAATCACGAAGACCGAGGCGAACGAGGTGTGGCGTCTCGCCGCCTGATCGAAAGGCGAGATGCGGATGAGCCGGTGGACTCCCGTCTCGGTCGAAAGCAATCCGTAGGCGTTCTCGCCTTCGACGCGCACCGTTGCCGATTTGAGGCCGGCGCCTTCACCGGGCTGCGCGTCGATCACCGTGGTGGTGTAGCCCTTGCGCTCGGCCCATCGCAGGTACATGCGCAGCAGCATTTCGGCCCAGTCCTGCGACTCGGTGCCTCCCGCGCCGGGCTTGATGGTGAGGATGGCGTTCAGGGCGTCGCTTTCGCCGGAAAGCAGCGTGGCGGTTTCGAGCCGGCCGACGTACTCGTCGGCCGCGGCCATCTCGCGCTCGACGTCGTGCAAGACGGCGTCGCGCTGAGCCACGTTCGTCTCTTCCTTGGCCAGGTGGATGTAGGTCTCGATGTCGCTCACCATGCGGGTGAGCTTTTCGTCGGCGTTCAGGCGGTCTTCGGAAACGCGCCGCTGCTGGAGAATTCGCTGGGCCTGCTGCTGGTCGTTCCAGAAGTCGGGATGGGAGACTTGCGCTTCCATCTCTTGGGAGAGTTTCCGGTGGCGGGGAACGTCAAAGATAACTCCGCACGAGATCGATGCGCTCTCGCAGCTGCTCAAAGTTGTGCTCGAGGTCTTCAACAATCATGGGATCATCCCTTCTTTTTTCCCTCGCCGGGCCGTTTGCCCCGGGGAAGAAAGCTCGCCACCGCCAGCAACAAAACGCTGACGATGATCGCCAACCCGGCGGGCCAGTCGCCCCAGCGCGTAGACAACGTCAAGTCCTCCCGGAAACCGTACGGCGCGTCGAGTTCTCCGCGTACGTCGGGCGGCAGGCTGGCCACTATGCGTCCGTGCGGATCGATTGACGCGGTGAAGCCGTTATTCGTATCGCGCAACAACCAGCGGCGGTTTTCGACCGCTCGCACTCGCGCCATGGCCAGATGCTGCGCGGGCGCCGCGGATCGCCCGAACCAGCCGTCATTCGAAATGTTGATCAGCAGCGCGGCGCCGTTTCGCGTGAACTGCCTCGCGGCATTCGGAAACACGGCCTCGTAGCAAATGAACACGCTGAAGCGGCCGCCGGGTAGATTGCCGACCGCATAGCGAGTGCCGTGCCCGAAATCCCCCACCAGGGCCGTCAGATCTCTCGCAAACCACAGGTAACGCCGGCCGGGAATAAACTCGCTGAACGGAACCAAGTGCATCTTATCATAGAGGAATTCCTCGCGGCCCGCCGGGTCCAGCAGCGCCGCGCTGTTGTATGGCGTAAGCCCGTTGTCGGCCGAGGGCTTCCAATCGATAACGCCCAACAGGAAATCGCTCTGCGATTCGTGCGCGATGCGCTCGGCGCGCTGGGCGAACGCCGCGTGCTCGAGCGAAAACGGCGCCGGCACCTCCGGCCAGACCACCAGGCCGGGCCGCGCCTGCCCGGCGGCAATGGAGATGCGGTCCAGCTCGGCCATATCCCCGGCGTGAATGGCATCCCAATTCGGCGGAGGTTCGAGCGACTGCGGCAAATCGGTCTGCACCAGGTGCGCGACGCTGGTCGGTTGCGCCGTTGGCACGAAACGCCCGCCGAACGCGGCGACCGCGGCGAGCAGAATCGTGCAGCCCGCCCAAAGCGCCGCGGCGCGATTCCGAATTCCTCGAGTCGCGGACTGCGCCGCCCAAACAAGCAGCGCGTTGTATGCCGCGACGACCAGCGACAACCCGTAAATCCCGGTAACTGCCGTCAGTTGGACCAGGGCCAGGTTGCCCGATGCCGTGTAACCGAGCAGGTTCCAGGGAAAACCGATCGTGGGCAGATTCCCGCGCAGAAATTCCAGCGCGACCCACAGAAATGGCGCGGCGAACAATGCAAGCCCGGCGCCGCGGCTTCCGATCCACGCAACCAACGCGGAAAACGCGGCGCAAAAAAGCGCCGCCGCAACCACCAGCAGACCCAGAACGCCCGCGGCCTCCCACACCGGCAGGGGCCCGTACTGCCGCATCACCGTGTACACCCAAGGCAGCGAAAACGTATAAAAAACCGCGCCGTAAAGAAAACCGCAGAGCACAGCCTCGGCAACTCCCGCGCCCAGCGACGCGAAGAGCAAGCCGGCCACCGACACCCATCCGAATATCGGCAGGTTGTAGCTCGGAAAGGCCAGCGCCAGCGCCAATCCGGCGCCGAGCGAGAGCCAGATGCGCCACGCGCGAAGGAGAGAGATCACGCCGCCGTCATTCTATCGCGTCTCGCTAGTGGCCTTGATGGTGTTTCGGCGGACGGGAGCACGGTCAGCGCTTGATGATGGTCTTGAAGCCCTGGCTTTCCAGTTGGTGCCGCGCGGTGTTGGCGGACTGGGCGTCCGCGTAAGGGCCGACCTGCACGCGGTAAAAATGATCCGCGCCGGGCGTCAAGACAAACGCCGGAAACCTTTTTTGCTGTAAGGCTTGCGCGAGCGCGAGCGCGTCATTTTCGCGGACCAGCGCCGCGACCTGAAGTACCGTCGCGCCGCGCGGAATCAGAGGCGCGCCGGTGGCCGCGTCCGGTTTGGACGCCGCGCCGCTCGCGCTATCAATCCTGGCCGCGCCGCGCGGAGGGACAGGGGTCGGCGCGGGCGCTGCGGCCGGCTGGCTCTTCGCGACCGTCTGCGGCGCCGGAGTCAAACGATCCGGCTGCGTCTCCGGCGGGCCGGAATGGTAAAAGTCCCAATCGGTGGGAGGCGGCGCGACGCTGCTGTCTTCTCGCGCGCGACTTTCCGGAGTCGACGCCTTGTCCGTGGCGGCGTGCTTCTCCGGCCGCAACGGAGCCGCGTTCACGGCGCGCTGGAGTTGCGTATCGTACTGGCTACGGCCCAGCAGATAACCCAAAGTGAAAACCACGCCGAGGACAACCACCAGCAGCGCGAAGATGCCGACCAGGTGACGCCCGCCGAGCACCATGTCGCCGCCGCCTCTTTGTTTTCCGTTGGCCACTATTTCTCCGGCGCGAGCTGCTTCCTCACCCACGCATTGATAATGTCGATCGGCAGCGGAAACACGATGGTCGTGTTCTTATCCGACCCGATATCCGTCAGCGTTTGCAGGTAACGGAGCTGGATGGCGGCCGGCTGGGTTTCGAGCACTCCCGCCGCTTCTGCGAGCTTCGCGGACGCCTCGTACTCGCCGGCCGCGTGAATGACCTTGGCGCGGCGCTCGCGTTCGGCTTCCGCTTGCCGGGCAATCGCGTGCTGCATCTGCTCCGGAATATCCACCTGCTTGACTTCCACCTTCGTTACCTTAATACCCCAAGGCTCGGTATCCTGGTCAAGGATGAGCTGCAACTTGGTGTTAACTTTTTCGCGCTCGGCGAGAATCTCGTCGAGCTCGAACTGGCCGACGATGCTGCGCAGCGTCGTCTGTGCCTTCTGCGAAGTCGCGTAGAGGTAGTTTTGAATCTGCGATAGCGCGAGATTCGCGTCCACCACGCGGAAATAGCAGACCGCGTTCAGCTTCACCGACACGTTGTCGCGCGTGATGATGTCCTGCGACGGAACGTCCAGCGTCTCGATGCGCAGCGAGATGCGGTAGAGAGTTTCGATGGGCCAGAAAACCAGACGCAGTCCGGCCCCCTTGGCCTCCGGCAGCATGCGCCCCAGTCGCAGAACCACGCCGCGCTCCCATTCCTTGATGACGTACAGCGAATTCCAGATCCAGACGAGCACGATCACCGCGGCGATCAGAAGACCTGTGAAACCTACGTCCATCGTTTCTCTCCTCTGGGCAGCCCCCGAACGGCGGCGCTGCCTGGTGCTCCCGGAAATCTCCTTCGAAAATTTACGGTCGCGGCGTGGCGGCTTCCTCCGCCGGCGCAACCTGCACGGTCAATCCGGTGATGCGTACCACGCGCACGCGAGCGCCGGCCGGAATGGTCTGCGGGGCGATCGCGCGCCAGAGTTCACCGCGCATGCGCACCATACCCGCAAACGCGCCGTCCCCCGCCGGAGTCGCCAGCGCCTCGGTGACTTCCGCCGCGGCGCCCACAAGTTGGTCCACCCCGGTGGTTTGCTTCCAGCCGCGCGAGCGCAGCACCAGCCGCATCAGCACGATCGTCAGCAGCGCGAAAGGTGCGGTGACGCCCAGCGCCACGCTCAGGCTCACGCCTGCGCCCGTGATGGGCGAACGAATCAGCATGAGCGCTCCCAGCAGCATCGCGGCCACGCCTCCCGCCGCTAGAACGCCGTGGCTTGTGTATTTCGCCTCCAGAATGAACAGCGCGAGCGCCACGACGATCAACAGCAGGCCCGCGAAGTTTACCGGAAGAATGTTCATCGCGAATAGGGCCAGGACCAGCGAGATGCCTCCGATGACGCCCGGAAGCACCATTCCGGGGTGCGTGAACTCGGCATACAGACCCAGCACGCCCGCGATCAGAAGAATGAAGAAGGCGTCGGGCTGGACGATGCGCGCCAGGAACCGCTGCCTCGCCGACATCCCGACAGCCACGCGCTCCGGATTGCGGAGATCGAGCTTCGTCGTCGAGCCATCGAACCGCGCGAGCGCGCGCCCGTCGAGTTGCGCCAGCAAATCCTCGGGTGACTTCGCCAGCACGTCTACGAGTTTGCCGCTCAAGGCTTCGTTGTCGGTGAAGGCCTTGCCGTCGATCACCGCGCTCTCGGCGAGGGAGACGTTCCGGCCGCGCTTTTCCGCGTAGCTGCGCAGAAAAGCCGTGGCATCGTTCAAAATCTTTTTCTTTAGCGTCTCGTCCACGTTGAGCGGAACGCCGCCGACCTCCAGCAACGGCGACGCGGCGCCCGCATGCGTTCCCGGCGCCATCGCCGCGACGTCGGCCGACAGCAGGATAAAGAACCCCGCCGAGGCGCCGCGCGAACCGGTGGGCCAGACGAACACGGCGACCGGTACCGGCGAGGAGAGGATGTGCTGAATGATGTCCTGCATCGAGGTCTCGAGCCCGCCGGGAGTATCCATGGTGATCAGCACCAGTCTGGCGTGCTCCCGACCGGCCTGCGCGATTCCGTCGTCGATGTATTCGGCCGTGATCGGATCGATTTCATCGCCGATGCGCAGCTCGATCACGCGCGCGGTCGGGGCCGCAGCCGTGCCGGGCCGCTGTGCGGCGCGCGCGCCGGCAGCGGCAAGCAAGGCCGCAGCCAGCAGCCCCGCCAAGGCCATCGCGGCCGGCCGGGCCGGCGCGGCCGCGCCTCGCGCGCGGATGTCGGCGCGAATCATCGTGGTTTTTCCGATTCAGGATTTTGCGGTGAGGCGTTGCCGAAGAAACTTGCGCTCGTTGAAACCAGCAGAGCGGTCGCCAGCACACCGATCAACAAATTGCGGTGCGGCATTGTGGGAGCATTGTAACAGAGACGTGCCGGCCGCGGTGCGTCGCGCGCGCAACTGCTAGTGTCCGGAGGGCGCAGCGGCCACGCTCTTTTGCTGCGGCAACAGATCGAGCACCCTCTTCACATCGGGATCGGAGCGAACCGCGTCGAAGGCATGGTCGGTGCCGGCCTTGTCCATCTCCTGATAGCCTTCGTCGAACGCCCTCCGCAGGTAGATCGCGCAATTCGCGGCGTCGTTCTTCTGCGCGAACGATTTCGCCAGCATGAAATCGAAAAGGCCGCGGTCGCTTACGGATTGGTCGCTGACTACTTGTCCGTTGCGGTCGTTCTGCTGGAAGATGCCTGGGTCGATTTCCATGGCCTTTTGAAACGCGCCGAGGGCCTGCGGGTATTGTTTCTGCGCGAAGTACGCGAAACCCAGGTTGGTGTAGAACCCGGCCGTGCGCGGATCGATGGAGATCGCCTTTTGGTAGTAGCGGATGGCCTTCTTGTATTGCTTTTGCGCGTACCAGACGGTTCCGAGGTTGCTAAAGCCGGTGGCAAAAGTCTTGTCCACCTTGGTTGCGCGCTCGTAATACTTCTCCGCTTCCTTGATGTCGTTTTGCTGCTGTTTGGCGATGCCGATGGCGTTCAGGTAAGAAACATTCTTCGGGTATTCCGCGGACAATTTGGCATACAACCCCGCCGCCTCCGCGTACTGTTTCCTGGCCATGAAGATGCGCGCTTGAAGCTCTTCTTTTTCGCGCGGTGTGGTGGGCGCCGGCGGCGCGGAGGAGCTAGATTGTCGTGCGGAGCCGGTTTGCAGAGCGACGAAAGCAGCCAGTATGACCGCCGCCACGATTTTGCATCTCATGGCGAACCGCCTCCGTAGGGATCAGTTGGGCGAACTCTTTTGGGGCTGTTCCTGATCTGCCTTATTCCCGCCAAAGATACCAAAAATGCGATGGAACAAGCCCTTTTTCCTGTCCGCTTCCGGAGATTCCGGCGGCGTTGCGCTCTCGGCGGCCGGTTTGCCCGCTTGCGCGGGCGCCTTCGTTGCGGAGGGGCCCGCCGCGGGCGGCTCGGCGCTTGAATCCTCAGCTGCCTTCGCCTTGTCACCGCCGAAGAGGCGCGAGAGCCAGGACGCCGGTGGCGTCTGCGTCAGCAGACCCCCGCCTTTGTCGCAGAACTCGGTGGGCTCGGTCCCGGCGATGAAAACTTCTTTGCGCTTTGCCGGGCACGTGGGGGTGGCCAGCAGCAGCGTCTGGGGATCCAGCTCAACTTCGGTCACGCCTTCCGGCGGCGAGAAATCCTGCAGGTCGTGATACGCAGCCATGGCCGTGGCACGCTTCATGAATTCCGCCCAGATCGGCGCCGCGGACACGCCGCCGACTAGATTCAGGTCCCGGTTGTCGTCGAAGCCCACCCAAACAATGCACAGCAGGTTCGAGGTGTAGCCGGCAAACCAGCCGTCACGTGACGATCCGGTCTTGCCGGCTGCCGGACCCGCGAAACCTCTCGCGCGCACCGAGGCTCCCGTGCCGTGATCGATGACGTCTTCAAGGATGTTCGTCACCAGATAGGCGACGCGCGGATCGAGCGCCTCGCGCGTCTTGACGGCGTTCGTTTCGATAGCTTTGCCTTCGGCGCTCGTCACGCGGTCGATGAACATCGGTTCCGCCCTCACGCCGCCGTTGGCGAACACCGTGTAGCCGGCGGCCACGTCGAGCGGGGTCATCTCGTACGCGCCGAGCGCGACGGCCGGCGTGGCCTGAATGCCCGGATCGAGGCCGAGTTGCCGAGCCATGTCCACAACGCGCCCGTAACCGATCAACTCGGCCACTTTGATGGTAGCGATGTTAAGCGAGTAGGTCAGCGCGTCCCGCGTGGACACCGTGCCGTGAAAGTTCTCGCCGTAGTTGTTGGGCGTGTACTCCTTGCCGTCGAAATCGAATGTAGTGGGCTCGTCCACCACGGTGGTCGCCGGCGTCACCACGGGCGTGAGGCCCTTGAGGGCGTTGTCAAACGCGGCCGCGTAAACGAAGGGCTTGAACGCCGAGCCAGGCTGGCGCCGCGCCAGGATGTGATTGAGCTGGCTCTGGCCGTAGTCGCGCCCGCCGATGAGCGCGCGAATTTCGCCGGTATGCGGATCGAGAACCACCATGGCGACCTGAGCCGTCACCGGCTGGCCCTGCTTCTGCCAGCGCGCGTAGCGCCGCGCCAGTTGCTGGTCGATGTTCGCGATTCCGATGGACATCGCCTGCGTCGCGGCGCGTTGCAGCTCCGGGTCGAGCGTCGTATAAACGCGGAAACTCTGCGACAGCAGCTCTTCCTCCGAGAACTGATCGAGGAGGTGGTCTTTCACCATGTCCACAAAGAAGGGCGCGTCGCTGCTCTCGAGTCCGGCGGGCGCGAGCCGCAGCGGAATGCGCTTGGCCTCGCGCGCTTGTTCCGGCGTGATGTAACCGTTCGTCGCCATTTGATTGAGCACGCGGTCGCGCGCCTCAGCTGCGCGCTCCGGCCGCCGGTCCGCGGAAGAGTAGCGGTTGGGGGCGCGGATGATCCCGGCTAGAAAGGCGGCTTCACTTAGAGAGAGGTCGTGAATGTCCTTGTTGAAATACGCCAGAGAGCCCTCGGCGAAGCCGTGGATGCCGAAGCTGCCGCGGTTGCCCAGGTAAATCTCGTTGGCGTACAGCTCGAAGATTTGCTGCTTGGTGAAGCGATGCTCCAGCTCCAGCGAAACGATGGTCTCGGCGACTTTGCGCCGCCAGGTGCGCTCGGTGCTGAAGAAAAAGCTTCGCGACAGCTGCATGGTCAGGGTGCTGGCGCCCTGCGCCTTGGCGTCGTGCCGCAAGTCCGCCCAGGCCGCTCCTAGCATGCGGACCACGTCGAACCCGGGATGTTCAAAGAAGCGCTTGTCCTCGGCCGAGAGCAAGGCCTCCTCGAGCACTTTGGGGATATCTTCAAACCGCACCTTGCGCCGTTTTTCGCGCGAGCTGTCGAAAAGATTGGTGATTAGCTGCGGCTCGATCTCGGCGTTGCCCGGCGAAGAGCCGTCGTCCAGGGCGCGGATGGCGCGGATGCTCCGCCCGTTGAATTCCACGCGCAGCGCATTTTTACCCGCGAAGTAGGAGGCGCTTTCGGGATGAATCTCGACTGCGTCGCCTTGCACCGAGTACCAGCCCGGCGCGCCCGGGACTTCCGCGGCGCCGTAGCCGGCTAGTTGCAGCTTGCTCACGATTTCGGAGGCTGCCAGCGGCTCGCCGACGGAAATGCGCGTGGGACCGGCGTAGATGCGCGCGGTAGTCTGATTGACGTGGCCCGCCAGATGCTCATCGATCATCCGCCCGTAGCTGTACCAGTAGTAGCCGAGGACACCGGCGCCGATCAGGATCAGAGCAAGAAACGTTCCGAGCATCGCCAGGCCCAGGCCCGACGCCAGAAATCCCCGGCTGATACGGACACGCACTTGATGTCCTCCTGAAGCCTCCGCCGCAGCGCCCCTCGCGCAGAGCGGCCCAAAAATCTACTTGCGGCCAGGCTGGTGGGCGCGCCGAGTCCGCTTGCGGCATCGCCCGGCTGGGAAGCCGTGGCCGAACGTCGCGGAATAAACGAAGGAAAAGCCTAACAGGTCAATTATAGACGACCGCAATTGCGCTGGAAACGAAATTTGCGTCATAAGCGCGCAGCCGCGAGGCCCTAGAGCGCATTATTGGTCGCGGTGGGGTGGAAATTCAGCGTCCATTGATAGACGTGCAAATCCACCGTCACGCTGTAGTCCACCTGAATGCGCACGTTCCCGGCTTCGTTTTCCACTCGGATGTCTTGCGGCTGGATGGGGATGTCGTCGGCCTTCGCTTGCTTCACTACGGCTGCGCGAATGTCATCGGGGGACTGGCGGCTGACCGTGGCAAAACGCGCCGTGGTCTGCATGGCGTCTTGAAACTGGTATTCGTTCACCAGAATCGGCACGACCAGGATAGCCACGTATACCGCCCCAGCCATGATAGCGAGCCAAATGATGGTTTTCAGCCGCCCGGCCCCGAGTTGACCGCGGCGAACGCTGTACGCGCACATCTTCGCTACCTCCAAACACATTCCCAGGTAATGCTAGCTTGCCGTTAGGGGCGTGTCGAGACATTGGCTGGATTGAGGTTCCTTGCGAGTAACGTCCGCCCGAAAAGTGGCCCGTACGAACGCCCATACGAACGCCCGTACGAACGGTTGAAAGCGGGATTGAGAAACAGCGGCTAGTAGGCGCGGCCGAAAACGCCCTTTTCGGCGGCCGCCTGACCGCACAAGATGCAGGTTCCCTTGCCGCCGGATTGTTCGAGAGGAATACAGCGCATGGTCGCCTTGGTCTCTTCCTTGATGCGCGCCTCGCAAGCGGCGCTGCCGCACCAGAACGCCAGCGCGAAGCCCGTTTCGACGGCCGCCTTGAACTCGTCGTAGTTTTTCGGCTCGCGCGTATTGGCGTCGCGAAACGCGCGCGCCCGCTCGAGCAACGCCTTCTGGATTTCCTCCAGCGTCTTGACCACCGCTGCCGCCAATCCCTCCTGCGGCACGAACGACTTCCCTTCCCTGCCCGGCTTGTCGCGCCGCGCCAGCACCACGCTGCCCTTGGCCACATCTTTCGGGCCGATCTCGATGCGCAATGGCACGCCGCGCATCTCCCAATCGTTGAACTTGAAACCCGGGCTGACGCCATCGCGCTCGTCGGTGCGCACGCGAATTCCCGCCGCGAGCAAAGCCGCGCTGGCCTTCCGCGCCGCATCGAGGACCTGCGCTTTCTCCTCATCCGTTTTGTAGATGGGCACGAAGACCACCTGCGTCGGTGCCAGCCGTGGCGGTAGGATCAGTCCCTGGTCGTCGCCGTGCACCATGATGATCGCGCCGATGAAGCGAGTCGAAAGTCCCCACGAAGTGGTCCAGCAGAATTGCAGCGCGCCCTCGCGATCGAGATAGCGGATGCCGAAGGCCTTGGCGAAGTTCTGTCCCAGGTTGTGCGACGTCCCGGACTGCAGCGCCTTGCCGTCTCCCATCATCGCTTCGATCGAGTACGTCTGGTCGGCCCCGGCAAAGCGTTCGGAGGCCGACTTGCGCCCCGGAATCACGGGCACGGCCGCCTCGTTCACGGCGAAGTCGGTGTAGATGTCCAGCATCTGGCGCGTCTCCGCTTCGGCTTCCTCGAGCGTGGCGTGCGCGGTGTGGCCTTCCTGCCAGAAGAATTCCAGCGTGCGCAGGAAAAGTTTGGTGCGCAGCTCCCAGCGCACCACGCTGTTCCACTGATTGATCAGCACGGGCAGATCGCGGTAGGACTGAATCCACTTGGCATAGGCGTGGCCGATGATCGTCTCCGACGTCGGCCGGATCACCAGCGGCTCCTCGAGCTTTTCGCCACCACCCACCGTGACCACGGCAAGCTCGGGCGAAAAGCCCGCGACGTGCGATTGCTCCTTCTCGATGAAGCTGCGCGGGATCAGCAGGGGAAATGCGGCGTTCACGTGTCCGGTGGCCTTGAAGCGCCGGTCGAGCGCCTGCTGGATGTTTTCCCAAAGGGCCCAGCCGTAGGGCCGCACGATCATGCAGCCGCGCACCGGCGCGTAATCGGCCAACTCCGCCTTCAAGACCAGTTGGTTGTACCACTCGGAAAAGTCTTCGGCGCGCGTCGGCAGCTTCTGATCGGCCATGAATGCCTTTCTTTGCGAAGTGAGAAGCGAAAAGGCTACTGGACGCCCCGAGGGTTGTCAACAAATCGGGTGAGTAGCGGCGAGAGGGCTCTACATTCAAAAAACGAAAACGCGGCGAGAAGATCAGCGCGCAGCGATTACACTGCAACCGATTGCAAGAGGTACTCCTGCAGCCGCACCGTTTCGCGAGCCGGCAAGGAATTTAGTTGTATTCCCATGTGATCGCCGCCGGGCGTGCGCATCACAAAACCAAAGCCGACGAGCGGGTGCGGCTCCGGAGCGAGAAACAGCCTGATTTGCACAAACGATCCGCGCGGAAACGCCTGGTCGGCCTTGACCAACGTGCCGCCCAAGCTGACGTCGATGGTTTCGCCGTCCATTTCCGTGTTGCCGAGCCGAACGTTTATCTTGCACTGCAGCGTGATGCGCCGAAAACGGCGCCTCTCATGTTCCACAGCGCCGCCGCTGGCTTTCAGAAGACTCGTCAAGCGCGCTTTTTCGATCGGCTTGTGGAGAAAAAACGTGGCTCCGGCCTCAAAACTGAGGGCCAGAGCGCCGGGGCGCTGATCGCTGATCATGAGGATGGGCGTCATCCGGTTCACGCCGGAAAGGCGCGTCTTGCGAGTCAACTCAATGACTTCCACGGGCGACTCGCTAAGATCAACCAGAATGACGTCGAACTTGTCCTTCGGGAGCCGGCGAGCGGCCTCCGCGCGGCCGACCGTCGCAATGTTTCCGATGCCGACCGAACTCAAAACGTCGCGGAGCAACTCGCCCGTCGATGGGTCGTGATCCACGATCAGGGCGTGGCGGTCACGCTGTCCGCCTTGGAGGGCGTACGGCGCGTTCATCAAGTCTTCGCTCGGCATCGTCTTCCAGCAACAACAGTGACGTTTCGCTTCCCGTGCTGTCAATCTTGTTGATGGTTGCAGTGGCTTCAGCGTTACCTGCAACCGGTTCGGCCCGATCCGAGCAGGACCGCTCTACCGCTGCGAAACCTCGCGCGCAAGCACCCGCATATTGAATTCCGCCGACTTGCCGCGAGGAATCGTCAATGGGGTCCAATTTTCCCCGGCGAAATGCTTCGCGAGATAGACGATCTGCCCCACGTGATAGGCGTAATGCGTCATCTGCCGATTGACGGCCTGCAGCACCGAGTGCGGCTCGGTGCGGATGTAAACCTTCCGCGAAAGTTGGGCGTCGGTCAGCGCCGTCAGGGCATCCAAGGCGCACTTCCAGCCGCTTTTCCAAAGCGCCATCAGTTCGGCGCGGGTTTGGGGCGGCGCCTCGAATTCGGCGTCGCGATCGCGGTTGGGCTTTTCTCCATCAGTGGTCAGGAAATCGGTCCAACGCGAGCGCATGCTGCCGGAGATGTGCTTGACGATCGTAGCGATCGAGTTCGATTCGCCGTCGAGCGTGGCCGTCAGCGCCGCGTCGGGGGTTTGGGCGATCGCTCGCTCTCCCAACTGCTCGTAATAGCGAAAGAGGGAGAGTGCGTCCGCAACGTACGAGGTGGTGAATTCGAGAGCCATCGTGCGCCTCTCAGGGGCTAAAGCCCATTTTTCTTCCGAGACTTGGGCGGCACGGTCAAAACCGTGCCCTGACAAGTTCCCGTGTCACTTTCGGCAACGCAACGCTAGTTGCCGTTGGGCTTCCCGACATAACTGACGCGCCAGACCGATTTCGATCCGTCGTCACTGACCAGCAGCGCTCCGTCGTTTGCCACGGTGACTCCGACGGGCCGGCCCCAGACGTCGCCGCCCGGCGTCACGAAGCCCGTGAGGAAATCCTCATACTCGCCCGTGGCCTTGCCGCGATCGAGCGGCACGCGAATCACCTCGTAGCCGGTGCGAAGCTTGCGATTCCAGGAGCCGTGCTCGGCGGCGAAAATCTCACCGTGATATTCCCGCGGGAATTGCGAGCCTTCATAGAACAACATTCCGAGCGAGGCGTTGTGCGCCTGGAGCAGCACATCGGGCACGATCACTTTGTCTTTCAACTCGGGGTGCTTGCCGGCATGGCGCGGGTCCTGATGACCGCCGATGTAATACCACGGCCAGCCGTAGAAGCCGCCGTCCTGCACGTGGGTGATGTAATCGGGAGGCACGTTGTCGCCGAGCGCGTCGCGTTCGTTGGTGGAACACCAGAGATCTCCGGTCTCGGGCTGAATCGCTTCGCCGACGCAGTTGCGGATGCCGCTGGCGAAGACGCGCAGGCCGGTGCCGTCGGGATTGAACTCGAGCACATCGGCGCGATGGATTTCCGCGGGATTGTTGTCGACGTCATCCACGTTTGAATGGGAGCCTACCGACACCAACATTTTCTTGGCGTCGCGCGAGAAAACGATGTCGCGCGTCCAGTGGCCGCCGCCGCGGGGGTCGGATTGGTCGCCGCTCGGCAGACTCTTGACCACCACCTCCGCGGGGCCGCGCGCCTTCAGGTCGCCGTTGGCGTAGGGAAAGCGCACGACCGAGCTGGTGTTGCCGACGTACACGTATTGCGGGTTCGCGCCCGGCGGATAAAAGGCGATTCCAAAGGGCATGCGCAGCCCCGTCGCAAAGACCGTCACGCTCTGGGCCTTTCCCTCCGCGGTCAAGCCATGCAAGACCTTGATTTGTCCCAAACCGCTTTCCGCCAGAAAAATGTCGCCGTTCGGCGCCGTGCGCATCTCGCGCGGCTCGTCGAAGCCCGATGCGAAAAGTTTGACGTCGAAGCCGGCGGGCGCCTGCGGCCAGGCGTCGTTCGGGCGCGGAACGATGCGGCTGAAGTTGGCGGTGGACGGCGTGGCGAAGGGCGCAGGCAAATCCGCAACCGTGATTTTGCGCACGACGCCGGGCTTCTCCGCATCGTAGGCGTGGAGGGCAGCCTGGCCCGTCACAACGCTCCTTCCGGCGCCGCCCTGGGGCAAAGCCCGCGCGGCGGAGATGGCTGCGCAAATCGCCGCTCCCGAAATAACGATCATGAGCGCTCGTCTCATCGAACTCCTCCTTTTGAGCGCATTCTACTCCATTCCTTACCTCGAGGAGCGGAAAGGCCGGCTCGGTTCCGGCCGTGCGGACGAGCGGGGCGCAGAAATCGCGCAGCGTACACGCGGAGCGGTCGGCTTCGATTTATGGTATCTATGGGAACGGCCCTTGACGCAGTTGCGGAGAGAACGAATTGAACTACGTCGGCACCTTGGCGGCAATCTGCACGACGACTGCGTTCATCCCGCAGATCCTGAAGATTAGACGGCAAGGCGGGGACGATCTCTCCTACCCCATGCTGCTGCTGTACCTCACGGGCATTCTGCTGTGGCTGGCTTACGGCCTGTTCATTCACGCCGCGGCGGTTATCTGGGCCAACTTCTTCACAGCGATCCTGGTGGCAACAGCCATGGTGATGAAGGCCACGCATTCGCCTAAGAGTGAGTCCCGCAAAGACCGCCAGCGGCCCCCGCAGGAAGCCGGCGCGGTTGACGCCGAGTCCTGAGGCGGCTGCCACCCAACCCCTGCAAATGCAGTCTGTTAGAATCGGGCCACCCCCCACCCCCATGTGTTTTGTAACAATTTGATTCCATGGGGGTTTTGGTACAAGGTCGGTCAAAAATATGATTCTGAAGGGTTTAGGCTGCGGCGAAAAGAGAAGGCTAGACGAGATGAAATTTCTGACGTTCACGGACTATTTTAGCATGGGAGTCAAGCGAAGTCATCGGCCGCGAAAGATTCCGCTTGACTCTTACTACTACATAATAGTAGAAGCAGACGAGAAATAGGAGGGCGGATGGCACGGCCGAAGCTATCGAAGCTCGAACTGCAAATCCTGGAAGCCCTATGGGCTTCGGGCAAAGCATCCATTCGGGAGATTCAGGAGGCTTTTCCGGAGCCGCGCCCCGCGTACACCACCATACAGACGACCGTCTATCGCCTCGAAGGAAAGAAGGCCGTTCGGCGCATCCGCAAGATCGGCAACGCCCATATTTTTGAGCCCATCGTGCCCCGGGACGTGACGCGGCACCAACTGCTCGACCAGATTCTGAGCTTCTTCGGAGGGCGGGCCCAACCCATGATGGCGCAGCTCGCCGAGGCGGGGAAACTTACACGCGAGGACGTTCGCGAGCTTGCGAAGACGATCGAAAAGCTGGAGGCGCAACAAAAAGCGGAAAGGGGGCGCAAATCAAAATGATCGGAGACATCATTGGAACAACGATCGGAGGATTGACGAACCATCTGTGGCAATCCACATTGTTCGCAGTCGCGGCGGGGTTGCTGACCGTCGCGTTCCGCAAGAACCGGGCGCACGTCCGCTATTGGCTGTGGCTCAGCGCGTCGTTGAAGTTCTTCGTTCCCTTCTCCCTGCTGATGAGCCTCGGCAGCCGCCTGCAATGGGCGCCGGCCGCGAAGAGCTTTGCGGCGCAGGCGGTCTCGTTCACGATGGTGCAAATCGCTCAGCCATTTCCGGAGACTCTGCCGTTTGCGCCGTCGGCTCCGCGCGCTACCGATTGGTTCCTGGTCGTAATGCTCGGCGTGTGGGCATGCGGGTTCGGCGCGATCGCGCTCGTGCGGTTTAGGGACTGGCTTGGCGTTCGGGCTGGTGTGCAGTCAAGTACACGGTTGGAGATTCCGGCGGCAATTGAGGTGCGATCGTTTCCCGGGCTGCTGGAACCTGGGGTGGTTGGGCTGCTCCGGCCTGTTCTGCTTCTTCCTGCCGGCGTCCTGGAGCGCCTGACGCCGCCGCAACTCACGGCGGTGCTGGCCCATGAGTTGTGCCACGTCCAGCGGCGTGACAACTTGACCGCGGCGATGCACATGATCGTCGAGGCAGTCTTCTGGTTTCATCCCTTGGTGTGGTGGATCGGGGCGCGGCTCGTGGAAGAGCGCGAGCGAGCTTGCGACGAGGATGTGCTGCGGCTCGGCAGTGAACCTCAGGTCTACGCCGAAAGCATCCTCAGCGTTTGCAAGTTTTATGCGGAGTCGCCGTTGAAGTGCGTTTCGGGTGTAACCGGCTCCGACCTCAAGAAAAGGGTGGTGCGCATCATGAAGAACCATTTTGGAGAAACGCTAAGCGCTTGGAAGAAGCTCTTTTTGACGGCAGTTGGGATTGCGGCGTTGGCCCTGCCGCTCGTCGTCGGCGTGCTTCGCCTGCAGGCTCAATCTCAAGCGGCACCTCAGTGGCAGACGGACGCCGGGGGCAAGCAGGCGTTCGACGTTGCTTCCGTCAAGCAGAATAAGTCCGGTCCTTCCAGCGCCGCGCACACCAACGTTGGCTTAAGTGCCGGGGACGATTACACTCCCGCTGGAGGCCTCTTGTCGGTAACTAATTTTCCACTGGGCGTTTACATAGGGTTCGCATACAAGCTCATGCCCTACCAGCGCCAATCCCTACTGTCTCAATTGCCGAAGTGGGCCACAACCGATCGGTTTGACATTGAAGCGCGAGCAGCAGGCGGCAATCCGACGAAAGACCAGATGCGCCTGATGATGCAGTCGCTACTCGCGGATCGCTTCAAACTGGCGGTTCACAGCGAGACACGGCAACTGCCAGTTTTCGCGCTGCTTCTCGTGAAGCCCGGGAAAACGGGGTCACAGCTCCAACCGCATTCGGATGACCCACCCTGTGTGGGCACCACGCCCTCCGGCTCGGCACCGAAAACACCACAGCAAGCAAAGGACAGCGGCTATTTCCCGCCTGTTTGTGGCACGATCACGGCGCTGGACCTACCCGGTCTCAAGCGCGTGAGCGGGCGAAATTTGACCATGGGAGAGATTGGAAGCTTCTTGTCGATGGTTGCACCAAACACGACCCCCTTGGACCGGCCCGTATTGGATCAGACGGGGCTCAGCGGGAGGTTTGATTTCAAGATCGATTTTGCGCCCGAGTTCAATGGGCCGCCGCCACCCAATTTCCAGCCTGACCCGACAGCGCCAACTTTTCTGGAGGCTCTGAGGGAGCAACTCGGCCTCAAAGTCGATTCGCAAACGGGCCCGGTCGATGTCCTCGTCATCGATCATGTGGAGGAGCCTTCGCCGAATTGAGGGTAGGGCTTCCGGTGCGCACTTGTGTCGGCCCTGCGGGGCTTTATGCTATCGCACCACAGTCTCCCACCGCTTCCGCGGTGGGCTACGTTGTGTCGTCCCTGCGGGACTGCGCGAGGGCGCTGCCGGGTGGGGCCAGGAGCAACAGCAGATTCCCACGCCCGCTGCCGCGGGCTCGGAATCACACCTAAAATAGCTAGGGATGCATCCCGGGAAGGGTGCGGCGGGAACAAACCCGCGGAGAGATTCTTCGACTGCGTGGCCGGATGTTCCGCAAAGCGGAACGGGAACGGGTCCGGCCACTCCGCTCAGAATGACATCGCGAAACGCGGGTGATGCCGGCGGGATTGGGAACGCTGCGGCGGCGGTTTGCAATGAGTGGGGGCAACCGCTAGAATCTTCGCTGGCTTTCCCGAATGAGTGATTCCCGACAAAAACCGCGCGTTGCACTTGGCGCAGACCATGCGGCGTTTCAGTTGAAGGGGCGCATCAAGGAATACTTGGAATCGGCGGGTTACGCGGTGGACGACTTGGGCACGTGGTCGGAGGAGCCGGTGGACTACCCCGACTTCGCCGCGGTGGCGGCCAGCCGGGTCGCGGAAGGCCGGAGCGATCTGGGCATTCTGACTTGCGGCACGGGGATCGGGATGTCCATCGCCGCGAACAAGGTTGCCGGCGTGCGCGCCGCGCGGGCGAACGAGGCGGCGCCCGCGCGTCGG
>Ga0210394_10003424_pt1 | contig 19962 bp, 17 predicted proteins | sample IncBWC12MmetaG_FD_160121 | JGI IMG/M metagenome (GOLD analysis project Ga0210394, IMG submission 160121) | Forest soil microbial communities from Barre Woods Harvard Forest LTER site, Petersham, Massachusetts, United States - Inc-BW-C-12-M | ecosystem: Environmental > Terrestrial > Soil >...
CCGCGAGGCTACAAACCGTGAGCGCCAAACCGAAATTAGAGTAGCGCATTGCTGACGCTCCCATCGCGGGTCACCTTCCATGGCTGAATGCCATTGAAATTCCCCATATCTGCCGTAGCAGGAGGCAGCTGGAAATAATCCATTCCGACCCCCCAGAATTTGGCGAGCTCGGTCAAGGTCGGCTGAACGTGCCCTTTGTCATCGGTGCAGCGGGATTGGAGCACGGCTTCCTCGCCATTCCAAGTCCAAGCGAGGCCGAACCGCGTGTGTGCTTTGGGCGCGATCGGCTGTTGAAGCTGCGCGTCTTTCCACGTTCGGCCGCCGTCCACGGAGACTTCGACGCGGCGAATGGCTCCGCCACCGGACCACGCCAGCCCGGTAATTTCATAGAAGCCGCGCACGGACAATTGCTGTCCGCCGGAAGGCCGCGTGATCACCGATTTTGGTCCCATCTCCGATTCGAACCAGCGCGACTTGCCGTCCAGGCGCGGACTGGGATACTTCGTGCTCTCCATCATGGCCATATAAGGCTCGTCGACCACGTAAATCCGCCGGACCCACTTCACGTTGTTGATGCCTTGCCAGCCCGGCACCAGCAAGCGCAATGGATAACCCTGCTCGGGCCGTAGCGCCTCGCCATTCTGGCCGTATACGACAAGGCAATCATCCATGGCTTTCTCAAACGGAATACTCTTCGAGTGCTTGCCCTCTTCAGTACCTTCGGCGACGATCCAGCTCGCGCCTTTTTGTACGCCCACTTGGCCCAGTAAAACCGAGAGCGGCACGCCGGTCCAGATGCTGCAGCTCGTGAGGCCATGAGTTTCCTGGACTGTGGCGTTGGGAGCTTTTCGCGGGTCGCCGGTAGGGCCCGACGTCGCACTATTGCCATGGCATTCGAGGAAATGCAGTCGCGAGACCGAAGGCAGACGCTTGATCTCATCCAACGAGAAGATCAACGGCCGGTCCACCATCCCATGAATCATCAGGCGATGCTCGCGCGGATCGATGTCCGGCGGTTCGTGGCCGTGGGAGATGATGAAGTGCAATGACGCCGGGGTAATGATCCCGATGGAATCCTGAAGCGGCGAGCGGAACCCGTAATCGCGCCGCGCTCCGGGCACAATGGGCCACATGGCGATGCTGCCGATACGCGCGACCTTCTCGAAATGCGAACGCTCACCGTAAGTGTGCAAGGCTTCCGCGCCCGCCGCAGGCGTATCGGCGGCAAAGAGATTCTTGGCCGGGGAAGAAATTGCACCTGCTGCCAAGCCGGCCAGCGCGGCGCCGTTTTTCAGGAATTGTCTGCGAGGAGAACGCCTGGAACTCATCTTTGCCTCCTGACTGCGCATTTCATCGGGGCGAAGGAGAAAGAACGATGCGACCAAAATTCCGCCTCCAGGCCCCAAATGTCAAGAGAATTGAGAGTCCGCTCTGTCGGTGGATTGCGCTTGTTGGGTTCTACTTCTGAACCCGGCCTGAGGGCGCTACGGAAGGTTCTGACCGCTCAGAAAATCATCAACTTTGCGGAAGAGGCTCTTTTGCTTATGGGAGTTTTCGTCCATAACTCTCGCAGTTTCGAGAGAAGGCCAGCAGTCGAATTGTTCGCCGACCGGCCCAAGCAGGCACGAGGTTTTGCCCTCGTCTGCGTCATAGTATCGGCCGGAAATAAGCAAAAGCTGCCGCGAATCGGATCCCACGGTGATTTTCTGCGGTTGCTCGATGAAATATTCGTCAGAGTTTCCCGAGTTCGTGAGCGTTGCTCCGGAGCGTCCCGCTTTGCCTCGGGGCGGCTGTATCAGTACGTAATTGATCGGGAAACGCCCTTTTTTCCGGTTCGGATTCGGGGAACCGCAGCGCCACCACTGCGCCTGATAAAGATCGCCATTGCCGTCAAAATCCACGGCGATGCTTTCCAGCTTATGACAACCTTTTAAGATAACTTTGGCTGGCACACCTTGGCGCAGCGTCAGCTCGTAATCGTTCTCTCCCGATCGCAGGTTCGCGCTGAAGGCCAGAACAAAAACGGCAATTAAAATGGTCCCGAGACCCCGCCGCATAGCGGGGGCAGGATATTCAACTCACTTGCCGCAGTCAACATAATATTGATGCCATCGAAAAAAGAGGCAGATCATTGGTCGCCTCTATCACCATGCCAATCCAACCGTAGCGGGAATCATCCGCGTCGGAATTGGTCCGGTGCCGGCATAGTGGTATCGCGCCTCTGCAAAAAACTTGACGGTCGAATCGCCCAGCCGGATGTGAAATCCCGCGCCGGCACTGCCTCCAATCGACGAACGAGTGATGCTGCCAAGTTGAATGTTTGCCGCCACGAGTCCCGGAATTAGGACGCCAAAAAACGGATCGAAGAGCGTCACGGGAATCGTTGTCGGAGCCGTGAAATTCACAGTTCGCCGGTAATATCCGACGCCACCCACAAGGTAGGGATCGAAACGCCGTGCGCCTCCAAAGCGGAGCTTAGGATCGGCGCTGATCGACCATACGTGCGAGTTCGCTGACGGCACGCCCGCTTCAGCTAGTACGATCGGTTTGACGCCAAGTCCGCTGTACATGAATTGAGCGTTCACCTCGAAATGCGACGTGATTCGAACGCCGGCCCCGCCCGTGGCGTTCCATCCGTTATTGAGCCGGTTGCTTACCTGCCCCAAGAGCGGGGTGAATCCTGCACCCGCGTTAAATGTGTACCAATGCTCCTTTGGTTCCTGACCATATCCAGCCATAGCGAAGCCCAAAATCAGCAGTGCTGCGACTACGAAGGCTACGTTTCGAATTTTCATTTTTATTCCTCCACCCCACTGTGTGGCTCCGTGTCGGCAACGATCCGGAAGCGACGGAGCTGAAGCCGAAGTCGGCCCGTTCGGTGCACCTTAGATCACAACCTCGTGGGCAAGAATCGAACACCAGCTGTAGGCCGTAAGCTGGCGCCCTGTATTCGCATTCAGGACCGCTGGCATGCGGTACCTACATTGCTCATACCATGGGATAGTCGGCTGCATTCAAAGCCTGTGTAGGTCTCTGGCCGGATAACGTGAAGCTTTTAGCGCGGCATGGGTGCTCGTTTCGGCATTTCCCTCGGATGACTAAAAGAAAAGACCGAGTCAAAACTCGCTAAATTTTGATAAGTTGCTCTAGCTCGTTGGAATTTGAGTGGTATCATGCGCAACCGCATCGTAAGAAACTAAGCTGCATCTTGGGCGGAGAATTTGGCGAATTGGCGAAACAAAACGGAACTGTTTGCCTTGTCGGAGCCGGAGCTTGCTCCCAACGATCTCGCGCTTGAGCCCCCCGTTCTCCCGATCATCGTCGAGACAACCGCCTGGTCTGCGAGCGATGCGGCAATCGTATGCGCATTCGCTGCGGGGGCGTTCCTCATCCATCTGCTGACTGCCAATCGCTACGGCTACTTTCGCGACGAGTTGTACTACGCCGCCTGCGGACAGCATCTGGCCTGGGGCTATGTGGATCATGCTCCGTTGGTCGCGGTCATCTGCTGGTTCGCGCGGCGCCTGCTGGGCGATTCGCTTTACGCGATTCGCCTTTTCCCGGCGTTATCGGCGGCTGCCAAGGTGTTGTTCACTGCGTGGATGGTCCGCGAATTTGGCGGGCGGCGCTTCGCATACCTCCTCGCCGCCGCGGCTGTCTTTTTCTGTCCGATTTACCTGACCATGGACAGCTTTCTTTCCATGAACTCCTTTGAGCCGCTTTTTTGGATGGGCTGTGTGGCCATCGCTCTCCGCATAGCCAAGGGGGGTTCTCCTCGCCTGTGGTTGCTTTTTGGCGCGATTGCGGGCGTTGGCATTCTGAATAAGCATTCGACCTTATTTTTTGGCTTGGCATTCTTTCTCTCCCTGCTGTTCACGTCGGGTACACGCTACCTGCGCAATGTCTGGATTTGGGGCGGGGCGCTGATGGCATTTCTGATTTTCCTCCCGAATCTCTTGTGGGAAATCAAGAATCGCTTTCCTACCATCGAAGTCCTCGAGAATGCAGCTCGACTTAAGAATGCGCCCGTTTCCTGGTATGCCTTTATCGCGGAGCAGGCCCTGCTCGTTCATCCTTTAGCCTTTCCCGTGGTCCTGGCGGGACTATGGTTTTTTCTTGGCAGCAAGGAGGGCCGCGCCTACCGCTTTCTTGGATGGACCTATCTTCTTTTTCTCGTGCAGATGATCGTTCTGAAGGGCCGCATTTATTACGTAGCGCCAATCTATCCCATGTTGTTTGCCGCGGGCGCCGTATGGATCGAGAGCCGCATTGAGGAACGGCATTGGGAATGGGTTCGGCAAGCCATTTTAATTCCGCTAACCGTCGGCGGAATCGTTGCAGCGCCGCTTGCATTGCCCATCCTTCCGGTCGAGGCGGCGGCAGCCTATTCGAATTTCTGGGACATCCACAAAGTGCGCGTCGAAAATTACGATTCAGGCAAGCTGCCGCAATTTTTCGCCGACATGTTTGGCTGGCCCAATCAGGTGAAGTCCGTCGCTTCGGTTTATAAGGGCTTATCTCCGGAGGATCGGGCTCATTCCGCGATCCTTGCCGGCAATTACGGTGAAGCCGGCGCCATCGATTACTTTGGCCCGTCTTACGGTCTGCCACGGGCCATCAGCCCTCACAATAACTACTATCTCTGGGGACCCGGGTCTGGCTCGCCGGATATAGTCATCGCTGTCGGCATGGACAAGGGCAAACTAGAGATGCTCTTCGGGGATGTTCAGAGGGCGACGACAATTTTTGATCCTTATGCCGTTCCTGATGAAAATAATCTTCCCATATACATCTGCCGCCATCCGCGCGTACCGCTTTCGGACGTCTGGCCCTCGCTAAAATTCTTCGGCTGAGGTTAGTGCTAGGAAGATCAGTGCAAAGATGTCACGGCGAGCAGGGCCTTGTCATACATCGCCCCATATCTCAAGTATTGATGCACCGGCTCTCGCGGATAACTGATTTCGACCTTCTCGATTTGGGAATTCTTGCCGAACGTGGCCGTCACTTCTGCATTGATTCCAGCCCAATAGGTCGGCAAGTTGAGCTTTCGGTAACGCGCCAGGACCTGGTCGCGTAGCGCTGGGTCGAAATGGAGCCCATAGCGATCGACCAGGGCCTTGATCGCCGCATAGTCTCCTTCCGCCTTGATGCGCATGAGTTCCGCCAATAACATGCCCACGCCTTCGCGCATCTTCGGATAGTCTTTGACGCGCAGGTAAGTTTTGCCGCCGCGTTCGATGCGTTCGATGCCCCCCGTCTTATCCATAACGTAGAAGACGATCAGTTGGCGATCGCGTTGGTGATCTTCCTCGATCGTGTCACCGGCAGGAATTCGACGCAACTGAGTGAGCGGGGCCAGCGTCGCATTGTCGTACATGGCTTTTGCGACTTCTTGCTGGTCCGTAATCAAGCCGAGTTCCTTCAGCTTGGGATCCCAGACGTTCCACAAAGCCATCAGGTCCGCGCGCGCCTCTTCCAGTGTGGAGAAATATTCCTTCAGATAAGGCTCGGCTCCTCCGGAGACTTTATCGCTCAGCTTGCCCGAACCGTGGCCGATCACTTCGTGCAACGCAGTCATCAGGTCTTCAGCCTCAATGCCATACTTCTTGTTCCTTGCGACCTGTTCCGGCGAGGCCGCGAACTCTTCGATCGAAGATGTTCCAGCGGCCTTGTCCAGCGTGCGGCTGCTTCCGGTAAAAAGAAAATTCTTCGTTCCATACTTTTCGTGAATCTCATTCTCGTTCGGCAGGTTGTCGCCGATCGTGGCGACGCTGAAATCGCCGGTTTCGATCAGGGTCTCCACCGCCTTCACCACTGGCGGCTGGAAACTTTGCTTTTTGTACTTGGCGTCCCACGGGGCTTTCTGCTCGAAATAACTCGCGTTGGCTGCGAGCTTGGCCATCGCGGCGGTAACCTTCTGGTCGGTAACAGTTACAAAGCTCTGCGAACTTCCCTTCGCGCCCCGCGCATCGCGATAAATTTCGATGAAGCCATTGGCGAAATCTATTGTGGCGTCATCCCGCACCCAGTCGGCGCCGAACTTCAGCCAATCGTTGAAGCCGCCGAGTTGATAGAAGCGGATCAAATCGTTGATTACCTGCGCTTGCTGTGTGTCGGCGAATGTCCGGGCTTTTTCCAGGCACTCGACTGCCTTCTTCAGATAAATCGCGTAAAGGCCAGAAGGAACTTTGCCGTCCGCACTGCCGGCTCGGTACACCAGCTCGCGCAATTTGCCGTCGTGGTCCTTCACCACTCGAGAGTTCAGCCGGTGCTCTTCGTGAAAGTCCTTAAGATCGGTGAGGGTGAGCCCCGCGTAGAAGGTGTTCGAGCTCGCTTTCAGGATATCCTCGCCGGGCTTGGGATTTTTCGCCGTGCTCATCGGCTCGAAGGCAGGATCGAAAAACGACGCGCGAAGATCGTCGAGTTCCTTGTTGAGTTGCGCGGACGTCGTGATCGGCGGCAGATCGCCATAGGCTGTCTTCATGGCGCCATTGCGCTGCGCCGTGAGAGCGGCCTGCTTTAGTTCATCTGCAGTGAAGGTCGGTACGAACTTTTGCGACGTGTTGTCGTTATGGTTCCCGCGGTTGGCCCAGAATAGCTCGGCAAATTCGGTAATGCGGGCCATGGTCCCCGAATCAATTCCCGCAGGGTGGGCCACGATTTCCTCGAGCAACCGCTTCTGACGGAGACCAAAGCGCGAGAGCTGATCGTAAATAATCGGGTCAATCGCGATGGACGCTTGTGTAAGCCAGTAGGCCAACGCTTTCTGCTGCGGGGTGAGCGCATCGAAACTCTCTGCCCTCACTTGGACGAATCCAGTGTCGCCAACTCGCGCCACCAGCGGACCCGAGGTATCGCCCGACCCCGACGCGGCCGCGCCAGTGGAAGCCGGCTTTTGGCTTTGACCGATCGCTCGAGGAAGAAAGATCGAACAACAGAGCAGAATAGCTATTCTCGCGTTCACACTCGCCTCCTTGCCCCGCGTTTACTCATAAACGTCTACTCATAAAATTGGTCCCGGTTCACGCTTTGGGCCGCGATGCGGCGGGGGTCCTCGAAGAGTTTCGCGATGATAGCCCCGAAAATAAAGCCGCCAACGTGGGCCATGTAGGCAACTCCGCCGCCCGCCTGCGCGGCCACTACAGAGCCAACCTGGCTGAACAGTTGTATCAAGAACCAGATTCCGATCAGCACGGACGCAGGGATCACCGTAACGGTGATGAACCAGCCCAGCAGAAGCAGCGTGCGAATCTTGTCTCTCGGATAAGTGATCAGGAAGGCGCCCATCACTGCCGCAATAGCTCCGCTGGCCCCCAGGTTCGGAACCGTCGAGCTACTCATCGCGGCGATTTGTGCCACGGACGCCACGATGCCGCCAAGCAGATAAAACGCCAGATAGCGCAACGGTCCCATGGCGTCTTCGATTTCAGGACCGAAGGCCCAGAGAAACACCATATTCCCGATGATGTGCATCCAGCCGGCGTGCATAAACATGGCGGTCAGGATGGTTATCCAATGCTGGCCGGCCACGATATGGGCGGGAATCACCGCCCACTGCTCTACAAATGGTTCGCCACCGGCTAATTCAAGAAAAAAGACGACAACATTGATGACAATGATCGAGATCGTGACAACGGGACGATGAACGGGACGCCGGGAGATATCGCGTAAGGGGATTCCCACTGGATGCGCTCAGCGCGTTTTGATATTTCGTTAGATTACTTCAGTTGTGGAATCGAGTCGGCCTTTGGCGGTTGCGGCACTGATTGCACGAACGCGTAGATATCCGCTAATTCCGCGTCCGACAGCACTTTGCTTGTGTAAGGCGGCATCTGGTCTCGCGGCGAGCGGACTTGGAAGGCAAACACCGAGTACGGAAGCGGCGACGGTCCCAGTTTCGGGCCGGTTCCCGCGCCCCCCTGCGCCTCGCGGCCATGACATTCGTAACAGCCATCAGCCGTATAGACGGCCTTGCCATTTTTCGCGTTCCCCGCGGGAGCATTATCGGCTTTTTGCGACGCGCTCGCCGATTGCGCCCCGCCCTCCGCGCGCGCCTGCGCCAGCGCAACCGAGCGGTCCGAAACAACCGACAGTGCCACAAGCGTGGCAATCGCCATCACGAGATAGATCGAGCGGCTTTGCATGGTGGCTCCTTAACGGGGTTGCGTGACGGTATCCAGAAGAGCCGGCTCGCCGCGCTTCACTGCAGCCACCGCCCTCTGCAGCGCCGGAGCCAGGTCTTTCGGATCGTTGATCGGTCCTTCGGCGTACCAGCCCATGCTCTGCGCCAGTTTGGAGAAATCGATATTCGGATCGAGAAGAGTTGTGCCGATACCCGCATTGGCGATGCCGCGCTGGTGCCGGTTGGCCATGCGCTGCAGGTGCATGACCTCCTGATGATAGGCTCGGTTATTGTGCATCACCCACAGCATCGGGATGCGATGATGCGCCGCCGTCCACAGCACTCCGGGCGCATACATCAGGTCGCCGTCATTCTGCTGGTGAACGTACAGCCGGCCATCCTTCCGGTGAGCAAGAGCCGCGCCCACCGCGGATGGCGCCTGGAAGCCCACGCCGGCCGCACTGGAAAGTCGGGTACGCTGATAATATTTTTCGTAGTTCCATTCCGGGCCGGCAATGCCTCCCGCCCAGTTTTCGTTCTTGACCGCCGCCCAAACCTCCGCCGACAGCCGCGCGAGGCTAATCGGGCTGGCGTCCCACGCATACGTCGCATCGACGCGCTCTCGTTCCAAAGTCTTCTGGCAAGCTGCGGCAAGCTTAACGCCTCGATCCTGGAAAACTCTCTTCCGATCGTCCGTGGTGAGCCGCTTGATCGCCTCGGTCAGCGAAGGCAGCGTGACCTCAGGATCAGCGGCCATGGTTAGATCCATTTCCTGGAACCGCTCGAAATCCTGGTAATTGCTCTTGAGATAGAGATCGCGAGTAGTAATGCTGAGCAGCTTGGCGTTGCTTCGCGTGATTGGCTGAGAGCTGCGGTGCAGTTGATCGCGGTAATTGTGCAGGGCGCCCCAGAAATCTTCGACATCCATCCCTAGAATCACATCCGCATTCGCGATCAATCCGCGGCCGCCCCCAGATTGATTCAGCGGATGACGTGACGGTAAGTTGCCGCCCTGATCGATCACCGGAACCTGCAGCGCTTCGGCAAATTCGATGAACTGCTGCATGCCGGCTTGCGAGCGCGCCACGTGTCCTGCAATCACCACGGGATTCTCAGCGGCGACTAAAAGGCGTGCAGCCTCCGCTACCGAACCGGAATCTCCCTGCGGAGCCGCATCGAGCGTGAGCTTCGGTATACGCAGCGAAAGATTTTGGGAAATAGGCGACTCCTGTAAGGTGCTATCGGCCACCAAAACGACCGGCTCCCTCGGCGGAGTCATCGCGATCCTGTAGGCGCGTACCGCGGACTCGGCGAAATGCGGAAGCGATGCAGGCACGTCGTCCCACTTCGTGTAGTCGCGGACCATTGCCGCCGCATCCTGCGCGCTGTGGTCCCATTCGACTCCCGGACGTCGCTCCACCGCGTCAACAGTATTGCCAAGCACTATAAATACTGGCGCCTTGCCCGCCCAGGCGTTGTAAATTCCCATCGACGCGTGCTGCAATCCCACCGTGCTGTGCGCCAGCACGAGCATCGGCTTGCCTTCAACGGCTGAGTAGCCTTGCGCGAGAGCAACCGACGACTCTTCGTGGCAACACGTGATGAATTCCGGATTCTTGTTCCCGCCATAGTTGATCAACGATTCGTGCAAGCCACGAAAACTCGAGCCCGGGTTTGCGGCAACGTACTCGAACCCTAGAGACTTGATCACGTCGACCATGAAATCGGAGCCGGTCCGATCAGCCACAAGCGCGTTGACTTCAACTGAAGGATCTGCCTCCTTCGGCGGAATTGCCGGCGTCGCGGGCCGAGCCACCAAATTTTGCTGCGCCGCAGCCGCCACTCCAGTGCTTGCGACCCAAGTTGCCACACCACCTACCGCTGCGCCCTTAAGGAATTTGCGACGATCGACCAGGCTCTTCTTGGATTTTTTCATGGCTGGCATCTCCTCTGCGGCCTCTACGCATTCCCGCAGATCGTATCGAGGGGTCCCCTAAGCTAGCGGCATTATACCCGAGTTCTTTCCTGCCGGCGGTATGTATAACCCGAAACGTGGTCGCCTGTCATACAGCCCCGGGGTGCGAGAACTCGCGCATTAGACGGCGAAGAAGTTGCGCGCGCTGGGCTGTTAGGCGTATGGTTTGGGCAAAATCCAAGTTGGTCCAGGAGGCATCCATGCGAGGAGTAGCCGTATATCTACGCGGAGTAACTCTGTTTGTAGCGGGAATCGTTGTCGGCACGATCTTGATGCAGTCCGGTGCAGCCCAGGAGAAAAGGACCCCGCTCCGGCTCAATCACGTGGGAATCGCCGTCAATGATTACGATAAGGCGCTCGACTTCTACACGAAGGTGATGGGCTTCAAGATCGCGTTCAAGTTCCCACCGAGCCCCGACGGCAAGCCAACCACCACTTACTTCCAGATCAGTAAAGACACGTTTTTGGAAATGGCCCCGGCAAGCGCCCAGGTACCGGCGGGCTTCACGCACATGGGCATTGAAACTTCGGACATAAAAAGCACGATTACACAGCTTCGCGCCACGGGCGCCCACGTCGAGGACATGCGTGTGAGCGGCCCGACCAAGGCGAACCTGTCAAATATCTACGATCCCGATCATATCCGCATGGAGCTGATCGAGCTCACGCCCGATTCGCTCCACAAGAAGGCCGAAGACTCCTGGAAGTAGGGTGTATGCCTTATCAACGGCCTTTAGCGCGACATCCTGTGTTGCGCGATTATGGCCACGTCCACTGACTTCCGGCGCAAAAACCTCCGGCTTGCCACCGGCCGTTATCGCGGTCGCAATTCGTATTTTGTCACGCTCTGCTTCCACGATCGTCGCCGCCTCGGGACAAATCCGCGCCTTGCCTCGTGGCTCATCGCCAGCCTGCGAAAACACGCGGCGGTTTGCGCGTTTTTTATCCACGCGTATTGCGTCATGCCGGACCACATGCATCTGCTCGCGGCAGGCGGCTCGGACGAAAGCAACCTGATCAAGTTCGTCGAAGCCTTAAAGCAGGAAACCGCCGTCGAGTTTGCCCGTCGTACGCATCGCCGCCTCTGGCAATTCAAATACTACGATCGCATTCTGCGTGCCTCCGATGCACTCGACCGCGTCGCTTGGTATATCTGGTTGAATCCAGTGCGCAAAGGCCTTTGCGACACAGCCGCCGATTACCCGTTTCTCGGATCGTTCACGGACGTGGGCACAAAACTTCTCAGAAGCGCATTCGTAACGCCGTGGTCGCCTCCATGGAGTAGAACCAAATTCGAGGAGTGCCGCGCTGAAGACCGCGGCGCTACGCTCAAATCTTAAGAGGCGTTGCAATGCCCCGAAAAAAACATGGCACGCGGCGCGGCACGTTCAGCGTCTTAGAATGAATTAAACGTAGCGCCGCGGGCTTCAGCGCGGCAAAGATGGCAGCTAGCGCGGCATGCTTTCGGCCCCAGGTGTGAGGGCGTTTATTCATGAAGGTCGTGATCTTCGGCGCGACGGGCATGGTGGGCAAAGGCGCGCTGCTCGAATGCCTGGACGATCGGCGCGTCGAAAGCGTGCTTATCGTTGTCCGGCATCCCAGCGGGCTCAGCCATCCAAAGCTGCGCGAGATTATCCATAAAGACTTCTTCGACTTCTCCGGCATCCAGCCGCAGTTCGCCGACCGTGACGCCTGCTTTTTCTGCCTGGGCGTCTCGTCCGTAGGCATGAGCGAGAGCGACTATTACCACCTGACGTATGACCTGACGCTCGCGGCGGCCAATGCCATCGCGGCGGCCACGTCGCAACGTCTCACCTTCTGTTACATCTCGGGCCAGGGAACGGACAGCACCGAGCGTGGACGTTCCGCGTGGGCGCGCACCAAAGGCAAAACCGAAAACGCGCTGCTTCGGCTGCCGTTCAAAGCGGCCTACATGTTTCGTCCCGGCTACATCCAGCCGCTCAAGGGCATCCGCTCGAGCACGCGCTGGTATCAAGTGATGTACAGCGCCCTCGGGCCGTTCTATCCCCTCTTGCGCCTGCTGGCGCCGCGCTATGTGACAACCACCGCGAACCTCGGCCGCGCCATGATCCAGGTTGCCGCCGGCGGATATCCCAAGCAAATCCTGTTGACCGAGGACATCAATCGCCTCGGGGCTTCTTTAGCGCCGCGAAGCTCCTGATGTCCGTGACGTTCGCGGCCACCACCCCCCTACCCTTTTTGCGCAAGTGTTAATTCTGCTGGCCTTACGCGTGACATTGTATGAGTGCCGAGCATCCCGGGTTGGGCGAGCAAGCAGCCCACTTGCAGGTGAAACCGGAAACTCTGGGCGCCGAGGCGGCCCGGCGCGCCGAGTGACCGGCGCGAGCAACGGAGCCGCTGGTTTGGACCGCCGGGTCGGGGGCGTAAGCTCCGCGACGGCGAGTTCCGTGATAAGGATAGAAGGAACGAGCCCGAAAGGGCGCTTGAGAAGGACGACGGCGCAAGGGCGCTTGGGGTAGGGAACGGCCAGATCACCTGGGAGAAATGCTGGACTCTAGCGAAAAACATGCGCGGACTTCTTTGCACGGCGAAAGCTCATCCTGTTGGTGACGTTTCGCCTGAGGATAGCATATTATCATTTAGTTAGCAATGGAATTAGACGGTACCTTGTTAGTATCGGAGGCAGGAGCGCGATTGTTCGAACGATCTTATTGTTCGAATCTTGTTTCGCGTAAAATATTGTTCGAATGAATTGGCTGCCGAAACCCACAAATTCGAACGGCACAACAGTTCACAACAGCCAGTGACTCGGTTAGTATGCCAGTCCGTTTAGGACCGATGAACGATAGGATGCGGACGGTCGCTTTCAAGAAAACCGGCGCCATTTGGCGAGCGTCGCCCCGAAAACGGAAGTCGGCTGTCCGTAGGGTTTGCCAAGCCCTTACCGTGGCGTACGGCAAACCTCGTTTTGGCAATCCATCAGATCCTCTCGATGACCTAATTTATATAATGTTGTCCAACAAAACGAGCCCCGGCTCCGCTCGCAGGACCTATCAGCGCCTCAGACAGCGCTTTCGAACGTGGGATGATGTTTCAACCGCACCGATCGCGGCGCTTCGGTCTATCTTGAAACCCGCTGGCCTTTCTAAGGTCAAATCCATGCAAATTCGGTCAGCCCTACGAGCTATTAAGCACAAATTCGGAGCTTGCGACCTTTGGCCGCTGAAACGGTTCTCGATTGAAGAGGCGCAAAATTGTCTCGTCGCTCTGCCCGGGGTCTCCGAAAAAGTTGCCAAATGCGTTATGATCTACACGCTAAACTTCGCCGTGCTACCGGTCGACGCACACGTGCATCGGATCGCTCGCCGCCTTGGGTGGACTAAGAGACGGCGCGCCGATCAGTGTCACGCTGAGCTTGAGGCGCTAGTCCCAACACCCTTCCGGCATAGTTTTCACGTCGGCTGCATAGCGCACGGTCGCCAAATCTGCAGACCGAACAATCCGCTCTGTGATCGGTGCTGTATTAGCCGTTATTGTGATTTTGTCAAGGCCGCCGAATGACAGACCGATGGCGCCCCACGGGCGTGGATCTCTTTAGCGGCGTGGGCGGGATGTCACTCGGATTCGAGCAAGCCGGCTTTGAGGTCATCGCCGCCGTTGACATTGAGCAAATCCACGTAAATACCTACCTGCAGAATTTTCCGTCTTGTCAGGTCCGGTGTATGGATCTCTCAGGTGTGTCAGGCACCGCGATCAGAAAAGAAACAGGTATAGGTACAGCGCATCTCGACGTTGTGTTGGCGGGATCGCCTTGTCAGGGGTTTTCGCTTATCGGGAAGCGGCTACGAGAGGACCCACGCAATTTGCTGTTGTATGACCTCGCCCGATTAATCACTGAGTTGATGCCTTCATACTTTGTCGTCGAGAACGTTGGAGGCATTTTGCTCGGCGATGCGAAGAGGGTGCTTGACGAATTCGTTACCCGTGTTGAGCGGAGCGGGTATCGTGTAATTAAGCCGATCCAGGTTCTAGATGCCGCTGAGTTTGGTGTGCCGCAGCGTCGTCGACGTGTTTTCCTACTTGGTTCCCTCGAAGGTTTGGTTCCACCGAAATATCCAAGGGCATTGCACCCGGATGGGAATTGTCGAGGTGCTCAACGACCGAATGTCTGGGATGCGATCGGCGACCTGCCTGACGTCGAAAAGTATGACTATCTGCTCGAAATAGACGACTATCGGGGCCTTCTCGGAGAGGCGAGCGCTTATGCGAGAGTTCTAAGGGGCGAGACGCGCGACGAGGCAGACAGCTTACCTCAGCGAAGCAGCAATGGGCACGGTCTAGGCGGCTGCCTACGAACTGTTCACACTCCGGAGACGATTAAACGCTTCAAGGCGACCGAACCCGGAAGCGTCGAACTAGTTAGTCGGTATTACCGATTATCGAAAGAGGGTCTGTCTCCGACTATTCGCGCCGGAACCGGTCCGGCGCAGGGCTCTTTCATGGCTCCCCGACCGATCCACCCTGTTCGAGACCGTTGCATTACGGTTCGCGAAGCGGCGAGATTACATTCGTTTCCCGATTGGTTCAGGTTTCATCCGACCAAGTGGCATGGCTTCCGTCAGATCGGCAATTCTGTTCCGCCGTGGCTAGCTCGAGCCGTGGCGCAATGTATCCGGCGAGCGGTCGACGACTCAGAGCGAGGATCTAATCATGTCAAAAGATAAACCCGCTAATCCGTACCAGTCTGTAGACGCCACTCCGGTCAAATCGTTTTTCGTACATATGCTGACAAGGGACATTAGATTGGAAGATGCAATTTTAGATTTGCTCGACAATTGCGTTGACGGAATCTTACGAGCCAAGCTAACTGCTGGCACAAATGGAAAAAAAGCACCTTATGATGGTTATCGGGCTGAAATCGAATTTAGGAATGATTCGTTCACAATCTCCGATAACTGTGGCGGGATACCCTGGGATTTGCATGACTACGCTTTCAGAATGGGGCGTATGTTTGATCGACCTTCTGATGCGCCTGGGACAGTTGGCGTGTACGGTATCGGAATGAAGCGCGCGATTTTTAAAATGGGTAAGAGGTGCCTGATCTCTACGCAGAATAACAAGGACGCTTACGATGTTGAAATCGACCCTGATTGGACCAATGACGAAAGCAAATGGCGCATTCCGGTCCATCCCGCAAAGAAGAGGCTGACAGAAGACGGCACCACGGTGGTCATCGGAGATTTGTACCCAGGGGTCGCAAGCCGCTTCAGCGAAGACGCAAAAGCTTTCGAATCGGAGCTGGAGCGTATGGTGGCCACCCAATACGTACTGATCATTGATAAAGGTTTTCGCGTCAAAATTAACGAGCACGGCGTGCGTGCACGACCGACGCGCTTGATCTTCAACGAAAATCTCGGCATGAATGGAATACGGCCCTACATTTTCAAGGCTAGAAGTGATGGGGTTGATGTCTTTTTAGCTATTGGATTCACCAGACCCATACCGTCTCAAGACGAAATCTCGCAGGAACAGGAGGAAAAGAAGTATTCGTCACTCGATGCTGGATGGACGGTCGTTTGTAACGATAGGGCTGTGCTTTATTGCGACCGCACTGAACTCACTGGCTGGGGAGAGGCCGGTGTTCCTCGTTACCACACGCAGTTTATCGCTATTTCGGGAATAGTCGAATTTAGGGCGGATGATCCCGCGAAGCTTCCGACTACCACGACTAAGCGGGGAATCGATGCCTCATCTGCGCTGTATCTGCAGGTGAAAAATAGGATGCGGGAAGGTATGAGGATGTTCACGAATTATACCAATCAGTGGAAGACCCACCCCGAGGAGTCGCGAAAGCATATAGAGGCCGGAGAACCACTCTCATTCGAAGACATCAAGAAAGCCTCAGCAGGGCTTGCGTTCACGGCGACGAGGGCGTCCGTCCCAAGTGGAGAGCTATATAAGCCAGAGCTCCCAGCACCGAGGAAGCTGAAACCGAATATGAGACGAATTGCATACATAAAGCGCGCGTCGGAGGTGGAGAAGGTTGGCGAGTATTTGTTTGACGATGCCGGCACTGATCCTTCTACCGTAGGGGAGAGATGTTTCGATCTTATACTAAAGGACGCGAAATGAGACAGCCGCCCTACCAGCTTCGACCCAACAAGGCTGTGGACCGGCTCACATTGATCGATGCCATCAGACAATTCAGAGACGCGCATGATCTCCGCGAATATACGTATTACGGGATGGGTGGGCCGTGGCTTGAGGACTTTAGGCTAATTTACGACTTTTATCCCGAAATTCGGATGGTCTCTATCGAAAGTGACGAAAACGTGTATCGACGTCAGCAGTTTCACATACCTTGCCATCGGGTCCGGCTGGATCTTAAGAGGACTGAATTTAATTCTTTCCTTGCGTCTTTTGGACCTGAAGCCGGGAAAAGCATTTTTTGGCTGGACTATCTTTGGTTGAGATATGCGCATATTGACGAATTCATGACTCTGCTCGGAAAGGTACCTGCGGATAGCATGATCAAGATTAGCCTTCGGTGTGAGCCCAAGGATTACCTTGAGGACAAGAAGAGAAAAGAATTCCAGCGGGAGTTCGAGGACGTGCTGCCGCATCCGTCTGTTGAACCACCGGTTTCCTTCGCCGATTTGGCGAAATTGGTCCAGGAGATGATCCAAATTGCGGCACAGAAGGCTCTCTCGAGCGCGATGCCCTTTAAATTCGTGCCAGTCTCGTCATTCTGCTATGCGGATGGAGCCGGGATGTTCACTTTAACGGGGATAGTGTGCCGTAGGACTGACGAGTCGAAGGTCAAGAGCGCTTTCCGAAGTTGGGATCTGAGGAACCTCAGTTGGGGTACGCCGAGGCTAATCGATGTTCCGACATTGAGTACGAAGGAACGCCTCCACCTTCAGCGTCAGCTGCCTCGTGGCAATAACGCCGGAAGAACGCTTTTACATGCCTTGGGCTATCTGATTGAGGATGATCGTCCGCAAACTGAGGCTCGACTCCAACAATATGCAGATTTCCATCATTACTTCCCGTATTTCATGAAGGCCATTCCCTAAAATCGTTGCTGCGGCGCTGCAGACTCCGCCCGCCTCTTTGAGCGGCGAAAGCTCGACTCGTTCGCGCCGCGAAGCTCATCCTGTAGGTAGACGTTGGTGGCGGAGAGGTAGACTTTCGGCGCAGGAGCGACAGCCTGCGGCAGCAAGGTAGGGGAACGACGGTTCTTGGCGCGACGGTCTGCGGCAGCGAGGTTAAGGGACGACCATTTTTGACACGACGGCCTGCGAGCAAGCAACGCCGTGCGCGTGGCAAGCAGGCGCACCGGGATGTACTAATGCCTAACCGTTTCAGAAAGGAATCGAAATGTCGCTGCGGCGCGGCAGACCCCGCCCGCCTCTTTGAGCGGCGAAAGCTCATCCTGTAGGTAGACTTTCGCCGCAGGAGCTCCGGCCTGCGGCAGCAAGGCAGAGAACGACCGTTTTTGGCGGGACAGCCTGCGGTAACAAGGTATTGGCAACGAGCCGGATTTTAGGCGCGAAAAGCAGATCTCTCGGGATGACAACCGGAAAGGCCCCAGGGCCGCTCGCGCTTTTTATGAAAATGGCGCTTCGCGCCGAGGCGCGAGCGCACCCTGGGCTACAAGACTGCAGAGAGATCCTTCGCTTCTTCACGCCCGCGCACGCAAAACCAGCGTGTGCTCGGTAACCCGGATTCGCTCAGGATGACAACAGCAGCGCGAAGATTAGCAGGGGGGGAGCTTGGTTTTCTTGAGGGCGAGGTCGCGGAGCCACTTATTGACGGCGGAAAGCTGCTCGGCGGCGACGTTTCCAAACACAACGCCCAATCCGAAGATTCCCATGCCGTAGCCCGAATGCATGTAGATCACTTTGCCGGGAACTTCGCACGAGCTCATGCCGTCGGAAATTCGCAGGCGCAATTGGGTGCCAATAGGGATGGGCTCAAGCGTATCGATATAGCATCCGCGCGCGCTCAATTCAGAAACCTGTGCGGGAACCAACGTCCCGTCGGTCAGGGTCGCCTCCGCCTCCGCGAAGAACGCAAAACGCGGATTCTGGCGCCGAATAGCGAAAGAAGTTCCAGCCATGTTCCACCTCGATTAATGCAGTCCTGTGCCAGTAAGAGTCATTGCCCGTGGAATACATTGTATGGAAGCACACCGCAGCACGTCCAAAACTAGAGCAATTGAATTGCCGAGATAGATAACTGGCTTTCCGTACAGGCATAGCCGCAGCCACTTGTCAGCCTTAGGTAAGGCATAACCCCAATTACTATCAGCCTTTAGGTCTGGGAAATCGGATTCTTTTGGTCAGGTAGCGATTAAGACTTCAGGGAATCGTTGCGGACGATCTCATATCGTTGAATGAGCGCGGCGACGCCCACCTGGTGGTCGTCTTTATCGGAACTCCTTTCGACTCGAACGACTTTTCCTATGGCCCGGATGAACACTTCTGTGCCGCCGGTGACTTCGGCCGGTAAAGTCATGGTCAAGTCCAACTCGGAGCCCGCAGCGAGCTGATTTCCGACGTGGAAATAGACTCCCCGAGTGGATATGTCGCGGGTCTTTCCGTTACGGGCGTTTTGTTCAACCGGTAGCTTAATCAGGACCGGCAGAGAAAGATCATAGCGCCGTGCGGTGCGACGTTCAGTCATATCCCCCAGTTTCCCAGCGACCCCCACCATCGAGGTAACGTCTTAGCGACTGCAATTCACCTTCCAGAGCCTTCGCTGACCCCCACAACTGGTTGCGAGCCCCCTGTGGGAAACTGGACGACTTCGAGCGAAAGCGAGGCGAAATATTAACATTCAGTAACTTTACTATTATAAAGCACAAATGGGTGAATCGGCTGCCCGCCGCTCGATCAACGCTGTTCCCCTGGATTCCCTTAAACTCCCCTAACTAAAAGGGACGCAAAATTTTTGCAACACCAGGTACCAGAACCCTACTTATTCCGAAAAACTGTTGCGAATCTAATGCCAGGAATAGGCAAGAGATTGCATCTATCTCGTCAACTCTCCTTACCAACGGGCTCCTCAACTCTCCTTGCCAACGGGAACCAACGGCGGCGCAGCAGCCGCAGCGGCCCGCGAACGAGCTCCCCTCCCCGCATCAAGGTTGAACTGCCGAATCTTGTAAAGGAGTGCCTTATAGCTGATGCCCAGCATTTTCGCCGCATCTTTGCGGCACCAGTGCGTTTTCTCTAACGCGTCGGCAATGGCTTCCATCTCCGCCTCATCCTTCAGGCCTCGGACCAGCGCCTTGAGGCCCTGCTCTCTTACGGGCAAGGGCTCCTCACGCGGAGAAGTGCGTTGCCGGGCGGCGGCCATTTCAACTAGCTCGCGGAAACTGCCTTCGTCGTCCTCGAGGATGACGTAGCGCTTGACGAAATTCTCCAACTCTCGCAAGTTGCCGGGCCACGCATAACGAATGGCTGCTTCCATTAGATGTTCGGAGGGATTGGTAGGGGCCTTCTGGAATTTCTCACTGTACTTGTTGAGGAAATGCCTGAACAAGAGAGGAATTTCCGTGGTCCTCTCACGAAGAGGCGGAACGTTAATCGAAAGTACATTCAATCTATAGTAGAGATCCTCGCGCAGGCGGCCGGATCTCATGGCCTCCTGAACCTCCACGTTGGTCGCGGCGAGCACTCGCACGTCAACGCCAACCATGTGGCGCCCGCCGAGCCGCGAGTACTGATGGTCCTGAAGAACATGCAGGAGCTTCGCTTGCAAATGGGGACTCATCTCAGCGATTTCGTCCAGAAAAATCGTGCCCTTATTCGCCAGTTCGAATTTGCCCGGTTTCGAACGCACCGCTCCCGTGAACGCGCCTTGCTCGTAGCCGAAT
>Ga0210394_10003425_pt1 | contig 19953 bp, 20 predicted proteins | sample IncBWC12MmetaG_FD_160121 | JGI IMG/M metagenome (GOLD analysis project Ga0210394, IMG submission 160121) | Forest soil microbial communities from Barre Woods Harvard Forest LTER site, Petersham, Massachusetts, United States - Inc-BW-C-12-M | ecosystem: Environmental > Terrestrial > Soil >...
GGCAAGGCCGCGGCGGGCGCCTCGGGCTATAGCGCCGAGCAGCTGTTCTTCCTCAGCTTCGCGCAGATGTGGCGGCAGAAGATCCGCGAGCCGGCGCTGCGGGAGCGCCTGGTCGTCGACAGCCACTCGCCCGGCGAATACCGCGCCGATACGGTCCGCAACCTCGACGCCTGGTACGCGGCCTTCGGCGCGAAGCCAGGCGAGCAGCTCTATCTCGCACCAGCCGAGCGCGTGCGCGTCTGGTAGGAGCTCAGCGCGCCACAGGCCGCCCGAAGTAGACGAGCGTTTCGTAGGGCATGACGACGCGGCCGCCCGCGGCATGGCGGTCGAAGAGCGCGCGCAACCGCGCCATCAGCGGCTCGTAGCCGGGCGCCCCCTTCTGCGGCGCGTAGGAGGAGGACATGAGCCGCCCTTTGAGCCCCTCGAACTCGAGGATCTGCTGATTGGGGAACGTGCTTACCTCCATCCCCGCGCCCAGGTACGCGCCCATGGCGCCGGTGTCCGCGCGGCTCGCGACGATGCGCGTGTAGTCGGGCGCGTGTGCGGTGAGCAGCGCATCGTACTCGGCCAGGAATGCCGTGGGCTGCGGCGGCCGCTCGTTCCACAGGAGCGCCGCCCAGGAGCCCGGGCGCAGGATCCGCAGCAGCTCCGCACGCGCCGGGACGACCTCGAACCAGTGAAAGGCCTGGCCGGCCACCAGGAGGTCAATGCTCGCCGGCGGCAGCGTGGTCGCCTCGGCGCTGCCCGGCACGCTGTGAAAGCCGGGACGGCCCGCCAGCTGAGCCTCCGCGCACGCCCGCATGGCATCGTTCGGCTCGACCGCGAAGACCTCGGCCCCGCGCGCGAGCAGCAGGCCCGTGAGAATACCGGTGCCGGAGCCGAGATCGGCGACGCGTGCAGCGGCAGTCAGGCCGCAGCGCGCCGCGAGCAGATCGAGGGCGCCCGGCGGATAGCTCGGACGATGGCGCGCATAATCCTCCGCGCGCGTGGTGAAGCGCTCGGTCGGACGCATCATCGCTGTACTGGCGGCATGCCCGCACAGTGTGCGCCGGCGGCCGGGCACGCGCCTCTCCATAAAGGCATAAGGACGCGGTAACTTAGGCTCATGACAATGTCGCCCTGCAACCGAGGTTGAGCATGTCCGGTCCCTTCAAGCGCCTCGAGACCCAGGTGGTGCACGCGGGTGAGCCGCGCCCGCGCATCGACGGCGCGGTCGAAATGCCCATCTTCCAGTCGGCCACCTTCGAGTATCGCGGCGAGGCGCGCTACGACGACGTCCGCTACCTGCGCCTCAACAACACGCCGAACCACCTGGCGCTGCACGCCAAGCTCGCAGCTCTCGAGGGCGCGGAAGCCGCCCTCGTCACCGCGAGCGGCATGGCCGCGATCACCACGACGCTCCTCACCGTGCTCACCGCCGGCGACCATATGCTCGCGCAGAACTGCCTCTACGGCGGCACACACGACTTCGTCACGCGCGAGTTCAAAGGCCTGGGGCTCAGCGCCGACTTCATCGACGCCGACCGTCCCGATGGCTGGCGCAAGCAGTTGAAGCCCAACACCCGCGCCATCTACGTCGAGGCGATGACCAATCCGCTGCTCGAGGTGGCCGACTTGACCGCGGTGGTCGAGTTCGCGCGCGCCCACGGCCTCGTCACCCTCATCGACAACACCTTCGCGAGCCCGGTCAACTTCCGCCCCATCCCGGCCGGGTTCGATCTCTCGCTCCACAGCGCCACCAAGTATCTCAACGGGCATTCGGACATCGTCGCGGGCGCGGTGATCGGCCGCGGCGACCTGATCGAGCGCATCCGCCACAAGGCCAATCACCTCGGCGGCTCGCTCGACCCGCACGCAGCCTTTCTGCTGAACCGGGGACTGAAGACCCTGGTGCTGCGGGTGCGTTACCAGAACGACAGCGCTCTGAAGCTCGCGCAGTTCCTCGAAGCGCATCCCGCCGTCACCGCCGTGCACTACGCCGGGCTCGCGAGCCACCCGCGGCACGAGCGCGCGCGGCGGCTGTTCGCAGGCTTCGGCGGCGTGCTGAGCTTTGAGCTCAAAGGCGGCGCGACGCATGCCGATGAGTTCGCCGCGCGCGTGCGCATCCCCGCGGTCGCCCCGAGCCTGGGCGGCGTGCACACGCTCCTCACCCGCCCCGCCACCACCTCGCACGCGGGGCTGACGCGCGAGGACCGGCTGCGGCTCGGCATCACCGACGGACTGCTGCGGCTCTCGGTCGGCGTCGAGTCGACCGACGACCTGATGGAGGACTTCACGCAGGCGCTCGCTTGAGGCCGCGCGGGCGCAAGTTCCGGGTGGCCGCAGCGCCCTCGATACGCCGAAGATCCACGTCACCATGTCAACCACGATGAACACGGCCTCCGCCACCACCGCCAGTCGCGCGGATCGGTGGCGCACGCCGGTCGAGCTCACCGTCCTCGGGGCGATCTGGGGCGGCTCGTTCCTCTTCATGCGCGTGGCGGCCGCGGACTTCGGTGCGCTGCCCCTGGTCGAGGCGCGGCTCGCGCTCGGCGGGCTCGTGCTGACCCCGTTCCTATGGCGCGCGCGCGCGCAGTTCACCGCGGTGCTGTGGCTGCGGATCGCGGGCATCGCCGCGATCAACTCGGTGGTCCCGTTCGCGCTGTTCGCCTGGGGCGCCGAGCGCGCCCCGGCCGGCATCGGCGCCATCACCAACGCCATGACCGTGATGTTCACGACGCTGGTGGCGTGGCTGCTGTTCGGCGAACGCATCAGCGTGCGGCGCATCGTCGGCCTCACGGCGGGCTTCGTCGGTGTCGCGATCCTCGCGAGCGGCAAGACCGCGGGTGCCGACGTGACGCTCGCGGCGCTCGCGGGAACTGCGGCGGCCGTCTGCTACGGCTTCGGCATCAACCTGGTGCGCCGCTATCTCACCGGGCTCCCCTCCGCGGCGGTGGCCGCGGCGAACCTGCTGTGCGGCGCGCTGCTGCTCGCGCCGTTCGCGCTCTACTCCTGGCCGGCGCGGCCGATCCCGGGCGCTTCCTGGACGAGTGCCGTGTTGCTGGGCGTGCTGTGCACCGGGGCGGCCTTCGTCCTCTATTACCGCCTGATCGCGCGCATCGGCGCGGCACGCGCCTCGACGGTCACCTACCTCATTCCCCTCTTCGGCGTGATCTGGGCGTGGCTCATCCTCGGCGAGCCGCTCACGGCCAGCATGGCGCTCGCGGGCGCCCTCATTCTCTCCGGCGTCGCCATCAGCCAGCAGCGCGCCCCCGCGGCCAAGTGATGGCGGCGCGCAAAGCCGCCACCCCGCCTGGCCCCACCCCGACCGCCGATGACCTGCGGCGGCGGCTCGATTTCCCGCAGCTCCTCAACGCCCGGGACCTGGGCGGCCATCCGACGCTCGATGGCGCCGTGACGCGCTGGCGCTCGCTCCTGCGGGCCGACGATCTCGCGCAGCTCGAGCCGGCGGGCCTGCGCGCGCTCGCCGACTTGGGCATCGAGACGGTCGTCGACCTGCGCTGGCCGGAGGAAGCGCAGCGCCACCCGAGCCCGGTGCCGCACGCGCTCCCCGGGGTTCGTTACCTGCGTCTTTCGCTCCTCACCCCGAGCGAGGATGAATGGCGGCTGCGCAGTGAAGATGCCGGCAAGGAGCTATGGAACTGCGTGGTGCTGGAGCGCGTGCGCACGGAGCTGCGCGGCGTACTCGCCGCCATCGCCGCCGCGCCCGCAGGTCCGCTCCTCTTTCATTGCATCGCGGGCAAGGACCGCACCGGGCTCATCGCGGCGCTGCTGCTCGCGCTCGCCGACGTGGCGCCCGCCTCGATCGCGCGCGACTACGCCCTCTCGAGCGGAAACCTCCGTGAGGGGTACCTCAGGCGCTACGCCGACGTCGATCCCGAGCGCATCCTGACGGCCTTACATTGTCCTGAAGAAGGTGCGTACAACATGCTGAAATTCCTCGCGCATGCCGGCGGCGTGCGCACCTATCTCGGCGAAATCGGCCTCAGCCGCGCCGAAATTGCTGCGCTGCGCGCGCGGCTGCGCGAGTAGCAGTTCTCACAGTGCCGCCGGCGATCCGTGCGGCCATTCACGGCGGGTTCAGCGACGCTCGCCGATACTCACACTCGCACCGGTTGCGCATGCTCCCGAGCCGCCCCACCTTTCAAGCGCGGGCACCATTTTTCAGGGCACGGATTTGAGCATGCAGCACACCGGTGCTTTCATTTATCCTCGCCCCCCGCGCGGTCCGAGGAGCTCGATGTGCAAATCACCGGTGGATGTCTGTGCAAAGCGGTGCGCTACACGATCAGCGCAGCTCCCATCGTCACGCGCAGCTGCTGGTGCCGTGTATGCCAGTACATCGGTGCCGGCAGCGCCACGGTGAACAGCTGCTTCCCGAGCGAGGCGCTCAAAGTCACGGGAGAGCTGCGCGACTACCGCATGACCGCCGACAGCGGCAACGCCGCGCACCGGCGCTTCTGCCCCGTCTGCGGCACGCACCTCTTCAGCGCTTCCGAGGCCCGCCCGCAGCTGGTGTTCGTCCGCGTCGGTACGCTCGATGACCCGGAGATCGCGCGTCCGTCGCTCACCATCTGGACCGCGAGCGCCCCGAGCTGGGCGTGCATCGACGAGCGGCTACCGAAGGTAGAGCGCCAGCCGCCGCCAGCCGCCTAGTTAATGGGAAAAATCGCCTGCGGCGATTTTGGTGCCGGCCGGTCCCTGGCCGGCACCCTGCGGGCCGACCTTTCGGTCGGCCAAATTCGCTCCCGGCGAATTTGTCGGACATCAGCTTCGTTGTCGCCGGCAAAAAGCGTCGTTTTTGCCGGCTGCTCAGTGCCAACGGCGCTATTTCAGTCCCAGCGCCGCGCGCAGCTGCGGTGCCGTGAGGAGGCGCGTGTAGACGGCGGTGCCGACGTCGAACTCGCGCGCGCGTGAGAGCGGGCCGACCACCACCGGCTCGAAGCCCGCATCGCGCACCAGGCGCTGCGCCACCGCGAGCGCCTGTGCGTCGTCGCCGGCGAGTGGAATCGCCACGGGCTCGCCCGCGCGATGCGCTTCACTTGAGAGGTCCCCGGAATTGATGGCGTTGAAGGCGCGCACCAGACGCGTGCCCGGCAGGAACTGCGGGTCGGCCACGCCGGTGGAAAGGCGCCGCGCTTCGACCGCCATGTCGCCGTCGCGCGAGGGATAAGGGTTGCAGGTGTCGAGCACGATCTTACCGGCGAGCTCGACCTTCAGATCCCGCCCGACCTGCGGCAGCGCGCCGTAGGGCACCGACACCACCACGACCTCGCCGAACAGCGCCGCATCGCGCGGCGTGCCGACGTGCGCGCGCGGACCGAGCGCGGCGGCGAGGCCCTTGAGCTCGTCGGGATGGCGCGAGGACACGAGCACCTCGTGACCGGCCGCGACCCACAGCCGCGCGAGGGTGCCACCGATGTGGCCGGCGCCGATGATGCCGATTCTGAGCGGTGCCGCCGCGGATGCGGGCGGCGCGGGCGCCGCCGCCGCGAAACCTGCCCCGGCGAGGCAGGCAAGCAGCGCGCTGCAGAGCGCGGCGGCCGCACGCCGCGGCGCCGCGCGGCTCACTTGGGCGAGAACTCCACGTAGGTCTGCCAGCGCTGCAGGCCCGGATTGTCGGTCTCGATGTCGAGCGTGCCGTGGGCGCGCTGCTCGGTGGAGCTCAGCGTGATCCTGGCGTTCTCGCCGCAGAGCGCCTGCAGCGGCAGCGTCGTCTTTACCGATATCGCGCGCGCCGCCGCCACGTCCTCGGCGGAGGAGCTCGAGGGTTCGATATGAGCGCCCTGGATCTGTGTGACGGGCATGGTGACGAAGCGGTAGTCCACCACGCCTTCCCACTCGGCCTTGGCTTTGGCGCCCTTCGCAGCCTTGGCCTCGGCGGGCTTGGCCGTGTCGAAACCTTCCTGCTTGGTGAGCGGCGGTTCGGTGAGCTTGATCTGCCGCGGCTGCGGCGGCACGAGCGCCTGACGGGTAGACAGTCCCTGCAGACGCCACACCGCGAGGATCTGTAACGGGAAGGTGCTGTGGCAGCGTGTCGGGTAGAGTCCCTGCCAGCTGCCGTCCGAGTACTGGCGCAGCTCTACTTTCTTGTTGTCCTCGCCGATGGCGAACATGACCAGCGAGCCCGGCGTCACCAGCGCGCCGGGAGCCGCGGTCGCGCTGACCTTGTACATGCCGATGTCGTTATTGGCCTGATACTCGGCCGGAGTCGTGTCGCTCACCTGCACGTCGCAGGCGCTCAGCGCGAGCGCCGCCGGGATAAGCCCAAGCCGGATGAACCTGTACATGCCGCCCCCCTGCAGCCGGGCGCACCGTACGGCGGCCCGGACACGAACACTGTCGCGCTACTTCTTTCTCCGGGCTCCGGCCCGCTTCGCCGCCCTGAAGGAGATCCCGCACCGCATGGCCTTCTGCTGGACCGCGGCGGCCGTGCGCCCGAGCTTCTTCGCGACCTGGCTGGTGGGAGTGCCCGCTTTTGCGAGCGCCTTGAGGGTCTTCAGTTCACGGGCGCTCCAGGAAGCGCCGTCGTTCGGCGGACGTCTTGCCATCGTTCCTACTCCGTCTTACCCAACTCAAGGGCGGGTTTGGGATCATACACCGATGCCTCGCGGCGCGCGCGTCCCACCAAACGATCTGTAACATGTTGGAAAATGAGCCGGCGTGTTTTCAGCGCACTTGTTGCGCCGCTCCGCCGATACCAACTCCCGAGCGCGGGCCGCCGGGAACTTCTCAGTGGGTCACACGCTCGTAGTCTTCCTCGGTCATCGAGGGGACCTGGCGCACGAATGCCACCAGTTCCCAGACCGCCGCGTCGTCGAGCGTGCGTCCCCAGGCCGGCATCGCACTCATCTTGATGCCGTGCTTCACGACCCAGAAGGCGCGGCGCGCCTCGGGCGGCGCCTGCTGCGCGAGATTCGGCGGGTGGGGATAGAGGCCGCGGTTGAGGTCCGAGCGGTTCACGCCCGGCGCGAGATGACACCCGACGCAATGCAGCGCGTAAAGCTTTGCCCCGGCGGCTATTTGCGCTGCATCGGTCAGATCCGGCAACGCGAGGGGCTGCGCGCGCACCGCGATCGAGCGATCGCGCAGCTCCCCGATCAGCGCAGTCACCAACGCCGTGTGATGGTCGTCGGCGCCGATGTCGTAGATGCCCGACACCATGAACAGCGCCGCGCCGGCGGCCAGTACCGCGAGCGTCGCCGCCGCCGGCAGCGCCACCGCCAGGACACGCGCGCCGCGCACTACTGCACCACGATCGTGCCCACCATGCGCGGGTGGATCGAGCAGGCGTAGTGGTAGGTCCCGGGCTTCTCGAACTTGAAGGAGAAGCTCTCGTTGGTATCGAGCGCACCGGAACGAAACAGCCCGGTGTCGCTGACCACCGTGTGCGGCTCGTCGTCCCGGTTGGTCCAGGTCAGGGTCGTGCCCGCAGGAATCGTGACCGTCAGCGGCGCAAACATGAAGTCGCGGGCGATCACCACGCCCGCAGCGCTGCCGGCGGCCGGCGCGGCGTTTTGCGCCCAGCTGTGGGATGCGAGGGCGAGGAGGAGCAGCGGGCCGAGGCGTCTGAAGTATCTCATATCAGGCGATCGTCGCATCGCTGAGCGCGAGTGAGCGCCCGCGGTTCACGAGCGACACGCTCGACACCCCGAGCATCGAGGCCAGCTGCTCGGGCGGGACCTTCAGGGGTCCCGGCCCCGCGCCGACGCCGGCCTCGGGCTGCGGGTAGGCGGTGGAGCGCGCGGTGTGGAACAGCACATTGCCCTCGACCTTCTGCACGACCTGGTGGATGTGGCCGTTCAGCACCGTGACGGAGCCGAAGCGCCGCAGCTGCTCCATGAGTTGCGGCGCATCGCCCGTGCCCCAGCCCCACGGCTCGTAGATCGTCCACAGCGGCATGTGCGCGAACACGACGATGGGGGTGCTCGCCGAGCGGCCCCTGAGATCGTCCGCCACCCAGGCGAGCTGCTCAGGTCCCAGCGTCCCTAAGCCTCCGGGCTTGAACTGGAGCACGTTCACGAGGGCCAGGAAGTGAACCCCGGCGTGGTCGAAGCTGTAGTAGCCCCGATTGGCGGAAGGCTTGCCGAAGCGGTTGAAGTATTCGCTCACGGTGGGGTCGGTCGTGTCGTGCTCACCCGGCACGGTGTGCAGCTCGCTCGCGCGCAACCGTGACAGCAGCTGCTGCGCGAGGTCGAATTCCGCGGGCTTCGAGAGGTGGGTGATGTCGCCGGTGTGGATCACCAGCGCCGGCTGCTGCGGCAGCGCGTTGACGAGGTCGATGCTCTTGTTGAGCGTTGCGCCGACGTCGGGGTTGGCCTCCTTGTTGAAGCCGATGTGCGTGTCGCTGATCTGTACGAAGAGCGGCTTGCCGAGCGCGCCGGCGCCTTTGGGGTTGGCGGCGGCTTGCGCGAGTGCCACGGGGGTGAGCACGCCGCCGGCGAGCGCGAACAGCGTCCCGGCGCCGCCGAAGGCCATACACGCGAGCGCCTGGCGGCGCGATACCTTGGAACTTTCGTCAGGCATGTCGGCACTCCTCGGTTTGTGTACCGAGGAGACTCGGCGCAGGCCGGTTTTATTCCCGCTCAGCGGGCATCGCGCGTGCCGAGATCCGCGATGAGCTGACGGAGCGTCGCGAGCTCCTCCCAGCCGGCGTCCGACACCGCGCAGTAGTCGAGATCGCCGCTGCGCCAGCAGGCGATGTGGTAGCCGCGGCGCGTGAGCTCCGCAGGCGGCTGCACGCGGCCGGGCAGAAAGGCGAACACGTTGATGACGTGCGCGCCGTGCGCATAGACCAGCACCGCCGCACGCTGGTGCTCGAGAGAGTCCGCCCGGCCGCCGACCAGCCGATAGCCCTGCGGCGCGAAATCCGCCACCACCGGGGAGACATCCGCACGCCCGGCGAACCAGGGCTTCACCGTGTGCCGGTCGGTGGAGATCACCTGCGTCAGCTGCCCGGGTTGCAGCGAACGCAGGTGGGCGGTGATCAGCTCCTCGGGGAGCTGCGCGAAGAGCAGTGGCGCGAGCAGCACCACCGCGACGCTCGCCGCGAGCGCCGCGCCTGCACCCGCGAACGTGCCGAGCCAGAACGGCCGGCCGCGCCACGGCGCGCGTGGGGCGGTGGCGCGCTTCTCGGCGGCGGCCTCCGTCTCCAGCATGCGCGTCAGCGCCGTACGCAGCGCCGCCGGTGCCTGCTCGTACGGCAGTGCGGCGCGCAGCCGCGCGCGCGCGCGCTCGAGATCCTCGAGCAATGCGCGGCATTCGGCACACTGCGCGGCGTGCCGCTCGACCGCGGCCGCCGTGACTGCGTCCAGCTCGCCGTCGAAGCACGCCTGGACTCGCAAACGCTCAGCGCACTGCATGCGGCTCTCCCCGGCTCTGCTCGAGCCAGTTCTCGCGCAGCGCGGCGCGCGCGCGCGCCAGGCGCGACATGACCGTGCCGATCGGCACGGCCGTCACGGTGGCGATCTCGCGGTAGCTCATGTCCTCCATCTCGCGCAGCAACAGCACCTCGCGGTGCTCGTCGGGGAGCGCTGCGATCAGCCGCGTGAGCGTGCGCCGCTCGTCGCGCTCGATCGAGGCGCCCTCGGGATCCTCCGCCGCCGGGGCAGCGCCGACGCCGGCATGCATCTCGTGCTCCTCGGTGAGCGGCTCGGCGGCGCGGCGCCGCCGCTCGGCGAGCGCGCTCAGGTAACAGTTGCGCACGATCGCCAGCAGCCAGGCGCGCGCATCCTGGCTGCGCAGCGTGTCGAAGGAACGGAAGGCACGCAGGTAGGCCTCCTGCACGACGTCGTCGGCATCGCCCGGCGAGCGGGCGAGCCAGCGCGCCAGCCGGTACGCGGCGTCGAGGTGCGGCAGCACCAGCGCCTCGAAACGACTGCGTTTGTCATCCATTCAGACGGCCCGGAGCTCCGCTTAGGCCACGCTGCGCGAGCCTTACAGGTGAGACCTCTGGCGGGGTGAGTTTATTCCCCGCCACCCGAGCGCAGATTGGCGGCATCGAGCGTATTGGAAAGGAGCATCGCGATGGTCATGGGGCCTAAGCCCCCCGGCACCGGGGTGATCCAGCCGGCGCGCCGGGCGGCTGCCTCGAACTCGACGTCCCCCACGAGCTTGCCGTCCGGCCCGCGGTTGATGCCGACGTCGAACACCGCGGCGCCCGGCCGCACCCACTCCCCGGGAACGAAGCCCGCCTTGCCGACCGCCACCACCAGCACCTCGGCGCGCTCGACTTCCGCGCGCAGGTCGCGGGTGCCGGTGTGGCACACGGTCACGGTCGAGCGCGCCAGCAGCAGTTCCAGCGCCATCGGCCGCCCGACGATGTTGGAGGCTCCGACCACGGTGGCACGCAGGCCCGTCAAGCCGATGCCATAGGCTTGCGCGAGCTTGATCACGCCATACGGCGTGCACGGCCGCAGCCGCGGCCGTTTCTGCGCCAGCAGTCCCGTGTTAACCGGGTGGAAGCCGTCGACGTCCTTGGCCGGATCGACCGCGTCCATCACGCGATCGGCGTTCACGCCCTTCGGCAGCGGCAGCTGGATGAGGATGCCGTCGACGCGCTCGTCGTGATTGAGCGCATGTACGAGTGCGAGGATCTGTGCTTCCGAAGTCGAAGCCGGCAGATCGTGGGCGAAAGACTCGATGCCGGCCTCGAGCGAGGACTTGCGCTTGTTGCGCACGTAGACGCTGGAGGCCGGATCCTCACCCACCTGCACCACGGCGAGTCCGGGACGGCGGCCGTGGCGCGCCGTGAACGCGGCGGCGCGCACCGCCACCTCGACGCGCACCCGCGCCGCCACCGCCTTGCCGTCGAGCAGCGCGGCACCGCCGGCCGTACGCACGGCCTCCATGGTCGCGGCGCCCATCAGTAGCGGTAGTGCTCGGGCTTGTAGGGCCCGGCCCGGTCCACGCCGATGTAGCGCGCCTGGGTGTCGGTGAGCTGCGAGAGCTCGACGTTGAGCTTCTTGAGCTGCAGCCGCGCCACCTTTTCATCGAGCAGCTTCGGTAACACGTACACCCCGACCGGGTACTGCTGCGTGTTGGTGTAGAGCTCGACCTGCGCGATGACCTGGTTGGCGAAGCTCGAGCTCATCACGTAGCTCGGGTGCCCGGTGCCGCAGCCGAGGTTCACCAAGCGCCCCTCGGCGAGCAGGATCAGCCGCCGGCCGTCAGGCAGGATCACGTGATCCACCTGCGGCTTGATGTTGTCCCACTTGTATTGCTTCAGGCTCGCCACGTCGATCTCGCTGTCGAAGTGGCCGATGTTGCACACGATCGAGTTGTGCTTCATGCGTTTCATGTGATCGTGGGTGATCACGTGAAAGTTGCCGGTGGCGGTGACGAAGATGTCGGCCTTATCGGCCGCGTACTCCATGGTCACGACCCGGTAGCCCTCCATCGCCGCTTGCAGCGCGCAGATCGGGTCGACCTCGGTCACCCACACCTGCGCTGACAGCGCCCGCAGCGCCTGCGCGCAGCCCTTGCCGACGTCGCCGTAGCCGCACACGACGGCGACCTTGCCGGCCACCATCACGTCGGTGGCGCGTTTGATGGCATCCACCAGGGATTCACGGCAGCCGTACAGGTTGTCGAACTTGCTCTTGGTGACCGAGTCGTTGACGTTGATCGCGGGGAAGGCGAGCTTGCCCTCCTTCGCCATCTGGTAGAGGCGCTTCACCCCGGTGGTGGTCTCCTCGGTGACGCCTTTCACGTGTCCGATGCGGCTCGAGTACCACTTCGGATCGGACTTCAGGTGCGTGCGGATCGAGGCGAACAGCGAGCTCTCCTCCTCGTTCGCGGGCTTGGCAATCACGCCGGTATCGCTCTCGGCGCGCACCCCGAGGTGCAGCAGCAGCGTCGCATCGCCCCCGTCGTCGAGAATCATGTTGGCCGGTGCGTTCGGCCACTCGAAGATGCGGTGGGTGTACTCCCAGTAGTCATCCAGCGATTCGCCCTTCCAGGCGAACACCGGCGTGCCGCGCGCGGCGATCGCCGCGGCGGCGTGGTCCTGGGTGGAGAAGATGTTGCAGGAGGCCCAGCGCACCTCGGCGCCGAGCGCCTGCAGCGTCTCGATCAGCACCGCCGTCTGGATGGTCATGTGGAGCGAGCCCGCGATGCGCGCGCCGCGCAGCGGCTGCGTGGGCGCAAACTCCTCGCGGATCGCCATGAGCCCGGGCATCTCGGTCTCGGCGATCGCGATTTCCTTGCGGCCCCAGTCGGCGAGGGACAGGTCGGCGACGTGGTGGTCGGCCTTGTGGCCGGTGGGTTTCAGCGTGGCGTTCATACTCGATACTCCGCAGGTCAGAGCGAGCGCCGTGTGAGTTGACCTCGGATCCGCTGAGCCTGGCAGGGTCGCGATACGCCTCTTGGCGAATCGCCCTGTCGCAACGCTCCTCAGCGTGCCGGGTGCGCCGCCTCAGGCGGCACGGACTCCCTTGCCGTCGGCGGCGAGCGCCGCGGCGCGATCGGTACGCTCCCACGAGAACTCGGGCTCGGAGCGCCCGAAGTGCCCGTAGGCAGCGGTCTTCTGGTAGATCGGCCGCACCAGGTCCAGCATCTCGCGCAACCCGTAGGGCGTCAGATCGAAGTGCTTGCGCACCAGCTGCGTCAGGTGCTCGCCCGACAGGCGGCTCGTGCCAAAGGTCTCGACCATGATCGAGGTCGGTTCGGCGACGCCGATGGCGTACGACACCTGGATCTCGCAGCGCTCGGCGAGGCCGGCGGCGACGATGTTCTTGGCAACGTAGCGAGCCGCGTAGGCGGCTGAGCGGTCGACCTTGGAAGGGTCCTTGCCGGAGAAGGCGCCACCACCGTGGCGTGCGAAGCCCCCGTAGGTGTCGACGATGATCTTGCGGCCGGTGAGCCCGCAGTCTCCTACCGGTCCGCCGATGACGAAGCGGCCGGTGGGATTGATGTGGTACCTGGTGCGCTTGTCCAGCCACTTGGCGGGCAGCACGGGCTTCAGGATCTCCTCCATCACCGCCTCGCGCAGCGCCTTGGTGGAGACCTCGGGGCTGTGCTGCGTCGAGAGCACCACGGCCTCGATACCGACCGGCTCCTGGTCCTCGTAGCGCAGCGTCACCTGACTCTTGGCATCGGGGCGCAGCCAGTCCAGCTTGCCCGCCTTGCGTACCTGAGCCTGGCGCTTCACCAGACGATGGGCGAGCGTGATGGGCGCGGGCATCAGCACGTCGGTCTCATTCGTCGCGTAGCCGAACATGAGGCCCTGGTCCCCGGCACCCTGCTTGCGCTCGTCCTTGCGGTCGACGCCCTGGGCGATGTCGGGCGATTGCTTGCCGATGATGTTGAGTACGCCGCAGCTCGCGCCGTCGAAGCCCATCTCGGAGGAGTCGTAGCCGATGTCGAGCACGGTCTTGCGCACCAGCGCCTCGACGTCCACCCAGGCACTGGTCGTGACCTCGCCGGCCACGATGACGACGCCGGTCTTTACCAGCGTCTCGCAGGCGACGCGACCGCGCGGGTCCTCCTTGAGGATCGCGTCGAGCACCGCGTCCGAGATCTGGTCCGCGACCTTGTCGGGATGGCCCTCGGACACGGACTCGGAGGTAAAGAGGTAATCGTTCGACATCTGGCGGCTTTCCTGCGTCCGTATATGCCAAAGACGTTCAGTTTAACCCAGCCGGACCGCTCCCGCCGTGACGGCGTCGAGCCGCTCCTGGAAGGCCGCGCGCGTGAAATGGTGGTTCTGCGTGCCGCGCGACTCGATCTTGATGGCCCCCAGGAGGGAGGCGATATGTCCCGTGGCACGCCAGTCGAGGCCGTGCAGCAGGCCATGGATGAGCCCCGCCCGGTAGGCATCCCCGCAGCCCGTCGGGTCGACCACCGCCCGCACCGGGGCGGCGGCAATCTCCATCACCCCGTTGCGCGTATGAATGGTGGACCCGGCCGCGCCCCGCGTGACGATCAGAGCCTTCACCCGCCGGGCGAGGCCGTCCGCCGTCCAGCCGGTCTTCTGTTCGACCATCTGCCACTCGTACTCGTTGAGCGTCACCCAGGTCGCCTGGGAGACGAAGCGCTCGAGGTCCTCGGCGCTGAACATCGGCAGCCCCTGGCCCGGATCGAAGATGAAGGGAATGGCCGCGGCCGCGAACTGCTCGGCGTGGCGGATCATGCCCTCGCGTCCGTCCGGGGCCACGATGCCGAGTGCAATGCCGGGCGCCTGGGCCACCTGGTTGAGGTGCGAGTGCTGCATGGCACCCGGGTGGAAGGCGGTGATCTGGTTGTCGTCGAGGTCGGTGGTGATGAAGGCCTGCGCCGTCATCTCGGTGTCGACCACGCGCACGTGGTCGGCATGCACGCCGCTCTTCTTCATCCACTCCTGGTAGGGACCGAAGTCGCGTCCCACGGTGGCCATGGGGTAGCCGACGTCCCCGAGCAGCGCGAGGTTATAGGCGATGTTGCCGGCGCAGCCGCCGAATTCCCGACGCAGCTGCGGCACCAGGAACGACACGCTCAGCATGTGGATCTTGTCGGGCAGGATGTGATTCGCGAAGCGGTCGCCGAACACCATGATGGTGTCGTAGGCGAGCGAGCCGCAGATCAGCGCCCGGCCCGGGGCCGGGGAGCTCACGTCTTGGCGCCGGCCGCCGGGGCTGGCGGTTTTGGCGGCGCGCCGGCCGCGGCCGGGCCCGGCGCAGCCTTGCTCTCGGCGTACAGGATGCCGACCGCCGTCTTGGCGAGGTCGGAGAGTCCCGCACCGTGGCGCTCTTCGTAGTACTTGAGCATCTGCGCGCGCATGCGCGGGTCCCAGTAGCGCCTGAGGTGGCTGGCTACATCGCGCGCGGCCTCCCCGCCCGTCGCGCCGGAGAAGAACTCGCCGATCTCGTTGGTCATCTTGATGAGCAGATCGATATTCATGTCGCTTCGGTCAGCCGCTGCGGATGCGCGTAGACCACGTGCTGGTCGCGCCGCGCGAAGGCAACCAGTGTAACTCCGGTGCGCTCGGCGAGCCGCACCGCAAACGCCGTCGGGGCCGAGAGCGCCGCCAGGAACGGGATGCCGACGGTGGCGCACTTCTGCACCATCTCGTAGCTCGCGCGGCTGGTGATGAGCATATAGCCCGCGGCGAGATCCGCTCCGCCGCGCACCAGCGCGCCGATGGTCTTGTCGAGGGCGTTATGCCGGCCGACGTCCTCGCGCACCAGGCGGATGCCCTGCCCCGGGACGACCCAGGCGGCCGCATGGACGCTCCCGGTGCGAGCGTTGATCGGTTGCAGCTGCGCGAGCTGCTCGATGGCCGCGTGCAGACCCGCGACCGTGACCGCAGCGCCGGCAGGCACCGGTGCGGGATTGCGGATCGCATCCGCGGCGGTCTCGGCCCCACACAGGCCACAACCGGTGCGTCCGGCGAGGTTGCGGCGGCGCTGCAGCAGTTGCGTGAAGCGCTCCCACGCGACCGTGACGTGCACGTCCACGGAGGCCGCGCCCGGGCGGACCTCGACCCCACGGATCTCATCGGCCCGCTCCACCAGTCCTTCGCTCAGCGTGAAGCCGACGGCGTAGTCCTCGAGGTCGGCCGGAGTCGCAAGCATCACGACGTGAGGCACGTCGTGATAGACGAGCGCGACCGGTATCTCCTCGGCAACGAGGTCAGTCGTATGCATGGTGGCGCCGCGGGTCCAGCGGTCGACTGTGACTTCAGCGCTGACACCCGGCGCCGGCGCTGACGGTTCGGCGTTCATCACAGCAGCCCGTCCTGCCGCGCCGCTCAGGCGGGCGTCGGGTTCTTGCGCTTGTGATCCTGGCGCGGCAGCGAGCGCTCATCCGCAGCGCGCTTCTGCCAGGCGTCCTTCTGGTTCACCAGCACGACCTCCACCGCCGTCACCTTGTACTCGGGGCAGTTGGTCGCCCAGTCCGAGTTCTCGGTGGTGACTACGTTGGCGTTGGTCTCGGGGAAATGGAACGTGGTGTAGACCACGCCCGGCGCGATCTTGCCGGACACCTTGGCACGCAGCACCGTGTTCCCGGCGCGGCTCGTGAGCCCCACCCAGTCGCCGTCGGCGATGCCACGCACCTCTGCGTCGTGCGGATGGATCTCGAGGACGTCCTCGGCGTGCCACACGACGTTGCCGGTGCGGCGCGTCTGCGCGCCGACGTTGTACTGCGTGAGGATGCGGCCGGTGGTGAGGATCAGCGGGAAGCGACCCGTGACCTTCTCGCTCGTCGGCACGTACTCGGTGGCCCAGAACTTGCCCTTGCCGCGCACGAACCGGCCGACGTGCATGGTCGGGGTGCCCTCCGGATGCTCGTCGTTGCACGGCCACTGGATGCTGCCGAGACGATCGAGCTTCTCGAAGGTCAGCCGGGTGAATGTCGGCGTGAGGCGCGCGATCTCCTCCATGATCTCGCTCGCGTGCTGGTAGTTCATCGGATAGCCGAGCGCGTTCGACAACAGGCAGGTGATCTGCCAGTCGGCATAGCCCGCGAGCGGTTCCAGGATCTTGCTCACGCGCGACACGCGCCGCTCGGCGTTGGTGAAGGTGCCGTCCTTCTCGAGGAACGAGGACCCCGGCAGGAACACGTGGGCGTACTTCGCCGTCTCGTTGAGGAACAGGTCCTGCACCACGCAGCACTCGAGCGCTTCCATCGCCGCGCTCACGTGATGGGTATTGGGATCGGACTGCACGAAATCCTCACCCTGCACGTACATGCCTTTGAAGGTGCCATCGAGCGCGGCCTCGAACATGTTCGGAATACGCAGGCCCGGCTCGGACTGCAGCGTCACGCCCCAGTCCTCCTCGAAGGACTTGCGCACCACCGGATCCGACACGTGCCGGTAGGCGGTGAACTCGTGCGGGAACGAGCCCATGTCGCACGAGCCCTGCACGTTGTTCTGGCCGCGGAGCGGGGAGACGCCGACGCCCTCGCGGCCGAGGTTGCCGGTAGCCATGGCGAGATTCGCGATCGCCATGACGGCGGTCGTGCCCTGGCTGTGCTCGGTCACGCCGAGGCCGTAGTAGATGGCGCCGTTTGGCGCCTTGGCGTAGAGGCGCGCCGCCCGACGCACACGCTCGGCGGGCACGCCGGTGATGCTCTCGGAGGCCTCGGGCGAGTTGCGCGGCTCGGCAACGAACGCCTTCCATTTGGCATAGCTGTCGGTCTCGCAGCGCTCGGCGACGTAGGCCTCCCTGGTCAGCCCCTCGGTCACTACGACGTGCGCGAGCGCATTCATGAGCGCGACGTTCGTACCGGGCTTCAACTGCAGATGCTCGTCCGCCTCGACGTGCGCCGAACGTACCAGTCCTGTCTCGCGCGGATCGGCGATGATGAGCTTGGCGCCCTGGCGCAGCCGCCGCTTCATCTGCGAGGCGAACACCGGGTGCCCGTCGGTCGGATTCGCGCCGATGATCATGATGGCGTCCGCCTTCATGACCGAGTCGAATGCCTGCGTGCCGGCGGACTCGCCGAGGGTATTCTTCAGTCCATAGCCCGTCGGCGAGTGGCACACGCGCGCGCAGGTATCGACGTTGTTGTTGCCGAAGCCGGCGCGCACCAGCTTCTGCACCAGGAACGTCTCTTCGTTGGTGCAGCGTGAGGAGGTGATGCCGCCGATCGAGTCGCGGCCATACTTCGCCTGGATGCGCTTGAACTCACTCGCCGCGTAGCCGATCGCCTCCTGCCACGAGACCTCGCGCCAGTTGTCGCGGATGCTCTTGCGGATCATGGGCTTCAGCTGCCGGTCGGGGTGCGTGGCGTAGCCCCACGCGAAGCGCCCCTTGATGCAGGCGTGACCGTGATTGGCGCCGCCGTCGCGGTCCGGCACCATGCGCACCACCTCGGTGTCGACTCCCTCGCCCCGCACCTCCGCCTGGAAGCTGCAGCCGACGCCGCAGTAGGCACAGGTGGTCTTCACGGCTCGCTCGGGGGCGCCCAGCCCGATGACCGACTTCTCAGTGAGCGCCGCGGTCGGGCACGCTTCCACGCACGCGCCGCAGGAGACGCACTCCGATTCGAGGAACGGCTCATTCTGGCTGGCTGCCACCTTGGAGCCAAAGCCGCGGCCCTGGATGGTCAGCGCGTAAGTCCCCTGGATCTCGTCGCAGGCCCTTACACAGCGGGAGCAGACGATGCAGGCATTCGGGTCGAACGTGAAATACGGATTGCTCTCGTCCTTCGCCTGGCCCTGGTGACGTTTGCCGTTGGCGTAGGGAGAGGAGCTCACCCCGAGCGAGCGCGCCATGGTGAGGAGCTCCGTGTGCGCCTCCGCCTCGGTCGGCTGACGCTCGAGCGGGTAGTCGGAAAGATACAGCTCCATCACGCTGCGGCGCAGCTGCGAGAGCTTCGGCGACTCGGTGCGCACCTTCATGTTGGGCGCCACCGTGGTGGTGCACGAGGCGGGGTAGCCCTTGCGCCCGTCGATCTCGCACAGGCACAGGCGGCAGGAGCCGAAGGCCTTCAGCGTGTCAGTGGCACACAGCTTCGGCACCTTGACGCCCGCGAGCGCCGCGGCGCGCATGACGGACGTGCCTTCGGGAACCGTGACGCTGCGGCCGTCGATCTCGACGGTGACGCTGCCGCTCGCGTCGGCGGGTGCCGGAGTGCCAAAGTCTTGGTAATCTATCGCGTACATGTTCCGCCTCGATGCGCGCTATTGTCGGGTGCGCGCGCGAAAGTCTTCCCTGAAATGCTTGAGCGCACTCTGCACTGGAAACGGTGCCATGCCGCCCAGGCCGCACAGCGATCCCTGCACCATGGTGTCACACAGCTCCTCGAGCAGCCGGACGTTGCGCTCGCCGTCGGTGCCCGCGAGGATCCGGTCGATGACCTCCATGCCGCGGGTCGAGCCGATGCGGCACGGGGTGCACTTGCCGCAGGACTCGATCGCGCAGAACTCCATCGCGTAGCGCGCCATACGCGCCATGTCGACGGTGTCGTCGAATACCACGATACCCCCGTGGCCGAGCAGCGCGCCGATCGCCGACAGCGCCTCGTAGTCGATCACGGTATCGAACTGTGACGGCGGCACGTACGCACCGAGCGGGCCGCCGATCTGTACCGCGCGGATCGGCCGGCCGCTGGCGCTGCCGCCGCCGTAGTCATAGAGAAGCTCGCGCAGCGTCAAGCCGAAGGCGCGCTCGACCAGTCCGCCGCGCTTGACGTTGCCGGCCAGCTGGATCGGCAGCGTGCCGCGCGACTTGCCCGTGCCGAAGTTGGCGTAGGCCTGCGCGCCGTGCGCGAGGATCCACGGCACGGTCGCAAGCGTCACGACGTTGTTGACGATGGTCGGCTGTCCGAAGAGACCCTTGATCGCCGGCAGCGGCGGGCGCACGCGCACTTCGCCGCGCTTGCCCTCGAGGCTCTCGAGCATCGAGGTCTCTTCGCCGCAGATGTAGGCGCCGGCCCCGAGACGGACCTCGAGGTCGAAGCGCTTGCCGGAACCGGCGACATCGGCGCCGAGGTAGTGGGCCTGGTAGGCCGCGGCGATGGCGGTCTTCAGCGCCCGGTGGGCGTGCGGGTATTCGGCGCGCAGATAAATGAATCCCTGGGTCGCGCCGACCGCGATACCGGCGATCGTCATCCCCTCGATGAGGGTGAACGGATCGCCCTCCATCAGCATGCGATCGGAGAAGGTGCCGGAATCGCCCTCATCGGCGTTGCAGGTCACGTACTTCTGCGCGGTGCTCTGGTCGAGCACCGTTTTCCACTTGATGCCGGTCGGGAAGGCCGCGCCGCCGCGCCCGCGCAGGCCCGAGGCCGTGATCGCCTGCACTACGGCGGCGCCGTCCATCGCGAGCGCCTTGCCGAGGCCCTGGTAGCCGCCATGCTTCACATAATCGGCGGCGCTCGCCGGGTCGACGATCCCGACGCGCTCGAAGGTCAGGCGCTGCTGTCCGGCCAGCCACGGAATGCGGTCGGTGGACCCAAGGGCGAGGGCGTGCTCGCCGCCCTGCAGGAAATCGGCGGCGAAGAGCGCCGGCACGTCGGCGGCGGTGA
>Ga0210394_10003427_pt1 | contig 19948 bp, 15 predicted proteins | sample IncBWC12MmetaG_FD_160121 | JGI IMG/M metagenome (GOLD analysis project Ga0210394, IMG submission 160121) | Forest soil microbial communities from Barre Woods Harvard Forest LTER site, Petersham, Massachusetts, United States - Inc-BW-C-12-M | ecosystem: Environmental > Terrestrial > Soil >...
CGCGCCGGCGGAACCTCCGTGATCCACATCTTCACGAAGCCCTGGCCCAGGCCGTAGAGCAGGAGCGCGAGCAGAGACGGCGTCAGCCACAGGAGGAGGGGTGCGGCGGTCGGTGAGTAGGCCATCATCAATTCTAGCGAGCCCGGCGGCCGCTTTCAGGCGACCGTCTCAGATCGGCCAACTCCGGCCACTCGAGCAGAACCCTCAATTTTCTACATAGCTGACATTGGAACGATCTTCGAGGGACCGAAGGAATTGCGTCGGAACCGCACCGCCGCTTGGACGGCGTCGACATCGATGATGCGTTCTATGCTGCGGAAGTCTCGCCGATCATGTTCGCCGCTGAATCTCTGCCGGCGTGGTTAGTCCCACCTTGCGGCAGAAGGCGGCGAAGCGCGGATCGTCCTTGTAGCGCAGGATGAAGGGGTCGAACAGGAGCATACCGATGTCCGTATCGCGCTGGCTCCAGACCCGCTCGAGCCATTCGAAGGTCTTCGTCGCATCGTTGCGCAGCGCGTAGACCTCGGCGATCTGGTAGGCAAAATCGCCGGCGTCATCCTCCTCGATCAGTGTGCTGAGCGCCGCATCGGCCGCGCTCCGGTCGCTCCCGATCTGTCGTGTCAGGGCCAGCGCAGCGTCCCGCCACGATCCGGAGGGCTCCTGTTGCGCGGCGGCGAGCGCCGCCTCCACATGGCCGCGCTGGATCTCGATCATTGTGAGTACGAAGCGATTGAACGGCGCAGCGGACTGCAGCTCGATGCCTTTGCGGACCGCCTGCTCAGCCTCATCGAGGCCGTGGAGCCCCAAGAGATACATGGCGAGCCAGTTGTACCAAACGGCTCGCAGCGGCTCAGTGGCCAGCGCCTGCCGCGTGAGCTCGATCGCGGGCTCGAGCTCACCGAACTCTGCGAGCTGGCTCCCGAGGCGGAACTTCGCCTCGCTGTCGTTCGGCGCCAGCGCCAGCGCCCGGCGAAACTCCGCTTCTGCTCCGCGCCAGTTGAAATCGGCGCTTCGAAGCAGATAACCCCGGGCCACATGCGCGGCCGCAAGCTCCGGCGAGAGAGCCAGCGCACGCTCGGCCGCCTCACGCGCCTTAGCGTATGCCTCTTGCGCCGGGGCGCCCCCGAGGAATGCCTGACCGAGGCCGGTCCAGGCCTTCGACAGCTCGCTCCAAGCGAGTGCATAGCGCGGATCGAGCTGCGCTGCCTGTGTGTAGGACTCGATCGCCTTGCGAGTATCGGCTTCGGTGACGCGGTAAAAGTAGAACCGGCCCTGCAACAGAGCGTTGTAGGCCTCGAGGCTCCCGCCCGGGGGTCGCTCGCTCTGCGCCGCTGCATGCTCACCCGGAAGGAGCTTCGCCCGCAACGCCCCCGCCACCGCACGGGTGATCTCATCCTGCAACGCAAAGAGATCCTTGTAGGCGCGGTCGTAGTGCTCCGACCACTCGGTGCTGCCATCCGTAGTGTCGATGAGCTCGGCACTGACCCGCACTATTTCCCCAGAGCGCCGTACGCTCCCTTCCAGGAGGTGCGCCACGCCGAGCTTCGCACCGATGCTGCGGCTGCCCTCCTTGGGATCGCGGAACTGGAACGCCGAAGTGCGCCCGATCACCTTCAGTCCCGGGAACTGCGAGAGCGCGGTGATCAGATCCTCCGAGATCCCGTCGGAGAAGTACTGCTGCTTCGCCTCCCCGCTCTCGTTCGCGAGCGGTAGCACCGCGATGGAGGCACCGCCCTGAGCACGGACCCCGGATCCCCTGAGCCGCTCGAGCCCGAAATACCCGAGCGCGAGGACGGCCACCGCCACGATTGCCCCGTACAGCACTCGTCTCTGCCGACGGATGAGCCTGCGCGGGGCCGGCGCACCACTCACGACAGCGCTGCCGGCTGAGCGGGCCGGGTCCGGCGCGGCAGAACTATCGGGCGAGAGCAGCCGCCTGACCCGGTCGACGAAGGCCGGCGACGTCTCTCCGCCGGGTAGGCGAGTCCACTGCACCTCGCGAAAGCGGTCCGGTACATCTGCCCGCGAGTCACTCGTGTCGTCGATGACAACTGGAACCAGAAACGCCACGCGCTCGGACATGTCGTGCGTCCGGTCCACCGCCAGCTTCCACTCTCGACGGAAGTACCCTTCCCGCCTGGCATCGGTGTGAGCCGAGATTACCGGGACGAACAGCTGGCACTCGCGGATTTGCTGGCGGATGGATCGGTCCCAGACATCCCCGCCCCGAAGCTCGCTCTTATCGAACCAAACCTCGATGCCGCCCGCACGCAATGCCTCGCAAATCTTCTGCGCAGCCTCCGCGTCCTGTGAGGCGTAGCTGAGAAATACCGCGTGCGATGGCTCAGTCACCGACGGGATCACCCCTGACAGATCGCCGGAGGTCTTCTCACTGCCTCCATAGGCGGCAGCTTAGCGCAAGTGGTTGAGTTTGGCCGAGCCGGGTTACCGGCTGAGGGGCAATCGGTGCGCATCGACCGGCGGCGCAGCCAATGTCGGCTCTATATACTCTTGAACGGCCGCTTCCGTGAAAGTCGTACTTCCGCTCCGGGTCAAAACCGGAAGTAAGGCCAATCCGTCAGTAGGCGGCCATGAGATATAGGGCCCCCGCAGTGCGCCTTCACCGGCAGTTCTTATCAGCGCGCATATTTAGGAAGCCTTACGCCGCAATGGGATGGCAGGCAACCCACCGTTCGCGATCACGCCCCCGCTACCATTATTTCCGACAATCCGGCCGCAGCTAATAATGGTGCGGTTCCAGAGGAACCGACGCGACTCATCAGGCACAGCTCGATCTTCAGCCCGACAGCGTCTGTGATCGCCGCCCTGGCTGGCTCACCGCCCTCTGCAAGTATCCTGTCGATTTCCGCAACTAGCCGCCGGTAACGTTCCCTGATTCCCGGAGGCAGTCGAGTGATCGATGGCGTCGCAACTCGCTCAGCCTCGAGTTTTCCCAACTCTGCAGCAAGTGCGAGCCGCTGGGCAAGGGCGGGGGACGTTCTTAACAGCCCGCTCGCGACCGCCTCCGTCAGGTTGCCGACTTCCGTCTGAAGCTCCGCGATCCGCTTCGAGTCGATCACGTTCGGCTTGCTTGACCTGATCGTCTTGCGAAAGCGCAGCTCAACCTCTGCGAAGACTGCAGGGTCCGCCAAGTCACTGCGTACCCTATCCATTATGCGAGCTTCGACCAGCTCGCGCTTTACCGAAACGCCGTTCGAGCAGGCTGAGGCGCCATCATTGACGTAGCTTGCGCACTGATACACGCGGGCGTTAGCGATCGTGAACGACGCGCCACACTCACCACCCGTGCGCAGGCCCGAGAGAAGGTGTCTCGGCGGCCGGCCGCCTCCCGCATGTCTGCGCCGCGCTTCCACTCAGACCGGCCCCAGCGAATCAATCCTATAGTTCTGCTGCCCACAGGGCTTCATGGCGGTTGCACTACGGTATGAGCAGTATTTTTCCCTCAACATGGCCTTCCTCCGCGAGCTTCTGCGCGGCGGCCGCTTCGCTGAGCTTGAATGTCTTAATGACGGGGATACTGAGACTGCCCTTGCGGACCGCCTCGGCCAATCTGGCGAGCACAGTCGGATTCGGCTCTACACTGAAGGCCTCGACGCGAATATCTTTTCCTTCTGCCGCTTTGGGTTTTCCCAAGACCGAGCCCAGGACTCCTCCTCGCTTCAACTTCGCAATCAGCTTGCCGATGACCTCTCCATCCACCGTGTCGGCGATTGCATCCAGATCAGGAAGGGAGCGGATCTCGGAGTCCGAGTCGATTGCGATGACTTGATCGGCGCCCAGCGCCTGAGCCTGCCTCTTCTGCCGTTCGCGGACTCCGGCTATTACACGTGCACCGCGCTCGGTGGCGACATACACCGCAGTCCGCCCAACCCCTCCGAGCGCCCCCGTTACCAGGACAGTTCGGCCGCTGTGTGGCGCCACGTGATCGATCAGCGCGGCCCCTGTGGTGATCACAAGCGGTAGGGCGCCGGCCTGTTGCAACTCGAGCCCGTCCGGAACCGTGGCCAACGCGGCGCTCGGAACCACCACGTGTTCAGCATAGGTGTGACTTGTCAGTGCCATAACCTTCTGGCCCGGCTTGAAATTGGACACTCCGGCACCGACCGCCACGACCTCACCAGCAACGTCGCGCCCGGGAATGACGGGAAACTGAAGAGTCAGCATTCCCTTCAAATTTCCGCGGCGTATCTTCCAATCGATTGGATTCACACTTGTTGCCGCGACCTTCACAAGAACTTCACCAGGTCCCGCCGTCGGCGCAGGCACATCCTCATACCGGAGCTGATCCACACCTCCATATCCATGCATCTGTATGGCTTTCATAGCGACAACCTCCGTTTCGATGATGATGCCGGGAAGAGGTAATTGTGACCCAACCCGGGCTTCGATCTGTAGTCGGAACATCCGGGATAAATTGCAGCCATAGAAGGCCGCAGGGGCGGAGTCACGGCGCGCGAGCGCGCCAATCCCATCCGGTTTATGCGAGGCCCAGTTCCGCCTGCTTTGTTCGCGTAGATAAGGCGGCCAGGCCGGAGCCGCGTCATCATTTCAGGCAAGCCACGTCGCGGCCCGGCAATCTGCGGCGCAATGACATGGCGCGGCGCGCGTGAACGTTCGCGCTCCGCATTTCCGTTCCGATCAGCGCAAACGGAAGGCGATCCCGCTCGCGATGTTACGGGGCACCTTTCAACGCCGTCCAGGCAGCCAGAGAGTCCATGTAGTCTCTCCAATGGACAATCTTTCTCTTCTTGATCGTGACGACCGATATGAGCCTGTTGTCGTAGCGCGTGCCACTTGAAAGGATCTTGCCGTGTACCTCGTATTCGAGGATCACAACGCGACGGTCTTGAGCATGGTGTACAACAAGTCCGTCGGCTGAGTGAAGCCTGATGTTGTCGCCATATCCGGAGAACTGAGCCATCAAATCAGCTCGGCCTCGGATCGTCTGGGGCCACCCTGGAAAGCTATAGCGAAAGTCGAAAAAAGCGTCATCCGCAATCGTGTCGAAATAATGCTCGCCATCAACGAAGCCAGTTAATCCCTTCTGGATAATTTCAAAGAAGGGATTCAGCGCTTCAAAAATCGCATATTTGGTTTCTGACATAAATGAACACCTGCTGAGCTACTTCCTTTGTTTCGATACTTACCCTACATCACGCGAACTCACGATTGAACTGTCCACAAAGTGTCCCAGTAATGCCAATACTGCGAGCAAAGGCACGGTATCGACCTTGCGAGCAGAACGTCGAATCAAGCGTTTGGTTTGAGTGAAAGTCGGAAAATAGCGAATCACGCCCCCGCTGCCACGCCTATCTTGGTCCTCCGGCCACAGACATCACACGCAGCGCCTGAGAGAGCTCGGAGGTGGTCTCGCCGCCTCGACGCTTTAGGTGCGTCGGCTCCGGCCGGCAGCGGCGCCGGAGCGCAGGACGTCCCTACTCGCTAATCCGTCGGACACGGTCTTTCAATCCGCCGCCGCCGGGAAGCGCGGCAGCTTGTCGATGTCACGGGGATCGTGCTGAATAATGACCACGGCTTTCAAGTTGTGGGCAATCTGCTTGAACCTGTCCAATGAGGCAAGCGTGTCCGCGCGACTCGTGTTCCAGGTCGGAACCTGATTGGTATTATAGTTCTCGCGGAAGTGAGCCAGATCGCCACTTAGCAGCACGTTGCCAGTGTTCTTGAGGCGAACAAGCAAAGCGTGATGTCCGGGCGTATGACCGGGGGTGCTCAACATGACCACCGTTCCGTCCCCGAAAACGTCCTTGTCCCCCGAAAGTGCGTCCAAATTGCCGCCTTGCGAAATCCAGTGTGCAAAAGGCGCGCGCCACTCGGTCGCTGTCTTGGCATCCATCCCGCTGGGGGGATTGGCTGCTGTCAACGCGTCCCAGTCGCCCTTGCCGATCAGCAAGGTGATCCAGGCGCCTAGACATTGATGCCGAGGGCCATCGTCCGCCAACCGCTTCTGCATCGGCTTGGCCGAATCTGAAATTGTGGCGATCGTTAGGGTCGCGCATGGAGTATCATAGATCCTGTTGGTTTAAGGCTACGCCAGTGTTTCGCGTCTTTATTTATATAGAGCCCGGACGGGACCCGGGAGCCTGACTATAAGAATAGTGCAAACTCCGAGCGGATGATGGTTGTGACGCTCAAGACCACCTACTACTGTGATCTGGACACCCCGATCGGCCCGCTATTGTTGGTCGGGCGTGGGACAAGACTGGCGGCGATCTTCTTCCAATCCGGACCGCACCCGAAGACGGTGCAACCGGAGTGGATTGCCAGCGAGCGCCCCTTTCAGATCGTCGTGCGGCAGCTCAAAGAATATTTCGCTGGGCGTCGGCGTCACTTCGACGTGCCGCTTGAGCCCACTGGCACACCCTTTCAGCGCGCCGTATGGCAGGAATTAACGCAGATTCCGTACGGTGGCTCGACCTCCTACAGTGAGATCGCCCGTCGCATTGGTCGCCCGCTCGCTTCACGCGCCGTTGGGCGTGCAAACGGCGCGAATCCTTGGCCCATCGTGGTGCCCTGCCACCGAGTAATCGGCGCGAACCACTCTCTCACAGGATTCGGCGGCGGCCTGCCGATTAAGCGACGGTTGTTACTGTTGGAGGCGGAGGCAGATGGACCTAGTTGGTTATCGCCACCAGACGGTGGCGTGAGCACTGGTCGTTGAGATCATGAATGCGGACCGCGCGCACGCCATCTCGGGCGATGACGCGGCGAGTCTCGAATCGTCGCGCAGATCGTGGAGTCGGCCCGCATCACTGCGACGGATGGCTCGCGATTGTCGGCGCAATTCAATCACCTGAACGCTTCATCCTTCTCATGGCGCATTGCGAAGGAGTCGGTAATTCCTTCCGCTTAGGTATTTACGTGCTTAGCCTCGGTAAAGCACGCCGCCGGGCGACCCGCCCTGTTGTTAGCTCCCCGCTACCCCGATAAACCCAATGTAGGGATGTTCTTGCAATGGTGTATTGCGGATACGCAAGAGTCGCACCCCGACTCTTCAGATATGGTTCCGGGGGGTGACGTGACTGTCACTCATGTGCAACATTGTGTGCCTACTTTAGTCATCGCGCGCTCGGCCCGCAGGCAGCTTAGGCATTGATCAAGACCCTTCAGCTCGACAATTCTCCGTTCATCATCGGGCTCACGGTCCACCCGGACTTGGAACCGGCGCAATTCCCGCTGCTGGTGGATGCAGTCGTTCGCTTTCTGCTCGAGATCAAACAACTTTTGCCCGATACCGAAGTCAGGGTCATGCTGGACGCCTGCAGCGATTTGAGTCCAGTGATCGTGCGCGCGATCCTGGCGCTGGACCTGTTCGTCGACGCGTTGATTAGCGCGCCCATCCCGACGCAGGCGACGGGTTGCGAGACCGACCCGCTGAAGGATTTCAATCACCCGCGCGTTCACTGGATCGAAGTGGCGACGGGCGACTCTTGCGTTGCGCACAGCGCGGTCAGTGCGATTCTCGGCGATGTCCTCATTCGGCGCAGTAGCCTGTTGCTCGCGCTCTGGGATGGAAAATCATCGAGCGTGCCCAACGACACGGCAGATCATGTGTTTCGCTTCCTCGGTGTTCGTGGCGAGCAAAGCGAAACCCTCAATAAGATCGAGGTCAGCACGGCCGTCCATCATTTGGATGTGACGGCGCAGCAGGTCTTTTGGGTGCCTGCGCGGCGCAGCACTACTAATGTATCCGAAAGCGTACGACAGCAGCCCTGTCATCTGCTCTCTGCTGGGGACAACGTCGTGGACGTGCAGTCGTCGATGCCGTCATCGCTAATGCTGCGGCTGGCTGACTTGAACGAATATAACTGTGATTTCGCGCAGTTCACTGCTGATGGCACTCTCGTGCACAGCGACTCGTTGATGCGCGATGCCTTCGCGAAGATGGCAACGAGCGACGCATCGGCGCTGGAGAACATCGACAGGCAATTCATAAAGGCCGATTCGCTGGCTGGTTATATGCAGTGCCGTTCTGACGGACTGTTCAACATGTTCGGAATTATGGCGTTTGCGACCGGACTCGCCTATTTGATTTACGATAAAATTACCGAAAGCAAAATGCTCTTGATGTTCTGCATGATTATCCTGTTCATAAGTTTGCTCGCCTATTACTACTTTCAGACCAAACGCTGGTTCAGTAAATATTTATCATACCGCGCGCTGGCAGAGACGCTGCGGGTGCGCTTTTATTTGACCCTCGCTGGCATTGATCGTCGCACGCACACCAGAGACTTGCTCGCACTCACGGGAATTTGCAGGTTTCTAGGCTTTGGCTGGATCAGCTTCGCGCTCGACTCGATCGAACCGACGCAGCTTGAGACGGACCATTCGAGCGAGAGCTATGCGCTGCGGGCGCGTCTTGTCGATCAGGCGTGGATCGAGGACCAGTATGGCTACTTTGCGCGCAAGGTTGCGGCGATGGAGAGGCACCGCTCCTGGGTTCGGCGTATGAAAGGCAGCGGGTTCATTACTGTCCTCGTCGTACTCGCGGTCATGTTTATGTTCGGTGGCGCGCTACATCACATCGATGCGCGCACTGGAGTGCCCGTGAAGAATGTACTGACGTTTTGCAGCGGCTGTCTCGCTGTCGTGCTCGGCGTATGGGAGCTGCGTCAGAATAAAATGGCATTGCAAGAACTGCTTTGGCAATATCGCAACCAACTGAGTCAGTTCGAGCGGGCGCGAATGCAACTTAAGCGCACAACGAGCCGGAGCCGGCGGGATGCTATTCTCGAGGAATTGGGTAAGAACTCGCTGGTGGAAATCTACCTCTGGGCGATTCATCGCTATCATCGCGAGCACGCGCCACCGACCGGACTGTAAGCCGGCTCCCGCGATTGTCCAGCCTCAAAGCCCCCAGACGTCCCCTCGGACTCAGGCGCAACATGGGTAGACAAATGGTATATTCCCAGTAACTATCCTGTATCGACTTACGTTTGAAATCGCTATGAAGGACGGAAGCTATGGAGCTGACGGTTCATGATCTCGACTCGGGAATCCTGGGGATCAACCTCTCCGGTCGAATGGATATCGGTGGCACGCAACAAATCGATCTGAAATTCACCGCACTGACCGCAACGCGTAAAGCGCAGATTCTGGTCGACCTCTCTAATGTAACTTTTATCGCATCTATCGGGATCCGCGCGCTGATCAGTAACGCCAAGGCACAAAAGGCGCGCGGCGGTTGCATGGTCCTGTACAAGCCCAACGATCAGGTCGAACAGGTTCTGAGGGCGACTGGAATTGACACTATTATTCCGATCGCCCGCGACATTGAAGCCGCGCGTGGAGCATTTGGCATTCCCTGACACGGCTGTACCGCTGCGGCGCGGTGTGCGGCAGGCTAGATCGCTCTGGGGGTGAGCGCCGGATGGCGACCGAACCCTCCTCACAGATCGTGATTCAGGCCAAGCTCGAGCAGCTGCCGGATCTGCAACATTGGGTCGAGGCACTGGCGGTGGATTTTCATTTGCCACCGCCTCTGGTCAATCGCATTGATCTGTGTTTGACGGAGCTTGTGGCCAACATCATCGCCTATGGCTATCCCGATGGCGCGGTCGGCACGGTCAGCATCTCCTTCTGGCGCCAACTCGAACAGATAATCACTCGCATTGACGACGACGGCGCTGCGTTCGACCCGACCTCCTATGTGCTGCCTGGCCTGCCTCGTTCGCTCGCCGATGCGAGCGGCGGCGGTCGGGGAATTCGCCTCGTGCGCCATTTCGCCGACGAGCTTCACTACCTGCGGGGAGCGGCCGGAAATGAGCTCGTGTTGATATTCCGCACACCTCGCCCACGAGCTCATTCCTCGGCGGCGCGAGGAGCTCGGAACGAGTGACTTTTGCGCGAAGTTGCTGCGCTGCGCACAGGCCGCACGGATCGACTCGCCGAGGTCCGACGGCGTGCCCTTCGGCCATAGGCTTCACCTAATTTACTCGGGGTTGCACTCCAAGGGTCAGGCGCGCCGTGACGCAAAGCGGATTCCTGAAGCCCGCGGTGTTGTTATTTGTCTGCAAGTCCCGGGCGCCATGTGCCTTGCCCTCCCGTAGTCTTTCGAAGTGTTTGATCAGGCGCAGCCGGTTGCGCGACCCACCGTGTGGTAACTGACCGCATCCATCCATGCAGCGGATCAGCCAGCGCTGCGTGTTGCGGCTAGCTTTGCGGGCCGAGTGCCCGGTTTACGGCGTGCCCCACGTCAACACGGTGAGCGTAATGTCGTCGGATTGCGGCGCAGTGCCCGCAAAGATCGTGACACTGCGGCAGATGCGTTCGACGAGCCCTGCGGCCGATCCGTCGCCGTGCGCTTTGACCTCCGCGATTAGACGCTCGACGCCGTAGGGCTCATCGGCCGGATTGAACGCCTCCGTCACGCCATCGGTATAGAGCACCAAGCGGTCACCGGGCAGGAGCTGCACGGTGTGATCCGGAAACTCGACGCCCCCCATCACTCCGAGCACGAGTCCGCCCGCGCCGCTCAGGGCCTCGACCGATCCATCGGCGCGCCGCACATACGGCGGGTTGTGGCCGCCGTTCGCATAGCGCAGCGTCCCGGTGCTCGTGTCGAGCACGCAGTAGAACACCGTCACGAACAATTCCAGCGGGTTCTGCGCGCACAGCATCTCGTTAGTCTGCGCGAGGCACGCGCCGGGCTCGGGGTAGTGCGCCGCAAGATCGCGCAAGTTGGTGCGCGCGACTGCCATGAAGAACGCGGCCGGCACACCTTTACCTGAGACGTCCGCCATCACCAGCCCGATGCGGCCGTCCGGCAACTCGATGAAGTCGTAGAAGTCGCCCCCCATGGTCGTCGCCGGGATCATGCGCGCTGCGCCGTCGCAGCCCGGCTTCGCGGGGAACGTCGCCGGCAGTATCGCGATCTGAAGCGCGCGTGCGACGTCGAGCTCGGCTTTGAGCTGCGCCTGAGCCTGCTCGAGCGAGTGGTTCTTGTCGGCGAGCTCGCGAGTGCGCTCGGCGACAGTGTTCTCGAGGATTTGCGTCTGCAGCTTCAGCACGCGCAAGAGCCGCAGCAAACGCAACGCGCGCACTGCGCGCGCATCAACGCCCGCGAGGTAGAACGGGGCGATCGAGATCAGGTCCACCACGCCCTGGAAGCTGAAGACGAATGCTTTTATCCTTTCGGCCGCGACGAGGCGCAGCAGGTATTCGAAGGAGAAAACGCAAACGACGACGATCTCTTCGATGTGAAACGCACGTTTGGCCCATTCGGGCAGGCCGTGAGTCTGTTCCAAAATAACGGATGCGACGCTGAGGATGATCAGCGTCAGAATCAGGTTTTCGAACGCGCGGCCAAACGGCCTGTCAGGCCGCAACAGCCGTTGTGCGCGTGCGCGAACGGCAGCTCTGGCGGTGTGCGCTGTCCGCAGCGCCGAAGCCCGGCTCATCGGCGCGCGTACCTGCAGGCCCCGCTGCGCTGCATCCTCGCGCGTGGCCGTTCGAACTTCCGGCGCGGCTGCTGCCGCGGGGGACGCGCGCATTTCTCTCACTCCTCAGTGCTGCGGGCCACGCTGCGATTCCCCGGCCGCGCTGAGCATATTCGGGCACGCGGCTCGCGTTGGCAACCGCAGTCGACCGTCCTGCGCTGCCCGGCCACGCGCGGCCGACGTGCGGTTACCGCGCGCGCGTCCGCCGCGATCGGCTCTGTTCGGGCGCCGCTCAATTGGCCATCCGCGCCTAGCCGAAAGCGCAGCGCTGGCGCGAAGCATTCTTCCTCTGCCGCGCCAGGCTGATCGGTGGCGTTCGGCTCGCCCGCGACGATCAGGCAGAAGATTCGGTCCTCGCGGCCGAGCCGCTTAAAGGCGATTATCTCCTCGTTTACCCAACGCGATTTCGCCGACTGCGGTGAGCAGATCACGATCTGGCACGCGGACTGCTGCAGCGCCTCGTTGATGACCGTACCGAGATCGGTCGGGCTTGCCAATTCCTCGCGATCGCGGAATATGGTGCCAGGCGTTTGGGAACGACGCCACGCACAGTGCGGGTGCCGACCAAGTTCTTCGGTGGTAGGTACCCCTCGAGGCGCTTGTGCAGCCAGTCTGCCCATTTCGCGTCGCGGTGGCTGTAGCTGAGAAACGCCCGATACTTTGGCTGATCCACGCGAGCACTCCCCGATGCGCAGGCAGCCGATCACCTGCGGGCTGCGGCCGGTCGCAGACTGTTTGACAATGTAGCTCTAATTGCCTCAAAGGTCCAAGTTTCAATGACCTCTCACGGGATTGTCGGAGCCGTCGCAGGCTCGTACGTCGTGTTCGCATCCGGAAACCAGGTACTCAATCAGCCTTTCTGACGCATTCCGGCAAAACGACGCGGGCTTCCTCCGCGAAGCATTGGTCAGTCAAAGCTGTCATGCGGAGCAGCGAACAACTCTTACAAGGGCACTAATTCAATGACGGGGCCACAATATCGGCGGGGCGCGTAACGGGAAACGTAACGGCCGCTATCTGAGGAGTAATCGGATACGTTGCATGACCGTTAATCGCCCGCTAGATGTCATCCGTGAATCGGATGCGGCCGGCGCAAATCATTGGGCAACGGTTATCTCGGGGCCGAGCGTCAAAAAGCGATCTTATCTAAGACATAGGACGCCGCGTTCAATGGCGATCGATTTCGGGTTTTAATCCCACCTCGCCCAGTGAATCGTCACAATGTGTCTAGACACGTCGGGCGACAATGACGAGACCCCGCGGATTATTTTCGGGATGCGGCTCGCTCGGCGTGATGTATCAAAGACAAGTTATTTTTATTCGATGAAGTGTGTACGAGCTTTTCGACGGCATCGATCGGTACAGGGCGGCCAAGCAAGTACCCCTGCGCCTGCTGACATCCCAGCGTTTCGAGCATCTCAAGCTGTTGCTTCGTCTCTACACCTTCGGCGCACGTGATCATCCCAAACGCCTTGGCAAGCTGAATAATGGTCGAAACGACCGTGGCGCTAGTCTCGTCCAATCCTAGCCGACATGTGAACGAGCGGTCGATCTTCAGCATATCGATGGGGAGTTGGGAGAGCCGACTCAGCGAGGAGTAGCCGGTGCCGAAATCGTCGATTGCAACGCGTACGCCGGCGGCACGAAGAGCCTGCAACTGCCCGATTACTGACGATGAGTCATCGAGAAGCGAACCCTCAACGATCTCAATGTCGAGCCCATATTCTGTATCGGCCTTGCTCGAGGCGATCTCCAGAAATTGCGAGGCGAAGTGGCGCCGCCGCAGTTGTAGCGGCGAAACATTGACGGCAATCCGAATTGGAGGCACGCCGCTCCGCTGCAGGCGCTTGCAATCGTCAGCGGCTTGGTGGAACACCCATTCGCCAACTGCAACCAACATACCCGTGGATTCGAGGATCGGTAGAAAAATCGACGGTGACACAATGCCATGCTCGGGGTCGCGCCAGCGCAGCAGCGCCTCTAGTCCGATGATCCGCGCATTCGCGATCTCTACCTTCGGCTGGTAATACAGCAGGAACTGTTGTTCAGTTAGTGCGGTACTCAGGCGCTGCTCCAACGCTAGACGTTCCGCGACTTCGGAATTCATCGCCAGGCGGTGATGCAAGTATCGCTCCCCGGATTCCTTGGCCTGGCGAAGGGCCGCTTCAGCGTTTTGCAACAAGGTCGTTGCGTCCTCCCCGTTCTCCGGAAATTCTGCAAGCCCGAACTTGATCGTAATACGAATATCCCGCCCAGACACGGACGCTGGCTCCCCGAAAAGCGTTGTGAGTTGGTCGTTTAATAGACGCACAGCATGATCTGAAGGGCCCCGCTGGGTGATTACTGCCGCGAATGTGCCGCCCCCAAGATTTGCGAGTTGATCGGTATTGTCGAAATGGCGCTTCAGCCGGTCTGCAACACACTCGAGAAGCCTGTCTCCGACGTGCCTTCCGAAGGAATCGTTGATGACGGATAGCCGTCGGACATCCAGTGCGATAACGATAACGACAGAATTTTGTGCCACTGGGCGCTCAAGCGTGCGCGCGAGCCGATCGCAAAAGAGCGAGCGCTTGGCAAGACCCGTAAGCGGATCGAAGTACGACAGGAACTCCACAGCATCGTGTTTTTGCAGGTACTGCAGTGCGAATGCTAAGTTGGCTGTGATTTCTTGCAGCATGAGTATCTCATCAGCGTCGAGCGCACCCTCTTCCGTGGTTGCGATCGTAAAGGCACCAATTGCTGTGCCGTCGATGAGAAGCGGTAAAGAAGCCAGAGAGCGCATGCCCACGGAGGCAAGACCTACGCGGTCTAGAATCGGCGACCCGAGGTCGCTGAGATCATGGCAGACGCACGCGCCGGCCGTACGTATCGCGCGTCCGGTCAGGCTCGTGTCAGCGGCCTGATTTTCTGCAACGTTGAATACAAGATCCGCAAGTTGCGCTTCCTCAATGCCTGACGATGCGATCGGCCGTGCGCTTCGAGCGCCTGGCTCGACCAGTACAATAAGGGCACGGGAATATCCGCCCAAGCGATGAGCGATGCGGCAGGCCTCGGTAAGCAACTCTGTCCGCGAGCGAATGCGCACGACCGCCGAATTAACCGCCGAGAGCATCTGGGTAATTCGGGTGAGTCGCGTGAGCCGTTCCTCGGCGACGCGCCGCGCGCGGCGCGCAATCGCGTCCTCCAACGCGCGCGTAACAGCCGGCACGAGTCGCTCGAGATTACTCTTGAGCACGTAATCGATTGCGCCGTTCTGCAGCGCTTGAATTGCGCGCTCCTCGCCGATCGTGCCTGAGAGAAAAATAAAGGGTACATCCGGAGCATCGGACGCTGCCCGCGCGAGTGCCGAGAAACCATCGAAATGCGGCAGAGCACAGTCCGACAGGATGAGATCCGGTTTGAACACTCGTAGTGCCTGACGAAAATCAATTTCAGTCTCGACACGGAGCCATGTGCACGCAATGCCTGCCTTCTTCAGCTGTCTTACGGCTATCTCGGCCTCGGTAGCCACATCTTCGACTATGAGCAGGCGTACCGGGGTGTCGTCAGGTGTGTGCACGAGCGCCGCTCTCTTTTGGATCTCAGCTCGGCGGCCGATTCATAATGAGCCAGTAATAGCCCAGGCGTGCGACTTCATCGAATATCCTCTGGGATTCCACCGGCTTCACGATGTAACTGTTGACCCCTAGAGCGTAGCTACGCACCACGTCGGACTCTTCCGAGCTTGAGGTGAGGATGACAACAGGAAGGGTCTGAAGTGCAGGCGTTGCTCTAATTTCCCGCAAGACCTCGAGGCCATCGACCTTCGGCATCTTCAAATCCAGCAGCACGAGGCGCAATTTCGCACATGCGCGACCAGAAAAGCGGCCGCGCCCGTGGAGAAAATCAAGCGCCTCCGCGCCGTCCTTCACCCACAGCAGAGGATTGACGATGTTTGCCTTTGTCAACGCGCGTTGCGTGACCTCTGCGTCGGTCACGGAATCTTCGGCAAGTAGAATCTCGACTTCTTCAACGTCTCTCATATAAATGCTGCCTGCGGTAGGGTGAAAAAGAACTTCGCACCGTGGTCGGGCTTGCTTTCTCCCCAGACGCGCCCCCCGTGGCGACTGATCACGCGATGAACAATTGCAAGTCCTACTCCGGTACCGGGGAATTCCTCGGCGCCATGCAAGCGCTGAAATACTCCGAAGAGCTTGCCCGCATAGCGCATATCGAAACCCGCGCCATTGTCTTTGACGAAATACACGGCGTCCGACCCCTGAATGCAACCGCCGATTTCGATTCGCGGCGCAGCGATCTTGCTCGAATACTTAACGGCGTTGCCAATCAGATTGACCCACACATGATGCAAGAGTGCCGCGTCCGCGCATGCAGCTGGCATTTCATGCACGAGGAGCTCCGGGGAGGTGCCGGTGTGAGCTACAAGCACCTCCTTCAGGGCACGCTCCGCCCCCACCCGGACATCAATACTCACCGCGTTGATTGGCTCCCGCCCCAGGCGTGAGAATGCTAGGAGGTCGTCGATGAGTCGGCCCATTTTCTGCGCGCCTTCGCGAACCACCTTGATGTACCGGCGCCCCTCTTCATCAAGCTTCGCGGCATAGTCCTCTTCGAGCATGAGTGCGAAACTGTCGATGGCGCGCAGTGGCGAGCGCAGATCATGGGAGACGCTATAGGAGAAACTCTCGAGCTCCTTGTTCGATGTCTGCAACTCGATCGTCTTATGCTCGAGCTTCTCGGCCAGCATCTGGCGCAAGCGCAGTTCGCGCCGCAAGCGAAAGAGGCCCAGTCCGACTGTCAGAACGACAATCGCGAGTAGTGCGCCGCATGTGGCAAGGAGTCTTCGTTGACTCACCTCGTCGGCGAAGAGCCGGTGCCGGAGAAGCAAACGCTCTTGGTCACCCATTTCATTGAGCGATTTGCTAAATTGATCTACTAGACCGCGTGGCCGACCGCTCGCAAAAAGCCTTTGAGCAGCTTCAAAGCCTTCAGTTTGCCGCGTGACTAACACGACATTCATCAGTTCAATCCGTTCGGTCACGCTCGAGTCGATAATTGCCAGCCGCTGCTGCTGGGACTCATTGTCGGCAGTGAGTTCCTCCAGGTCGCGCAGGCTGGATTGAATCTCCGAGATTGCACGATCGCGTTCGGCGATACTCGTGGGATCTCCAGTAATCACATACTCTTCGACCGCGGAAAGTGCCTCCTCCGAGGAGGCATTTGTGTGCTCTAGGGTCGCCAGCACGACGTGCGTGTGATCAACCCACCGCGTACTTTCCAGAAATTGCGTCACTGCGTACCAGGCTAGTGAAGTGACGATACACATTACGATGAGGGCCCCGATGAACGCGGCCGTGACAGCGTCTTCGATTGACCACCAGGACACGAGTTTGCCTGCAAGAATTTTCATCGTCTCTCAGTCATCACGGTACCAGTAGCGACGGCTCGAGCCGAATCGGGCTCGATCGCTCCAGCACGCAACTTGGGCGATCCGCTCCGACCGGATTTCGCCATGTACGCTGCCGTGTCGAGAAGTAGCCGCATTACCTCGTCCGTGAAGACAAAGGAGTCCTGCGCACGCATCCAATCGAAGTGTTGCTGCAGAGCACGCACAGCAGGAGGCTCGGTCGAACGCTAGTGCGGAGGGTCCTGTGGGTAAGGTCGTTTAAGTCTTGCGCTTCCATACACAATCTTCGGCCTCAAAAGCCGGATCCGCGAAGTTAGACCGTACCATGCTGAGGCAACTGGACTGTGACGACTCAGTTGCATAAGTAGGCAAAACATGTGACCGGCACCACACTTTGCGGCAGAAGGTCGCTATGCAGCAGGTGGCCGATCAGTGCTAGCTACGGCTTTGTTTCCCTAGCGGCGGCTGTGATCTCGCGCTCGAGATCTGCGCTCTCCCCGGCGGTCGCAGGTTGTCCCTTCAGTCTTTCGAAAAGCTTGATGATGAACTCGGGATTCCGAGCTTCAGCGCCGCTCAGTAGATCGCAGTTTTTGGTGGATTTCTCGTTCATCACCGACACAGTGGTCGCAGTCGTCGGCCGGCGCAAGGATGTTGGCCACATAATCTACTGAATCGCAATGGCGCGGGAGGCCGGTTAGGGCAACGGCGCTCGCGGGACTCAGGCCAATTTCAGCCACGGCACATCCTTGAGTTCCTGGCGGGGGCGCTCGATGTCCGCCTCGCGCAAGGATTCGCCAAGGTTCACGACCCTGGCCGAGTACGGCCCAAATCGCCGCTGGATCGTCTTGCGATTCAATGATGGGACGTATCCGCGTTTGGTCGATCCTGAATGTGGCGCCGCAGTTCGGGCATGCGATGGCAATCTTGCCTCTAAGGAGCCCTGATCTTGTTAGTAGGTTAAGCTCTGGAGCAAGACGTGTGCGTCATTGACGCGGGCCAAGTCCCCAAGGACTTTCAGAGGCAGCGCGCTGCCGCAACGAAGGCACCTACTTTCCTGAAAAAGCGACATCTGCCGGTGAAGTTGCGCGGCCGCCCACAAGCGCCAGATCGGAGCCGCAAACGCACACCGTCTTCGCGCCCGCAGGACACAATCAACGGACTGTTTTCAGCACCATATTGCTTAAGGGCATCCTGATCGCTCAAGTGCCGCACGATCGCAGGGTGTGTGGCCAGCACGGCACTTCCGCAAATCTGCGCATTCTTTGAGAATTGCTGCGGCTTCGGCCACCCAGGGATTTCTGAACCAATCTCTTGTGTAAGTTGTTGTATCGCAAGATGTTAGTGTCACGCGGTTGCCACCGATACCGTAAAAGCTACCGCTAATGTCGATTCGCTACCCAATACAAACGGCTCCCACTGCTGGGCAATTAGGCTAGGGGTGTCGTTGCGGCTAAGCAGCATTTACCATAAGGCGCTTGAGCGGCATGATGGAAACGGAAAAGCAAGAACGTGCACCCATCCTGAAGCACGCTGTCAGTGCTGAGGAAAGCGCGAGAAAGCCATCGAGTTCGGGCCCAGCTCTACAGGATCGGAGCATGCACGGAAAGTCCAAGGCGTTGAAGTGGGGAGGGCGTGAAAATGCCGATGCTTGGTAAGCCGCTTCGGGAAATCGACCACAATGATTTGCTGCTGCTATGTAGGAAGAACTGGCGCGTGGACGAACAGTTTGAGTTAAAGCAGGACCTACCCACTAAGTCCGGGCTAGACTCATGGCACACAGCAGGGACCATTAGTCCATACGCACGCGACAAGATCTTGGCAGAAGTGGTCGCCTTCGCGAACAGTTACGGCGGCGATTTGGTCATTGGCATAGCCAAGACCATCGACAAGCCGGCGGCCGCTGATCGTTTGAGTCCTATTCCGAACTGTGCGGACCTGGCAGAACGATTAGATGATCAAGCCAGATCCTGTATTGAGCCGCCAATTCCATCGCTGCTGACCCATGCTGTCGTAACAGAGCAAGACGGTTCAGGGGTCGCAATAATTCGGGTTCCCCGTTCGCGACTAGCTCCGCATCGGCTTTGCCAGGACAAGGGCATCCGGGAGTGTTACCACCGCGTAGGTACACGGACCGAATGCATGACGATGCGTCAGATACAAGATCTGACGTTTTCAGTGGCCCGCGGGGTTGACTCCGTGATCGCGCGCCTTCAAGGGTTGCAACGGGATTGCTGTCTTTGGGCTGATGCACATACAACAAGCGATGACGTGCGACGCCTTGTGCTGAGAGTCGCAGCAGTACCGTCATCCTCGGATGTCTATATAAATCCTGTCCATGGCGTTCAGGCCATTCGCCCTTCGGCCCAGCCCTACCATCTTAGATTTCCTAACGGCAGCGATGAAGTCATCCTCGTGCCTCGCACCCCCTACGATTGGCGCCCGATCGTCCGCGGAACTGAGGCGTCCAAAGAAGATCCCCGCAGCCAGGGTTCTACTAGAGCATCGAAAAGCAGAATGCAGCTTTTCTGCGATGGGGCCATAACGTATACATGGGTTTATGACGAGGATAAAGCCGGCTCCAGCGTAAATCACGTACTCTTCCCTGGATGGTTGTTTGCTTTAGTCGCAAATGCAATGGAGTCGGCTAACCGGATCCGAATTGCCAGCGGCGCCTCATCGGTCGATTATGCAATGGATGTTGAAGTCCAGACCACTGACAGACTCGCTGTGGCGCAGATCGGATCGTTTGGTGCGACTGCCGCACCTAAAAGAAGTATTGGCCTTTTGCCGCGCTATTCCGTCGGACCCCGCCAGAGCTGGCAGGAAGTCTTCAATCTCTTTGTAAGCGATTTGTTAGATGCTGTCGGGGATCAAGGGCCGCGATTCCAAGTTCACATCACAGAGTGGTAAATACGGGCGCTCGCTCAGGCCGGAAACCCACGGCGGTTTCAAGTAGGAAGCGCAACGATTGCTTTGTAGTAGGCAGCGTAATCGAACGAGTTGGGTAAGAACAGTTCGGCAGGACATTTCCAGCCGAGGGTTTTTCTTGGACGGGTATTGAGCT
>Ga0210394_10003428_pt1 | contig 19946 bp, 17 predicted proteins | sample IncBWC12MmetaG_FD_160121 | JGI IMG/M metagenome (GOLD analysis project Ga0210394, IMG submission 160121) | Forest soil microbial communities from Barre Woods Harvard Forest LTER site, Petersham, Massachusetts, United States - Inc-BW-C-12-M | ecosystem: Environmental > Terrestrial > Soil >...
CAGCCAAAGCCCCGGCAGCCAAAGCCCCGGCAGCCAAAGCCCCGGCCGCCGCGGCCCCGACCAGCGAAGCCCCGGCCGCCGAACCCCCGGCCGCCAAAGCCCCGGCCGCCAAAGCCCCGGCCGCCGCCGCCCCGGCCAGCGAAGCCCCGGCGCCTGACCCCGAGGCGCAGCGCAGCACGCAACTGCTGGTGCTGGGCGCCGGTCCGGGAGGCTACACGGCGGCATTTCGCGCCGCGGATCTCGGACTCAAGGTCACGCTGCTCGAGCGTTCGGAAACGCTGGGCGGTGTGTGCCTGAATGTCGGCTGCATCCCGTCGAAGGCGCTGCTGCATGCGGCGAAGGTCATCGAAGAGGCGCACGAGATGGGTGCGCACGGCATCGAGTTTGGTCCGCCCAAGGTGGATACCAAAAAGCTGCGGGCCTGGATGGTGAGCGTGATCAAGAAGCTGACCGGCGGGCTGAGCGTGCTGGCCAGGCAGCGCAAAGTCGAGGTAGTGCGCGGCGTGGGCAAATTCGTCAGCCCGCACGTGCTCGAGGTCACCCAGGGTGGCAACCCCCAAGGGGGCGCGAGCCAACGGATCCGCTTCGACTACTGCATCATCGCCGCAGGGTCCGAGCCGATGCGGCTGGCGTTCATGCCGCAGGATCCACGCGTCATCGACTCCACCGGCGCGCTCGAGCTGCCGGACAGTCCTGGCCGCTTCCTGGTGATCGGCGGCGGCATCATCGGCCTGGAGATGGCCTGCGTATTCGACGCGCTGGGTGCGAAGGTCAGCGTGGTCGAACTGACCTCGCAGCTGATGCCGGGCTGCGATCCGGACCTGGTGCGCCCGCTCGAGAAGCGCATCAAGGCGCGCTACGCCGAGATCCTGCTCAACACCCAGGTCAACGCCGTGACGGCCGCCAAAGAGGGCCTGCAGGTGAGCTTTGCGACCAAGGACGGAGTCAACAGCAGCAACACCTACGATTATGTGCTGGTCGCAGTCGGACGCACGCCGAACGGTCGCTCCATCGGTGCCGAGGCTGCAGGTGTGCTGGTCGATGAGCGCGGGTTCATCGCCACCGACAAGCAGATGCGCACCAATGTGCCGCATATCTTTGCGATCGGCGATGTCCGGGGCCAGCCGATGCTCGCGCACAAGGCCAGCCACGAAGCCAAGGTGGCGGCCGAAGTGGCGGCAGGCCACAACAGCTCATTCGACGCGCGCGTGATTCCATCGGTGGCCTACACCGATCCCGAGGTGGCCTGGGTCGGGCTGACCGAGAATGCGGCCAAGGCGCAGAACATCAGCGTCGAGAAGGCAGTTTTTCCATGGGCCGCCAGTGGCCGTTCGCTGTCGATCGGACGCGATGAGGGCTTCACCAAGCTGCTGTTCGATCCGACCACGCATCGTCTGCTCGGCGCCGGCATCGTGGGTACCAACGCCGGAGAGCTGATCGCCGAGGCGGCGCTCGCCATCGAGATGGGCGCGGATGCGGCCGACATTGGCCTGACCGTGCACGCGCATCCGACCTTGTCGGAGACGGTTGCATTCGCGGCCGAAGCCGTCGCCGGCACGCTGACCGATCTGTACATACCGAAGAAGCGCTGACGCAGGACTGATTCCTAACCCGGTTGTTACCCGCGCGGCACCGACATTGTTACCGCGTCCCATCACTATAGGCGTGCGCGGCCTGCAAGGCCGCGGGCTGTGCTTGGCTTGATGGGAGTTGTGCATGGGATTTTCGCTGCCGATGGCCGCGCGCCGCAGCGCGCGTGCCGCGCTGGTGCTTGCGCATTTGCTGATCGCTTCGCTTGCGTTGCCGCTGGTCGCGCGCGCGGCCGATGCCGCCGCCGACGCGTCGTCGCCCAGCGATGTTGCCAATTCGGATACCGAATCGCTGCGACGAGAATTGCAGCAGGAGAAACAGAGGATCCAGGCGCTCGAGCAGCGGCTGGCAGCCGACGAGGCGGCGCACGCTGGGGCAGCGACAGCCGCGCAGGCTGGCGCCACCAATCCAAATGCGCTGGTCGGCAGCTTTGGCTCCCGGGGTTTTACGCTGCAGACAGTCGATGGCGCCAACCAGATCCATTTCCGCGGCAACCTGTCGGTGGACGATCGCGACTTCAGCGATTCATCTACGCCAACCAGCGCCGATACCTGGCTGATACGCAAGCTGCGCCCCACGCTCGAAGGCACGCTCGATAACATCTACGACTTTCGCTTCATGCCGGACTTCGGCCTGGGCAAGGCCATTATTCAGGACGCGTGGGCCGACGCCCGCATTGAGCCCTGGCTGGTATTTACTTTTGGGAAGTTCAAGGCCCCGGTCGGCCTCGAGCGCCTGCAGCTCGAGCAATTCGCACGCTTCATCGAGCCGGCATTGACCGCGGACCTGCTGCCTTATCGCGACCTGGGCGGCCAGGTGGGCGGCAGCCTGGGCAATGGCCTGCTGAGCTACGCCGTCGGCGGGTTCGATGGCGCAGTCGACGGCGGCAGCACCGATGGCAACAGCGTGCCCGATGCCAATTCGACCGGCAAATTCTCCTGGCACGGCCGCATATACTGCAAACCGTTCCTGAACACGGACTGGAGCGGGCTGAATGGCTTTGGATTCGGTGTCGCGGCGACCTATGTGAACTGGAAAGGGGTGGCATCGGCGAGCACCACCACCAGCCTGCTTGCAAGTTACAAAACCACCGGCCAGCAGCCGATGTTTTCCTACCGAGGCAATACCGCAACCGGCGCGATCAACAATGCGACCATTGCCGATGGCATCGAGCGGCGGCTGGTGCCGCAGTTTTATTACGCCTATCGAATGGTGAGCCTGCTGGGCGAATACGTCGTTGAGGATCAGCAGGTGCATCGCACGCTCAGCGCCGGCGGGTCGCGCGCGGCAACCATGCACAACAGCGCCGAGCAACTGCAGTTGGCGGTATTCCTGACCGGCGAGAACGAGACCTTTGACAGTGCCACCCCGCGCCGTGATTTCGGCCTCGGCAAAGGTGGACCCGGCGCCTGGGAATGGGTGGCCCGCTATCACCAGCTCGATTTTGACGCGGCGGCGTTCGAAGGCGGCGCCGGCTCATTTGCCAATCCGGCCAGCGCGCCGCTGGCCGCGCATGCGCTGGGAACCGGTGTGAACTGGTACCTAAGCCGTAACTTCAAGATACAGCTCGACTATGAGGTCACCCGCTTCAACGGCGGTGCGGGCAACGGCGATCGTCCGGACGAGCGCGTACTGACTTCGCAGTTTGCACTGATCTTCTGATCCGGGCGCGCGCCACGGTGGCCTCGGGTTTGCCGCGGTATGCGCATCTCGTTATAGTGCATAGTATATAACGACGCCGAACCAATGACGACGGCGCAACCGAAGCTCGACACCCTGAAATTGAAAGTAATTGAAACTGGAGTGACGACGTGACAATTGCAAACGCGACTACCCGGCACGCGCTATCCATTGCCGCGGTGAAGCGCAGCTTGAATGTGCTGCTTCTAGTGGGAGTCTTGACGACCGCAAGCGTCGCGTTTGGCCAGCAGAAAACCGGTCCCGACCTTGGCCAGGACGATAGCCTGACGTGGCATGGCATCACGCTGTTTGGCGTCATCGATATCGGCCTGCAGTACGAAGACCACGGCGCACCGTTCAGCGATTCTCATCCGGCGGGCAGCAATAACATCGTTCAAAAATACAGCCGCCAGTCGGCGTTCGGGGCTACACCCAGCAACATGGGCCAGTCGAGAGTGGGTCTGCAAGGCGCGGAACCGCTGGTCGCAGATCTGCAGGCAATCTTCAGGATCGAGACTTTTTTCAATCCGCAGTCCGGCCAGATCAGTGATGCGCAGAAGTCCATGGTAGCGAACAATGGTCGCAGCGCTGCGACGCAAACCGTCAACCTGAATTCCAGCGTAGCGGGGCAGGCGTTCCAGAGTGCCTACGCCGGTCTGAGCTCGACCACGTTTGGCACCGTGACGTTCGGGCGGCAGCTCACCCTGATGGCCGACGGAGTGAACAAATACGACCCGAATTATGGCTCGCAGGCATTCTCGCTGATCGGCATGTCGGGTCCCTACGCCGGCGCCGGCGACACGGAAGACAAGCGTCTCGATTCATCGTTGAAGTACTACGCCGCTCTCGCCGATGTCTTTCATGTCGGTGCGCTGTACAAATTCAGCGGCGCCACCGGTTCCGCCAACAGCGCGTACCAGTTCGATCTGGGCGGCGAATATGCCGGGGCCTCGGTCGATGCCTATTACTCCAAGGCCTATAGTGCGATCTCGAGCGCGCCGCTGAGCGCGGCACAGGTGCAGGACTTGACGACGGTGGGTAACCCGGCGTTTGGTTTCCCGGTGGGTAACTCGCTGGCCGCCACGATTTCGGATAACACCACGTTCTCGGTGATGGGATCGTACAAAATCGACCCGCTGAAATTGTTCGCCTCCTATGAGCATATCCAGTACGCGAATCCGAACACGCCCATCAAAGCCGGCTTTACCGATATCGGCGGCTATATCCTGGCATTCGTCAATGTCCAGTCCGGCCCGACGGCGACCTTTGCCAAGGACAGGATTCTGGAGGTCTACTGGGCCGGTGCACGTTACACCGTGGCCTCGCGCCTGGACCTGACGGTGGCCTACTATTCGGTCAATCAGAACGCCTATGGCACCGGTGCGAACAGCGGCTGTTCGACCAAGCTGTCGGCGACCTGCAGCGGTACATTGGAGGCGTATTCCTTCGACGCCGATTACATCTTCACCAAGCACTTCGACGCCTATGCGGGTGCGATGTACAGCGCCGTGCACGACGGCTTTGCCAACGGCTACCTGTTCCAGACCAATAACATCAACCCGACCATCGGTGTGCGCTTCAAGTTCTAGTTCGCGGCTGCCACCGCGGCGCCGAGCCCCCTGGCGGGCAGCGGAAATTTCAGGCGAAAGCAACTGCCGCTGCCGCTCGCGCTGTCCACTTCGATTTCGGCGCCGTGCGCACTGCAGATCGAGCGCACGATCGACAGTCCAAGACCGGCACCGCCATCCTCTCGGGAGCGCGCCGCATCGACCCGATAGAAACGATCGAACACACGTGGCAGATCATCGGCCGGGATGCCGATGCCGCTGTCGCGTACCTCGAGAATCCCGTGGTCGTCGCGCGCCAGAGTGCGCACGGTCACGATTCCGCCGCGCGGGGTGAACTTGATGGCGTTGTCGAGCAGGTTGACGATCACCTGTTTCAGCCGGCCGCCATCACCGCGTACCGTCACTGCCGATAGCTCGGAAGAGCGCAGCTGGATGCCGCGGTCCTCGGCCACCAGGCGCATCTGTTCCACCGTGCTGGCGGCGAGTGCGCCCAGGTTCACCTCGACCCACTCGCGCTGGGCGTCGCCGGCATCCAGTCGTGACAGTGCCAGCAGTCCTGACACCAGATGCTCCAGGCGCGCGACCTCTTCCAGCACGCTGCCGATGCGCTCGCACACCTCCCCGCGATCGACTTCGTTGGCCACGAGTTCCTGGAGTTCGCCCTTGATGACCGTCAATGGCGTGCGCAGTTCATGCGAGGCATCGTCCAGAAAGCGGCGCGAGGCACGAACCGAGTCGCGCAGGCGGGTGAGCATGTGATTGAGGGAGACTGACAGGCGTTGCAGGGCGTCGCCGGTAGCGACCACTGGCAGCCGTGCGTCCAGATCCTGCACGCTGATCTGTTCGGCGGTCTGCGACATGCGCTCGACCGGCCGCAGCGCCCAGTGGACCAGCAGGTAGCCGCCGCCGGCCGCACATACCACCAGCACCGGCAGCATCAGGCCGAGCAGGCTCAGCAGCCGGTGCTGCACGGCCTCGATCGGCCCGAGCGCAATACCGAGTTCGATCAGGTAGTGGCCTGATGAGGTGTCGATGGGAGTCATGCTGACCATGAGCTGGCCGCTCGCCGTGGCGATCGGGCGCACCACCGCCCGGGACGACCATGCGCCGCCCTGAGCGGGGATGGTGGCGGCATCGAAGCTGCGGTCCGCAGGCTCACCGGATCGATACACCGGGATTGCAGGGGCACGGGTCACGCGCACGAAGCGGTTGTTGAATTCCGGCGCCACCCGGGTGTCGATCGCCGCGGCAATCGCGCTATCCGAGATATCCGCCGGCGCATCCCGCAGAATCTGCTCCACCTGCACCGAGCGTCGCCGCAGCGAATCGCGCATGTTGGAACGCAGGTACTGCTCGAGTCCGTAGAACATGCCGACCCCGACCAGCGCGAAGGTCGCACTCAGCAGTAGCGCGTACCAGACCGCGAGCCGGAACGCGAGCGAGCGATGATTCATACCTGGCCCGGGTCGTGGATCTCGTCGGCCGCGCGCACGCAGTAGCCGACACCGCGCACCGTGTGGATGAGGCCGACCGGGAACGGCTCGTCGATCTTGCGGCGCAGATAGCGTACGTAGACATCGACGATGTTGGTGGCGCCCTCGAAGCTCTGATCCCAGACGTGCTCGAGGATCATGGTGCGCGAGAATACCCGTCCGGCCGAGGACATCAGGTATTCGAGCACCGCGTACTCCTTGGCGGTCAGGTCGATGCGTTGACTGCCGCGGCGTACCTGTTGCGTGAGCCGGTTGAGCTCCAGATCGGCGATCCGCAGCACGTCGGTGCGCTCCACTGGCGCACGGCGCAGCAGCGCCTTGACGCGCACCAGCAGCTCGGCGAAATCGAACGGCTTGGTCAGGTAGTCGTCGGCGCCGGCCTCGAACTGCTTGACCTTGTCGTCGGTGGCATCGCGGGCCGTGAGTACCAGCACCGGCAGCGTGCTGCGGATCCGGCGCAAGCGCCGCAGCAGCTCCCCGCCGCCCAACTTCGGCAGCATCAGGTCGACGATCAGCAGATCGTACTGATAGGCATCGAGGTATCGCTGGCCTTCCAGCCCGTCGCCTGCAATGTCCACGGCGAAGCGCTCGGCTCGCAGGCCACGGGCCACGAAGTCGGCCAGCTTGCGATCGTCCTCGACTATCAGCAGGCGCATGCGCTAGCGCGCCGCTCAAAAGCACATCGGGACGCGGGCGCCGTGGCTAACCCGATCCGAGGAGCCAAGGTTTGTCGGAGTGTCATCAGACTGCAATATTCCCGTCTCTATCATGCAATACAGCCAAAACACACTGCACGGGTTCGGGGAACACCAGGCAGGCGAGCCAGCCGCAGCAGGATCGGCCCCGCCGCCGTTGCTCGAGCGACCGCGGCGTGAGCGTGATTATTTATTCAGCGCGGGTCAACAATCTCAGGAAGCATCTTGATCGGTCCCCCTAAGGCGGGCAGGTCAGCCGCGGTATCGGATCGCCCACGCCGCGGCGACTAAAGTACACGGAGACTGTTGAATTTTAGTAAAAATTTCAGGAGCAGCGAGTGACCAAGTTCCCCAGCACACTGACGATGACGCTGCGCGCAGTCGCTCTGCTCGGTGGCGCGATGGGCCCGGCCCTCGCGGCCGATATTTCAGGTGCCGGTGCGACCTTTCCTTACCCGATCTATGCCAAGTGGGCTGAAGCCTACAAGGCGCAAACCGGGATCGGCCTGAACTACCAGTCGATCGGCTCAGGCGGCGGTATCAAGCAGATCGAAGCCGGCACGGTCACCTTCGGCGCCTCCGACAAGCCGCTGGAGGCCGCCGATCTGAAGCAAAACGGGCTGGTGCAATGGCCAATGGTCATCGGCGGGGTGGTGCCGGTGGTGAATATTCCCGGCGTCAAGCCGGGCGAGCTGCTGCTCGATGGACCGACGATCGCGGCGATCTACATGGGAGACATCAGCCGCTGGAACGATGCGGCAATCCAGAAGCTCAATCCGAAGCTGAGTCTGCCCAAGCTGGACATCGCACCGGTGTACCGTTCGGACGGTTCCGGCACCAATTTCCTGTTCACCAATTACCTGTCGAAAGTCAGCCCGACCTTCTCGCAGAAGATCGGCGCCAACACCTCGGTGCAGTGGCCGGTGGGCATCGGTGCCAAGGGCAACGAGGGCGTCGCGAACCAGACCACGCAGACCGGCGGCGCGATCGGCTACGTCGAGTATGCCTACGTCAAGCAGACCGGCATGACCTACGCCAAGCTGCTCAACCATGATGGTCACTACGTCGCACCCGAAGCCAAGTCCTTCCAGGCTGCCGCAGCCAGCGCCGACTGGGCCAAAGCCGAGGGCTATTACCTGATCCTTACCGATCAGCCGGGGGCCGATAGCTGGCCGATCACCGGTGCAAGCTTCATCCTGATGCACGCGCAAAGCAACGATCAGAGCACGGTGCCGGCGCTCAAGTTCTTCGACTGGGCCTACCGCAGCGGCCAGAAGATGGCGGAGGAACTCGATTACGTGCCGCTGCCCGACAAGGTCTCAAAATTGGTCCAGAAGACCTGGCAGGACTCGCTCACCGTGGACGGCAAGCCAGCCTGGCCTGCCAGGTAAGCCGCAGGTTCGACACGGTGTTGCGAGGCGCAAGCGAGCCATGAGCCAAGCCACATGAACCTCACCAGACAGGCGGGATAATGTCGGCGATCACGATTCCCTACCGGGCGCAGCTCAAGCGCGAGGCACGCTCCGAATGGGTGTTCCGTAGCCTGACCATGGCCTCGGCGGCGCTGGTGTTGATACTGCTGGCGGGCGTTCTGATGGCGCTGTGCTATGGCGGCTGGCCGGCTCTAAGGACCTTCAAATTCGGCTTCCTCACGCATCAGATCTGGAATCCGGTTACCGAGCAGTTCGGCGCGCTGGCGGCGCTGTATGGCACGGTGATCACGTCTTTGATCGCGATGCTGATCGCAGTGCCGCTGGCGTTCGGCATCGCCGTGTTCCTGACCGAAACCTGTCCGCTGTGGCTGCGCGGACCGATCGCCAGTTGCATCGAATTGCTGGCGGCGGTGCCGAGCATCGTGTTTGGCATCTGGGGCCTGTTCGTGCTGGCCCCGGTGCTGCAGCACGCGGTGCAGCCGTGGTTGATCGCCACCTTCGGCGATCTGCCGTGGATCGGCAAATTGTTCCGCGGGCCGCCCTATGGCATCGGCCTGATGACCGCAGGATTTGTGCTCGCGGTGATGGTGCTGCCATTCATTACTTCGGTGATGCGCGAGGTGTTCCTGGCGACGCCCCGATCGCTGAAGGAGGCTGCCTATGGTCTTGGAGCAACGCAATGGGAAGTGATCTGGGACGTGGTGCTGCCCAATTCGCGCGCCGGCATCATCGGCGGCATGATGCTCGGGCTTGGACGGGCGCTCGGTGAGACCATGGCTGTGACCTTCGTGGTCGGCAACGCGCATCGGATATCGACCTCGCTGCTGGCGCCGGGGACCACGATATCCGCCAGCATCGCCAATGAATTCACCGAGGCGGTGGGCGGCCTGTACACCTCCTCGCTGATCGCGCTCGGCCTGCTGCTGTTCGTGCTGACCTTCACCATCATCGCCGCGGCGCGACTGCTGCTGCTGCAGATCGAGCGCCGCGGAGCGCGCATATGAACAATATCAAGCGGCGCAAGATCACCGCCACCGTAGCGCTCGGGGCTTCCGGAGTGGCCACCGCGATCGGACTGGCATTCCTGGCGGCCATTCTCTGGACGCTGTTTTCAAAGGGCCTCGGCGGCCTGTCGTTGAGCGTGTTTACCCAGACCACGCCCGCGCCCGGCAGCAGCGGCGGCCTGCTGAATGCGATCTATGGCAGCCTGGTCATGACGTTGCTCGGCGTGCTGATCGGCGGTCCGATCGGCATTCTCGCCGCCACCTACCTGGCCGAGTACGGTCGCAGCGCGCGCCTGTCCACGGTGATCCGCTTCATCAACGACGTGCTGCTGAGCGCCCCATCGATCGTGATCGGGCTGTTCGTCTACACGCTGGTGGTGGTGCCGATGGGCCACTTTTCGGCGCTCGCCGGCGCGCTGTCGCTCGCGATCATCGTCATTCCGGTCACGGTGCGCACGGCCGAGGACATGCTGCGGTTGATTCCGCAGAGCATGCGGCATGGGTCTGCGGCGCTCGGCGCCCAGCCGTGGCGAACCATCACCAGTATCGTCTACCCGGCGGCACGCAGCGGTCTGCTGACCGGCGTGCTGCTGGCGCTCGCGCGCGTCAGTGGCGAGACCGCGCCGTTGCTGTTCACCGCGCTCAACAACCAGTTCTGGAACGCGAACCTCAACCAGCCGATGGCGAACCTGCCGGTGGTCATCTTTCAGTTTGCGACCAGCCCCTACCCGAACTGGCAGTCGCTGGCCTGGGCCGGTGCACTGCTGATCACGCTGTTCGTCCTTTTCCTGAGCATCATCGCCCGGCTGATATCCAGCATGTTTGGCGTGCGCGAGAACCGGGTGGAGTAGCCGCGTGCGCCGCTCGATCAGTGAGTGTTGCCAAAAAGACACATCTGAAACTTTGATTATTTAGATATATGATATAGAATGTTCGTTAAATCCAACAATAGATCTGCGGGAGCACAAGTCATGGTTTATGGGAATTCGCCCTCCGAAGTGGGGGCATCTGGGGTTCGCGGCAGGCTCGCCGGAGCGCTGATCGCGATGTCGGTACTGCTGGGTACGTTCTCGGCCGCAATGGGCGTCGCGCAGGCACAAAATGCCCCCATGGCGGCGTCTGCCGACGACAGCCTGACCTGGCACGGCGTCACGCTGTACGGCATCGTAGATATTGGCCTGCAATATCAGAATCACGGCGCCCCGATCAGCGACTACTTTCCTCCGGGTTCGGAAGATGTAATCCAGAAGAACGCCAACAAGTCGGTGCTCGGATTCACGCCCAGCAACCTGAGCCAGTCGAGAGTCGGCCTTTCGGGCAAGGAGCCTCTGGTCGATGACTGGTCGGCGGTATTTCGGCTGGAGACTTTCTTCAACCCGCAGTCCGGCGAGCTCTCGGACGGCTTGAAATCCGTCGCGCTGAACAACGGGCGCGCACTGGCGGCTCAGAATAGCGGCGTTGACACCAGCGTCGGGGGTCAGATCTTCACGCAGTCCTATGCCGGGTTCAGCTCCAAGACCTACGGCACGCTGACCTTCGGTCGACAGAACACCACCATGGCGGACGGCATTGCCAAGTACGACCCGATGGCGGCGTCCCAGGCGTTCTCGCTGATCGGGTTTTCCGGAACCGCAGCCGGTGGTGGCGACACCGAGGATCGACGCCTTGACTCCTCGTTGAAATATGCCGGCGTGTTCGGACCGATGCATGTGGGTGCCCAGTACAAGTTCAACGGCACGCACGGCAGCGCTGCCACCGCCTTCGAGGCCCAGTTGGGCGCCGATTACGCGGGCGCGTCGCTCGATGTGTACTACGTCAACGTCAAGGATGCCATTGGCGCCGCCGCGCTCAGCGCAGCACAGGTGACTGACTTGCCGACGCTGGGCTATCCGGTGAGCAGCTCCCTGGTCGGCACGATTTCGGACAATACGACCTATGCCATCATGGGCATGTACGATTTCGGCGCGCCGAAGATCTACGCCTCCTATGAGCATATCCAGTACGCGAATCCGACCGATCCTCTTGCAGCCGGCTACGTCGATGAGGGCGGCTATATCCTGGCCTTCGTCAATGTTCAATCCGGCAAAGAGGCGACCTACGCCAAGGACAAGGATCTGGATATCTACTGGGCCGGCGTCAAATACGCGTTCAGCCCGGCATTCGAGATGACCGCGGCTTACTACGGCATCCGGCAGAACAGTTACGCCACTGGTGCCAACGCCGGCTGCTCCACCAAAAAGGCCGGCAACTGCAGCGGCACTGAAAATGTCTACTCGATAATGGCGGACGTTCGCCTGAGCAAGCGTTTCGACGTGTATGCCGGCGCGATGTACAGCGAAGTGTCCGACGGCCTGTCGAACGGCTTCCTGAACACCTCCTCCGTTGATCCGACGATCGGCGTGCGCTTCAAGTTCTAGCTCCGCGCATCGGCGGTCTCATGGCCTGCAACCGGGCCATGAGACCGGCTGCGGTGGCGCCGTCCTTAGCGCCAGCGAATCGCAAGCAGCTGGCCGCGCCTGAGCGTCGCGCCGCTACCCTCGATCACAATGGCGTTCTGACCAAAGCACACGCCGCGCAGCTGCGCGTCGTAGCGGTAGCTGCGCAGCGTTCGCAACGGCTCGTCGCCCTCGACCTCGCCGCTGTCCTGATTGGTGAGCGTGATGCGGCAGCGGGTGCAGGCCTTCACCAGCTTCAGTCGCACGCCGGCGCCGCACAGCTCATCGATGCGGTCCTCATCGTAGGGCTGCAGCTCTTCCAGCACGATATTCGGTCGGAAGCGGTTCACCGGCAGCCGCGCGGGGAGACGGCTGTTCAGATCGGTCAGCGACGCGGCGTTGAGTGCGAGGATCGGGAAGCTGTCCGAGAAGCGGTTCTCGGCCTCGAATTGGCCGGTCCAGGCGCGCGCGCTCAGTCGGCGCTGGGCCGGATCGAAGCGCACCAGGCGGCACGCGCGGCCGAGGAATGCATACAGCCAGGCGGCGGCCTCATCGCCCTCGTCAAATGCCTCGCAATGATCGCGCCAGATGCTGACCGCGCGCCGCTGCCCCTGGCGCGATAAGGGGATCGAGAGCTGCGGCAGCTGCGGGGCCGCCAGCAGCAGCGCGCTCGGCGACAGGCGCGGCGTGAGCAGCGCCAGGCGCGGCAGTTCGCGCTGGGTGATGAAGCGCCCGGCATTCGTCACCAGCATCCAGCGCCGGTCGTCCTCAAAACCGGCTTGCGTCAGCAGCGCCTGCTCGAGTTCGACGCCCGCCGCCGATTTGACCGGATAGCAGTGCAGGGCGGCGATGCGCGCGCTGGCGCTCACAGCTTGCGCAACCGCTCGAGGTAGACCGCGTCGTCGGCAGCATGGCCGTCGCGCTGCGCTTGCCACAATACGCCGGCCAGCACCTCGATCATGCGATGTTCGGCCGCGTGGCCGGATGCCAGGCGCGCCGCCAGACGGCTGCGAATGGCGCTGATGCCGATCGGTCGCTCGGTAGCGAGCTGCTCGCGCAGCGCCAGGTGCAACCCCATGTGCAGGAACGGATTGTCGCTTCCCGCCCGGGCTGGGAAATCCTGCAGCAGTGCATCGTCGGCCTGCAGCAGCGGCTGATATTCAGGATGTTCGGCGATCACATCGGCAATCTGCGCCTCGAGCGGCTGCAGCGGCAGGCGTTCGCGCCACTTGCGCCAGGCTTCGCGGTAGGCGCTGCGCAGCGCATCGCGGCCCTGATCGGCAAACAGGCTCACGGTGGCGTCTTGTGCGGGTATTCGCACCAGCGCGCGATCGGGCAGCGCGGACAGTCGGGCACGCGCGCCTTGCAGATGTAGCGGCCGTGCAGTATCAGCCAGTGATGCGCGTGCTGCATGAATTGCGCGGGAATGACCCGCAGCAATTCATCCTCGACCGCGCGCGGGCTGCTGGCGCGCGCCAGCCCGGTGCGGTTGGCCACCCTGAAGACGTGCGTGTCCACGGCCAGTGTCGCTTGGCCGAAAGCCACGTTCAGCACCACGTTCGCGGTCTTGCGCCCCACGCCGGGCAAGGCCTCCAGGGCTGCGCGCTCGCGCGGCACCTCGCCGCCGTAGCGCTCGAGCAGCAGTTTGCAGGCGGCGAGGATGTTGCGCGCCTTGGTGTTGTACAGGCCGATGGTGCGGATGTAGCGCTTGAGGCCCGCCAGCCCGAGTTTGCACATTGCCTGTGGCGTGCGTGCCTTGCGAAACAGCTCGCGGGTCGCAAGATTGACGCTCTTGTCGGTCGCCTGAGCCGACAGGATGACCGCGACCAGCAGCTCGAACGGCGAGCGGTACAGCAATTCGGATTGGGGGGAAGGATTCGCGGCGCGCAGCTGCCGGAAGATGCTGCGCACTTTCGCCGGGCTCATTGCGAGCGCGGCTCGTCCGGGGTGGGCACAGCGCGTTTGCGCTCGGCCAGCAGCGCCGCACGCTCATGGGCGCTGCGCTGCGTGCGTGTGCGATGACGCTCGTAGCGGGCACGATTCTCGGCCGCCGTCGGCGCGCCAGCGCCGCTGGCACGTGGCCGCATCACGATGCAGTCCACCGGACAGCTGGCGAGGCACAGCTCGCAGCCGTTGCAGTCACACTCCAGTACCGTGTGCAGATAGCGCTGCGAGCCGATGATCGCATCCACCGGGCACGGCAGCAGGCAGCGCGCGCAGCCGATGCAGGCATTCTGGTCGATGAAGGCCACACCCGCGTCTGCCTCACTGCCACAGTCCGGATCGAGCGGTATGAGCGCGCGCCCCAGCAGCGCCGCCAGCGCCTCGATTCCCTGCGCGCCGCCGGGCGGGCAGCGATTGATCGCGGTCAGATCGTCGGCCAGCGCCTGCGCGTACGGGCGGCAGCCGTCGTAGCCGCAGCGTGTGCATTGCGTCTGCGGCAGCAGTGCATCGATTCGATCAACCAGGTTCACTTGTGAGTCGCGGCCAGAATGCCCTGTTTGGTCAGCGCCGGCACCAGTACACGGCTGATCTCGTCGGTCGTGCGTTGCGTCGAACTCAGATCGATACTGCGGGTGATGCCGGTCCAGATCAGTTTGCCGCCCGCCGCGTCCACGGTAAAGACGTCAGTCTGGTAATCGGCGCGATATTCGGTCTCCACATAGCCCGGTGCGTACACCGTGTCCCAGTAGCCAAAGTAGCGCCAGCGCCAGCCAAAGCCCACACCCGCATAGCCGGGCATCCAGTAATTGCGCTGGCTGGCACTGACAAAGTGCGTGGCGACCACGCCGTCGAAGCCGTCATGGCTGGCGGTCGCGGCCAGCTGATCGGGGGTCGGCGCCTTGTCGGGGAATACCAGGTAGGAGGGGCTCGATTGCACCCCCTCGTGAGTCAGGGCGGCCACCATGCCGTCCTCCCAGACGCGCCGCCGGCCCTGGTCCTTCTGAACGCCGACCACGAGCACTTTGTGCAGCGGCGGCCCGCTGAAGCCCGGATCTTTCCAGCGATCGATCAGCGACGTGCTGACGCACGCGCTCACACCGCCCAGCAGCACGATGGTGAGGAAAGCGCGACTGAGAGTAGAAGTGCCCATGGCGAGTCCTCCTGATGGCAAAATGCCGCCACACAGTCGATTTCGACCGCGTGGCGCGCCTGGATGTTCCGTAACCTTACGCCCGTCGTACGGGCCCTACTGATCAGTAATTTCATCGTCTATGGCCTGCAATGGTTGACAGACGTTCAGCTAGAGGATGCGTTCGCGCTCTGGCCGTTGGGCCCGGTGGGCTGCGCGGAATGCCACCCGTTCGAGCCGTGGCAGCTAGTGACCTACGCTTTCCTGCACTCGCAGGCCAGCATCATGCACCTTGCCGGCAACATGTTCGCGCTGTTCATTTTCGGTCCGGACGTGGAACGGGTGCTCGGCGGGCGGCGTTTCGCGATTTACTATTTTGCCTGTGTGATCGGCGCGGCGCTGACGCAGTTGTGGGTGGCGCACGCGATTTATCCGGAGCCGTACCCAACCCTCGGAGCCTCCGGCGGCATCTTCGGGCTGCTGCTGTTTTACGGCATGACCTTTCCGCACCGCCGGGTGCTGCTGATCTTTCCTCCGATCCCGATGCCGGCCTGGCTGTTCGTGACGCTGTACGGCATCCTGGAGCTGGCGCTGGGCGTGTTCGGCACCGCCCAGGGTGTCGCGCATTTCGCCCACCTGGGCGGCATGGCGACCGGGTACGCGCTGATCCTCTACTGGCGGCGTCGGCGCGTGGCGCGCTGAGGCTGCGCCCGCTGCTGGCGGCCCGCCGGTCAGGTGACCTTCATGCCGGGCTGGGCGCCCGCGTCCGCGGCCAGCAGGAACACCGCGCTGGCGTCATCGTCGCCGCCCGCGCACAGCACCATGCCCTGGGAGACGCCGAAGCGCATCTTGCGCGGCGCCAGGTTCGCAATGACGACCACCAGCCGGTCGGTGAGCTGTTCGGGCCGATAGGCGGCGCGGATGCCGGAGAACACGGTGCGCTGCTCGCCTCCCAGGTCCAACGTCAGGCGCAGCAGCTTGTCGGAGCCTCCACCAGTTCCGCCCGTGTCACGCGTGCGACCCGTAGGTCGAGCCGGGCGAAATCATCGATGCCGATCGTCGCCGCGCCGGCGACGGCCGCGCTGCCAGGCGTCGCTGTGTCGGCGCTCATCGCCGCCCCTGTGGCGGCGCCTGTCGCCCCCGCCGGTGGCGGCTCGATCAACGCGGCCACCGCCTCGGGGTCCAGCCGCGTCGCCAGCGGCTGATAGCGGGCAATGGGCCGATCGAGCAGCGCCACACCGACTGCGCTCCATTCATCAAAGCCGCAACCGAGAAATTTTCCGGCCGCCGTGGCCATGTGCGGCAGCACCGGTGCCAGGTAGCTCATCAGCACCCGAAACAGATTCAGGCCCTGGGTGGCAATGGCGCGTACGTCGTCGGCGCGGGCCGCATCCCTGACCAGGCTCCAGGGTTTGTGCTGGTCGATATAGCGGTTGGCACGATCGGCCAGCTCCATGATCTCGCGCATCGCGGTCGGGTATTCGCGCGCCTCGTACAGGGCCGCGATGTGCTCGCCGGCGGCTGCGAACTCCCGATACAGGCCCGGCTCAGGCAGCGCGGCCGCCAGCCGGCCGCCGCCGCGCTGGATGAAGCCCGCGCAGCGGCTGGCGATGTTCACCAGCTTGCCGACCAGGTCCGAATTGGTGCGCGCGACGAAGTCATCGAGGCTGAAATCGATGTCCTCGATGCCGCTGCCGAGCTTGGCGGCGTAGTAGTAGCGCAGCGGCTCGGGCGACAGGCGCTCGAGGTAGCGCTGCGCGGTGATGAAGGTGCCGCGCGATTTCGACATTTTCTGGCCATTGATGGTCAGGAAGCCATGCGCGAACACACCACTGGGCCGGCGCAGGTCGGCGCCGTGCAGCACCGCCGGCCAGAACAGCGTATGAAAGTAGCTGATGTCCTTGCCGATGAAATGGTAGAGCTCGCTGGCGCTTTCCGATTTCCAATAGTCGTCGAACGAGGCTGCGTGGGCGGCGCGCCAGGCCTCGAAGCTGGCGATATAGCCGATCGGCGCGTCGAACCAGACGTAGAAAAATTTCCCCGGCGCGTCGGCTATCTCGATGCCGAAATACGGCGCGTCGCGCGAGATGTCCCAGTCCTGCAGGCCGGCCTCGAACCATTCGGCGAGCTTCGCGCGCACCGCCGGCTGCAGGCTGCCGCCGGCGACGTACTCGCGCAGCATGGTCTCGAATGCCCCCAGATTGAAGAACAGATGATCGGACTCGCGCCACACCGGCGTCGTCTGGGTGACGGTGGAGATCGGATCGATCAGGTCGGCCGGGGTATAGGTCGAGCCGCAGACCTCGCAGCTATCGCCGTACTGGTCGGGCGATTTGCAGCGCGGGCAGGTGCCGCGCACATAGCGGTCCGGCAGAAACATGCCGGCCTTCTGGTCGTAGGCCTGGCGCACGGCGCGCCGCGCAATGTAGCCACGCTCGCGCAGCGTCGCATAGATCTCGTGCGTGAAGCGGACGTTTTCCGGTGAATGGGTGCTGTGAAACTGATCGAAGCCGATCAGAAAGCCGGCGTAATCGCGCCGGTGCTGCTCGGCGGTGCGCGCGATGAGCGTCTCCGGACTGATGCCTTCCTGCTGCGCCCGGATCATGATCGGCGTGCCGTGTGCATCCTCGGCACAGCAGTAGATGCAGTCATGGCCGCGCATCCTCTGAAACCGCACCCAGATGTCGGTCTGCACCGCCTCCATGATGTGGCCCAGGTGCAGCGCGGCATTGGCGTAGGGCAGGGCGCTGGTGACGAGAATCTTTCGTGGCATGATCGAGCGTGCAAGGATGGCAAAGGAAGCATTATCGCACGCGCTGTCAATCCGGTGGCTGTCGGGGCAGTGTGCCGGATGGGCGCGTTGGGCGCCGGCCAGATTGATCGCCGCGGCCAGGTTGGTCGCCGCGGCCAGGTTGGTCGCCGCGGCCAGGTCGGCTTCAGCTCTGGTCCTTGAGCGGCTCGAATTTTGCCTTGTTGATCGCTTTCTTGTAGGCCTCGGCGCCGTTGACGACGCCTGAGTCGAGCAGCGCCTGGATCGCGCTGTCCATGGTGCGCATGCCGAAAGCGCCACCGGTCTGCATGGTGTTCTCGAGCTGGTCGAGCTTGCCCTGGCGGATGAGATTGGCCGCCGCGGGCGTATTGATCAGGATCTCGAGCGCCGCCACGCGGCCGCTGCCGTCGGCCTTGCGCAGCAACTGCTGCGACATCACGCCGCGCAGCGAGGTCGACAGCATGGTGCGCACGTGCGATTGCTTGTCGGACGGGAACGCATTGACCATCCGGTCCACGGTCGGCCCGGCGCCGTTGGTATGCAGCGTGCCCATGACCAGGATGCCCATCTCCGCGGCGGTGACCGCCATGCTCATGGTCTCCAGGTCGCGCAACTCACCGACCAGGATCACGTCGGGATCCTCGCGCAGGGCCGAGTGCAGTGCCGCCGCGAAGCTCGGCGCATGCACGCCAATCTCGCGCTGGCTGATCAGGCAATTGCGACGCGCATGCACGAACTCGATCGGATCCTCGACCGTGAGGATGTGGCCCTTGATGCGCTTGTTGATGTCGTCGATCATCGCCGCCAGCGAAGTCGACTTGCCCGAGCCGGTCTTGCCGGTCACCAGGATCAAGCCGCTGACGGCATGGCAGAGCTGGCGCACCGACTGCGGCATGTCGAGTTGATCGAGTGTCAGCGCCTGCGACGGAATGGCGCGAAACACCGCCCCCATGCCGTTGAGCTGGCGCATGACATTGACCCGAAAGCGTCCCTTGCCCTCGAGCGTGTAGGCGAAGTCGGCGCCGTCCTTGGCGTCGAAGCGCTCGATCGCCTTGCGCGGCATGATTTCGTACAGCGCTTCCTTGGTGAACTCGGCCGTCAGCGGGTCGCCGCGCAGCGGCGAGAGCTCACCGTTCATGCGGATGCGCGGCGGATCCGCCGCGATGAAATGCAAATCGGAGCCGCGTCGCTTGAGAACCTCTTCCAGGAATTGATCGATCTGCGCCATGGTGCCGGGGTCGGAGCGGGGGGTTGTCAGCCGCCGGCCGGCTGCGTCAGCGTGGCGTCCATGCGCGGCAGGATGCTGGTGTCGGTGACGAACTTCTGGAACAGCCGCTTATCGGAGGCGTAGATATAGGCGTCGTCGGGGTCGATCTCGCGTGCATTCAGCGCCTGCAGCAGCGCCTGGTCGAACATCTGCATGCCGAACTCGCGCCCCATCTGCAGCTGCGTCGGGATCTGGTGCGTCTGGTCGCTGGTGATCAGCTTGGCGATGGCCTTGGTCATGATCATGATCTCGACCACCGCGCGGCGGCTGCGCCCTTCGTTGGCCTTGACCAGGATCTGCGTCACGACCGCCAGCAGGCTCTGCGACAGGAAGCTCTTGGTCTGTTCGCGCTCCTCGGCGGGCAGCGCATCGATCAGCCGGTCGATGGTCTTGACGGCACTGGTGGTGTGCAGCGTGCCGAGCACCAGATGCCCGGTCTCGGCGGCAGTCATCGCCATGCGAATGGTCTCGGCGTCGCGCAGCTCGCCTACCAGGATCACGTCCGGATCCTCGCGCATCGCCGCGCGCACGCCTTCCGCAAAACTCGGGATATGGGTGCCGAGCTCACGCTGGATGATCTGGCTCGATTTGCTGCGGTGGACGAACTCGATCGGGTCCTCGAGGCTGATGATGTTCAGGCGCCGCGAGGTGTTCAGCAGGTCGATCATCGCCGCCAGCGTGGTGGACTTGCCGGTGCCGGTCGAGCCGGTTACCAGGATCATGCCCTGGTGGTAGTCGCACAGTTTGGTGACGATCGGCGGCAGGCCGAGCTTGACCAGGGTTGGAATATCGGAAGGAATCGAGCGGAAGGTCGCGCCGATGCCGGTGTCCTTGCGAAATACATTGACGCGAAAGCGTCCGCCTTCGGAAGAGACGTAGGAGAAGTCCAGGTCGTTGCCGCGCAGGAAGTAGTCCTGCTGGTTCGGCGTCAGCACCTC
>Ga0210394_10003429_pt1 | contig 19945 bp, 10 predicted proteins | sample IncBWC12MmetaG_FD_160121 | JGI IMG/M metagenome (GOLD analysis project Ga0210394, IMG submission 160121) | Forest soil microbial communities from Barre Woods Harvard Forest LTER site, Petersham, Massachusetts, United States - Inc-BW-C-12-M | ecosystem: Environmental > Terrestrial > Soil >...
ACCGGTAAGCGCAGCGCTGACCAATGGCACGGGGACTTTTTCGGCCACGCTGAAAACCGCCGGCGCCCAAACCATCACCGCCACGGACACCGTCACGCCTTCGATCACCGGTACTTCGAATTCGATCAACATCAACCCAGGTGCCGTCGCCCGCCTCGCCGTTAACGCGCCGGGTAACGCGACCACTCGGGCGCCCGTCTCCGTCTTGGTCATGGCGCTCGATACCTACAACAACCTGCTGAACACTTATTCCGGAAAAGTCCACTTTACCAGCACCGATAGCAAAGCGATCCTGCCGCCCGATGCAACATTACCTCCAAACGGCACGGGGAATTTCTCGATCACCATGGAGACCGTCGGAAACCAAACGATTTCTGCGACGGACTCCGTTGTCGTCTCGCTTGCCGGAACTTCGAGTTCGATCAGCGTCACTGCTGCCAGTGCGCTCGCCATCACCTCCGGCACTCTGCCAACCGGCACTGTGGGCCTGCCCTACAGCCCACGCAGCGTCAGAGTTTGTCTTGAATATGAGCCATATCCATCTCGCCAGTGTCTTAAGTGGGGAACGCAAAAGGTTTTTAATTTCCAACTCACGGCCACCGGAGGCGTCTCATCCTATATTTGGAGTTGGGCTCCAGCTTTGAATTCCTCCTTGCCCCCGGGTCTCAATCTCACCAGCGTTGGACGGGGCGGTACCCCTGATGCTGTCAGCGGTACACCAACTCAGTCCGGCACTTACAACGTTGTTATCACCGTGACAGACTCAGGGCTCCCGCCAGTTCAGACTGCTGCAACCTTTCCCATCGTCATCGTAGACCCGCCACCGCCGGTCATTAACGCCACACCTGCACCTCCCTCCGGCGCGGTCAATCTCCCGTACAGCTTTGCCTTCACGGCATCCAGCACCGCGACACCACTGACATGGAGGACAAGCTCAGGGACGCCGCCTCCCGGCCTTACTCTCAATCCAGCCGGAGTTCTCTCGGGTACGCCGACAACGCTGGGAACTTCATCGTTCACGCTCATAGCGCAGGATTCGTTCAAGCAAGACTCAGCGCCCCAAGATTTCACGATTCAGATTTTTGCTCATGGCTTCAAGGCAACCGGCAGCATGGCCGCTCCGCGCGCCGCAGCCACAGCCACATTGCTCAACAACGGCAAGGTCCTGGTGGCCGGGGGAACAGACGCGAACGGCGCGCCGCTGGCATCCGCCGAGCTTTATGATCCAACCGCCCGAACATTTTCCGCGACCGGAAGCATGGCAGCCGCGCGCGCTCATTTCGCCGCAGCTTTGCTGCCCAGTGGCAAGGTGCTGGTTACCGGAGGATTAGACGCCAGCGGTAACCCGCTCGCCACCGCCGAGCTATACGATCCAACCGCGGGAACTTTTTCCGCCACCAAGAGCGAAATGACCATCAAGCGCGCCAGCCATACCGCGACGTTGCTTAACACCGGCAAGGTACTCGTAGCCGGTTGGGACAATGCCTTCACCGAACTGTTCGATCCGTCCACCGAAACCTTTACAGCTACAGGCAGCATGATGGCCGCGCGCGTCTCGCACACCGCGACGTTGCTGAACAGTGGAAAAGTACTGGTGACCGGAGGAATCGGTGGGGTCGGCGGGGCCGCGACCGTGCTCGCCGAAGCCGAGCTCTATGATCCTGCCACCGGAAGTTTTTCGCGGACCCTTGGCAACATGGCAACCGCTCGTCAATGGCACACCGCGAGCTTGCTCGCAGACGGGAAAGTGCTTGTGATCGGGGGGATGGTGGACAATGCCGGAAAGGCCACCGCCACTGCGGAGTTGTTCGATCCGACCACGCAGATGTTCACAAGCACAACCGGCAGCATGGCGAGCGCACGCGGCTTCCAGACGGCCACCGTACTCAAAGACGGCACAGTTCTGGTTGCCGGAGGAGACGACGGAACCGGGCCGCTTGCGACGGCCGAAGTGTATGACCCGGCCGCCGGAACCTTTTCGCCGACCGGCAGCATGGGAGCCGCACGTGAATCGCACACTGCAACGTTGCTAAATGACGGAACAGTGTTGGTCACCGGAGGAACCAACGGTTCAGCTCTTTCAACGGCGGAACTGTATCAGTAACGCGTGCAGTCGAGCGCCGGAGTGGGAGCGTTCTGCCTGCATCACTTCGTGGTCAGAGCGGCGAGAATGGCAACTGGAAAAATAATTCGTGCCCATTTGCCACCCATTCATTCTCCCGCGCATCGCGTCGCCGTCAGGATTCGCACACCGCGCGTTTTGAGCGCCGTACGTGACGTCCTTCGAGTTTCTCTCATCGCGATGAATTTCCCACAAGGAAAGTCTATCGGTGCGGGAACCGGGGAGCGCGAGCTATTGCGAAGGCAAGGGGTTTTTGGCTTGCGCGGGAGGATTGTCGATTGTCGAGGAGGAGCCGCCGCTGGTGTCGGGTGCGTGTGGCAAGTTGCCGGGATCGGCGGAGAGTCCCGCGAGAGTAGTTTGTGCATGTTGATCGACAGCGCCAACCGCGGCTACAAGACAGGAGTACAGGAAGGCTTTGATGCCAGAGCGAAATTCCATGGTGGACTGCTCGGCGGCACGGGCCACATCCGCCTCCAGAACTTGGCGCCGCGCCTCAACGGCCGCACGGCTCTCGGCATCCAGGGAAGCGAGGGAGGAAGTGAAACGCTCTTTGGCTTCGGCGAGGACAAGATCAATATGAACTTCGACGCGGCGCCGAAACTCCTCGAGTGTACCGTTAGTGGCCTTTTGCAGGAGCGCGCGCACTTCGCTGGCGCGAGCCTCGAGTTCCAGGACCACTTCTTGGGACACGACTCGTTTCTGTTCCATCAAACGGACCAGTTGGCGATCGGAGACACGAGCAGCGAGCGTTTCAAATTCCTTGCTGGCGCGGCTCACGGACTGCTCGATGGACGAGAGATCCAGCGATCGATCGCGGGAAGCACGTTCGGCCAGGCTCCTTGTTTCTGAGAGATGCCCGCGCGTTTCGGCGGAGAATTTTTCAAGCTGCTGGGCTAGTTCTTCGGCGCGATTGCGGGCTTGGCCAAGGAGTTGTTCGTAGTGACCCGAGACTTCACCCAGGCGCCACTCGAGCAAGCTGACAATCTGCTCGCGCGAAGAATTTAGCAGCGAGTCGAGCCGCTCTTGCGGAACGCCCGCGTTCACGTTGGCTAACAGAGAGCGGGCATCGTCCAGGTCTTGTTCGTGCCGCGAACGCGTCTGGCGAGTTTCGGACCCGAGAGCTTCGAGTTCACGCGCGATCTCGCCGATGCGATGGAGAGCGAGATCGTGCTTGTCTTCAATGCTGCGATAAAGGTCCCCGAGGCGTTCTTCCAAGTGGTTGAAGGTTTCTTCCCTCAACGAATGGAACAGCGATTCAACCTGTTCCTGGGATATACCTCCGCCTGCGGTGGAAAGAAGGGAACGCACTTCTGCAATACTCTCGTCCAATTGGGACCGAGCCTCCCTCGCGGCAATCTGTGTGCTCTCGCTGATTTGCGCCACGTGTTGCCCGGTGACCTGCGCGGCCCGCGCTTCAAATTCGGCCCCGGCGCGCCCAAATGAATCGTTGATGCGGCTGTGAAGTTGGGGCGCGGTTTCGTCGGCGAAGCGGGCGACAAATTTCTGAGTTTCCGAAAGCGCCCGCTGCGAATTGGCGATCAGAATCTCGATGCGTCGTGCAATCTCTTCGGCGCGGCTACGGTAAGCGGCTAACTCTTTTTCCCATAAGTTTTGCACCTCAGCCAGGCGGGCGGAGGACTCTTGGGTTTGATGAAAGTTGCTTCTCGAGCCATCTTCGATTTTGCCCAGAGCGATCTTGACCGCTTCGTCAAGTTGCGCCGAAAGGGAAGTCCGGACGGCCCTATCGGCGGCGATCTGCAGCTCCTGAAGTTGCTCTGCGGTAATCGCGACTCCCGCGACCTCGTTGAAGGCAGAATCCTTTGCGGAGGAAACTCCAGATAAGCTCGCGGAAGCTGATGGTCCAGGAAACACCGTGACTTCGGCGCTGCGCTCGGCGGACCCAGGCTGCCTTTCGGGATAGGAGCGGGGCGAAGCCGCAGGCTCGGGTGCAGCAGCCCCGGCAGCCATAACTCCGCTATTGCTGGTGCCGATAAAGCGCCGCCAATCTATGGGAGGCGCGGAGATTCCCCAAACATTCCCAGGGGTCTCCAATTCGACGCCCACCTGGAAGAGTTCGCGCGGAGTCCGGGCAGAAATGACCGAGCGAACACGCGCGCGAACGACAGGCGAATTGACGCCATCCGTACCGGTGACTTGCAGTGCGACCCAACTGGCGGTGGCATAGTCGTGGCGGGAGTGATAACGGCACCCGTGAAGATTCACGGCGATGGCGTACGTTTTCTCCTGAAAACTTTCGCCCCTGCGATCGGTGCCGAAGATCAGGAGAGGAACGCGTCGCTCGACGCGACTGGTGCGACGCAGATCGGCATCATGCGGAGAACGAGAAGTTGGCGCTGGAGTGTCCATCTCTTCACGCTACGGATTCGCACGCCCCCCTTTTCGCCCTCATGTTACACCGGTGGAGTCCTTTCTGGAACCTCCTGGGGCTGCAGTTCCCTCAACGCCGTTAAAGGCATCAGTAAGGAAATGAATCGATGGAAATAGCGGCGCCATCGGAATCGTCGCGGCCAGGGAGACGCGCGAACAATATTTCAATTCCAGATTTCTCTAGCTACGCCCTTTGCCCGGTGCGTAGTAAATGCAATAAAAAGCTCCAATCCCCGTAAGGATGGCCCCCCACCAGATGCTGGCGTGCAGCCGAAACAGCACCACCTGCACTGCTGGCGGATGCATCAGTTCATAAATGCCCGTGGCAAAAATCAGCAGCCCGTTCACCAGCAACGAAATGCCGATAAAAAACCAGATCGAAATGGATCCGCCGGATTTCATAACGCCTCACCAGAAAACAATATTCAGAATCGTAAAAATCACTCCCACCACCACTGCCCAGAACCATGGCCGGCGTAGTGTGGAGACCATGCCCTCCGAAGGTATTTCCGTGAAGCCGTACACCAGCCCCTTCAATTCCGCTTCAGGCTTCGGGCTAGTCACCAGACTCACGGCCACGGTCACAAGCGCACACACCATGCAGGACCACAGCGCGCGATACATATTTTCCGCCATGTCGCGCGCGTATGGCGAAAGCGCCACATAGCGAATCGCCGACGGATCCATCTTTACCCACGCCCACATGCCCACCGACGAACCTGTGCCCGCCAGCAATCCCCAAAAACCTCCCGCGGGTGTCGCGCGTTTCCACAGCATACCGAGAAGCACCGTGGCAAATAACGGCGCGATGAAAAAACTGAACAGCGCCTGGACGTAATCCATGATGCTCTTGAAGTCCATCACCAGGTACGCCGTCCCGATGGAAATGGCCACGCCAACTATGGTGGACCACCGGCCCATGCTGACGTAGTGCTGGTCGGAAGCATCCTTCTTGATCAGCGCCCGATAAATGTCATAGGTCCACACGGTAGTGAACGCGCTGACATTCCCGGCCATTCCGGACATGAATCCCGCAATCAGCGCGGTGATCCCAAGCCCCAAAAGTCCAGGTCCGCAATACCGGGCCAGCATCAGTGGAAGTACTTCGTTGTAGCTGTGCCCTCCAGTCGCGATGGCCTGCGTTTCGCCGACCAGCTTCGTATCCAGCAGCGCCAGCGCCAGAAGTCCTGGAAGAATCACGATGAACGGCACCAGCATCTTGAAGCCCGCTCCGATGATTGGCGCCATTTTCGCGGCACGCAGGTCTTTCGCCGCAAGCACCCGCTGCACCACAAGAAAATCCGTGGTCCAGTAGCCCATGGAGATAATCGCACCCAAACCAAACACAATCCCCGTCCAGTGAATCCCCATCGGGTTATCGCTGAACTTTCCCAGCGTGCTCCACAAGTGCGTGTATTCCGCGGAAGCGTTGGTGGCGATGCGCGCTTTTAGCCCGCTCCAGCCGCCCGCTTCGATCAGGCCAAGAATCGGAATCAATAGCGCTCCAGCCCAGATCAAGATGAACTGCAGAACCTCGTTGAAGATTGCCGAGCGCAATCCGCCCAGTGCGACATAGATGGCCACGGTGATCGAAGAAACTAAAATGCTGAAGTTGATATTCCAACCCAACACGATCTTCAACACCAGCGCCATCGAATACATGTTGATTCCGCTCATCAACACGGTCATGAACGCGAAACTGATGGAGGAAAGCGCCCGGCTAGGTTCTCCGAAGCGCAGCTTCAGATAACCCGGCACCGAATGTGTCTTGGAAATGTAGTAGAACGGCATCATCACCAAGGCAAGAAACAGCATCGCGGGAATGGCCCCGATCCAATACCAGTGTGCCGCGAGAATTCCGTATTGATAGGAAGCCCCGGCCCAGCCCATCAATTCCAGCGAACCCAAATTTGCCGATAGAAAGCTCAGGCCGGCGATCCACGCGGTCATCTCCCGCCCGGCCATGAAGAAATCTTCCCCGGTATTGGCCTGCCCTTTCAGGTAAAAGCCGATGGCCAGCACCAGCACAAAATAAAAAACGATAATCACTAGATCGACGGTGGAAAGGTGAACCAAACGCTGGGTATCGAGCAACGCGAGAGCTGCAGTCATGAAAGTGTTAACGATTCCCCCTTCCGGGAACACCAGTATGCTCGCCATGGACTCTGACTTCTGCGCCACAGCATTCGGTCACCGAGCCTGGCATCTTCTCCCAGCCATCCGAAATGACGGCGCATGTCCCGCCTGCACTAACATCCATGCCAAGCACTCGCATAGATCCTCCTTGCCGAACGCAATCGCAAAATAACACAGATTGCGTGTACGTTAACGAAAATCGTGCGGCCGCACGCATTTTTCTTTCGGACTTGGATAGTAGTGTGGGTGGGATGACTACCAGGGAAGTGGTTCAGTCTTCTGTCGGCGTCTTCGGACCAGCTATTTTCGCGCCAACTTTTCGGTACCTGTCAGCGGGGTGTTCCGGCCGGAAATTTGTGTCGGTATCGAATCTGTTGCAGGTGATTGAGAAGAAACTTCTGGATTCGCAACTAGGATCAGGAATACAGAAAGAGGCCTGCCATGACCCGGTGCCAACCAGAATAATTCACAGATACCTCCTTATTCCTGGCTCGCAAATTGTCCTGAAGATTCACGGAGCGACAGTGATTTTCTTTCCAGAGTACGAAACGATTTTGTCCGCTTTTTCGGTGAGTCCACCGCCGGCGCCATGGTTGTCCCCGACGAACACAACATGGAACGTGCGCGTCTCCAGCATGCCGGGGAAAGTGCCGGCCCGGTCGCCGATTGTCAGCAAGTGATCCCCGTCGTTCCATGAAAAGGCAATCGTCGCATGAGCGCCCTTTTCGTAGTTGTAGTTGTCGTTTTCGTCTTCGTATAGCGTGAACGAGCCATTCGCCCCGCGATAGATGCGCAGTTCCAGCGGATCCGCGGGCTTCTCCGCGGCGTATTCCACGTCCGGTCCAAGAGGCACGATGGATCCGGCACGCACATACAGCGGGATGCGATCGATCGGTGCGGGCGCGTCAACTGTGCGCCCGCCCTGAAGCGAGGCCCCGGTCCAGAAGTCATACCACGTCGCTTGCGGCAAATACAGGCGCCGCGAAGTGGCTCCCGGCTCCGTAACCGGGTTCACTAGAATCGCGGGGCCGAACAAATACTGATCGCCAATATTTTGCGCTCGCGTGTCCGTGCGGAAATCCATCACCAGCGGACGCATCATGGTGTAATTCTCGTTGGTTACTTTCCACGCCACCGAGTAAATGTACGGCAAGAACCGGTAGCGAAGTTGGTCGTACGCCACCAGACTTTTCTGCGCTTCCGGACCGTACGACCACACTTCGTTTTGATTGGTGGTGCGCGTGCCGTGCGCCCGAAAGATAGGACAAAAAGTACCAAACTCAAACCAGCGCACGTACAATTCGCGATATCCGGGATCGTCTGGATTGGCCGAAACGAACCCGCCAATGTCCGTTGTCCAGTAGGGAAGCCCGGACACCGAGTAGTTCAAACCTGCGGGAATTTGCCGGCGAAACGTTTCCCAGTTGGGATCCACATCCCCCGACCACACCGCAGCCGCATTGCGCTGCTCCCCGGCGTAAGCCGAGCGCGAAAGAAGGAAGACGCGCTTCTGGTCGGACGCCGCACGCTGGCCCTGATACACAGCCGTCGTGGTGAGCAGCGGAAATTCGTTGGCATACCGCGCTCCGTTGCCAATGCCCACTTTGTTGGTCACCAGGATATTGGTCTCGCGTCCCTCGGTCTCCGGTTCGGTGGTATCCAGCCACCAGGCATCCGCACCAATCTTGAAAAGAGCCTTGTCCATCAAGTTCCAGTAATATTTTCGTGCTTCCGGATTGAACGCGTCATACAACGCCATACCCGCTGGATGGAACCCACTCACCTTGGTGCGATCGATAAAGAATCCCTGCTTATCCATATCGTCGTATACCGGAGAGCCGGGCCGGAAGTAAGGCCAAACCGAAATCATCAGATGGACATGGTTCTTGTGAAGGTCGTCGATCATCCCTTTGGGATCAGGATAATTTCTGTTGAACACCGGATCGCCCATGACGTTCCACCAGAACCAATCCTGAACGATGTTGTCGAGGGGGATATGCAGATCGCGATATTTCCGGGCAACGCTCTCGAGCTCTTGCTGCGAATCATAGCGGTTCTTGCACTGCCAGTAGCCGTAAGCCCATTTGCCAAATAACGGGACGCCGCCAGTGAGCTCCCGATACGCCGAAACGATTCGGTCGAACTCCGGTCCGTAAATGAAATAGTAGTCGACCGCATCGGCTACTTCCGAACTCAGGTAAAAAGCGTGAACGAAGCGGTTGTTGAAACGCCCGCGCGAGCCGTTATTCCAAAAGATGCCATAGCCGTTGCTGGACAGTAGCAGCGGAATGGAAATATTTGTGTTGTCCTGCGAGAGATCGACCGCTTCTCCCCGATAGTTCCAGACGCCGCCTTGGTGTTGCCCCAGGCCGTAGAAGCCCTCCTGGGTATCCCACATGTTGACGAAGCGCTCGGAGTGATACGTTTTCTCGCCATTCACTTCCGTTGCCGTTAAGCTGCGCGAATTTTCCTGCGCGAGCTTCTGCCCCGAAGCGTCGTAGAAAATAAGCGAGCTGTCGGCTCGGTTCACCTCAATTTTCAATTGAGAGGTGCTCAGGGTTACCACCTTTGCGTCTTCGGTATGCAGCGAGAAATCAGTTTTCGGCCACGCCTTCTTGAGAATGAGAAAGTCTTGCCGCTCGGGAACTTGTGCTTCCAGCGAATAGACAATATGCACTATGGAATCGGAATCGACCTGCAAGCGAAGGTAACCGGTTTGCAGCTCGAACAGTGCACCATCAGGTTGAACCTGGACTTCTTTGACCGGGTTCAGGGCAAGCCACTGCGCTGAGGCAGGGACGCTGCAAAATGTTAGTGCAAGAAATAGTGCCGCCAGGGAAACCAAAAAGCCTGAAGAAAGGGTGTGCGATGGCATGCGATGATGTCGGCGCCGTGAACGTTCACGGTACCACGCCGTTCCTCCCGTCGGACTTTCGCACTCACCCGGCGCAACTGTCAACGAAGTTTCCTTTCAAAGTTCGAACTACACAACGCTCGCGCCGAGTCCCTTGCCCCGATACCGGCGTTCCAACGCACCCGATCCGCGGCAGCGAAACTTGACGTAACGAAAAACTATCTCTATCTTCTCAGACCGCCGCTTTGCTAGGGCGCATCTATTTTTCTCGTTCGGAGCCCTGATGATGAGATTCTCTCCTCGCTGGATCGGAATTCTGATTACGCTTTCACTGATTTTCCTCGCCAAGTACTTCGGATCCGGCGTTTCAGCCGATCCAAAACCCAACCAAAAAGAGAACCAAGACAGCGCGCAACAACCCTGGATGGACAAGAGCCTCTCCCCCGACCAGCGCGCGGACATGGTACTCAAGGAACTCACCCTTGACGAAAAGATCGCGCTTTTGCACGGCAATGGAATGTTGGGGTGGCCGGGGCCCCCGAATCCCCGGGCCTATCTCGGAAATGGCGGCGCTGGATTTACTCTGGGCGTGCCGCGATTGGGAATCCCGATGATCCAGATGAGTGACGCGGCTTACGGAGTTCGCAGCAGCGCGGAAAATGGCCGCTACTCCACCGCATTGCCCTCCAGCATCGCTGGCGCCGCAAGCTGGGACCCCCACGCCGCGTGCCAGTATGGCGCGCTGATCGGCAGGGAATTGCGCGCCCAGGGATACAACATGACTCTCGGAGGCGGCGTGAACATCACGAGAGATCTCCGCAACGGTCGCAACTTTGAGTATCAGGGCGAAGATCCAATTCTGGCGGGAACGATGGTGGGCAATCGCATCAAGTGCGAGCAAGCGCAGCACGTCATAGGCGACATCAAGCACTATGCCGTGAACGACCAGGAATCTGGCCGCAACGAAGTAAACTCCATCATCAGCAAACGGGCTATGCAAGAAAGCGATCTGCTTGCCTTCCATATCGGTATCGAAACTGGAGATCCCGCTGCGGTGATGTGCTCCTATAACGCCGTGAACGGGGTTTACGCTTGCGAAAATCGCTACCTGCTGACCGACGTCTTGCGCAAGGATTGGAAATTCAAAGGATTTGTGGTCTCCGATTGGGGCGGCACGCACAGCACCGTGAAAGCCTCCGCCGCCGGACTCGACCTCGAACAGCCGCTTGCGGATTTCTACGGTGAAAAGCTCAAAGAGGCGGTACAGAGCGGCAAGGTCTCGCAAGCGGAACTGGATGAACATGTCCGTCGCGTGCTGCGCTCCGAGTTTGCCTCCGGTATCGTCGATTATCCGCTCCGCAAGAGCGTTGTCGACGTCGAGGGCGGCTTCGACGTATCCCGGCGCCTGGCGGAAAACAGCATCGTGTTGCTCAAGAATGCCGGGAATCTGCTTCCGCTCGATCGCAACAAAATCCATTCCATTGCAGTAATCGGTCCGCACTCCGACACCGGCATGATCTCCGGCGGAGGATCGGCGCAGGTGGATCCACAAGGGGCCGTCGCACCAGAGTGGAAGTCGCACGTATGGTTTCCGACTTCTCCCTTAAAAGCGGTCCGTGCCTTGGCCAGCGGAGCAAATGTGCAGTTCAACTCCGGAGAAAATCCCGCCGCTGCGGCGGAATTGGCTAAGAAATCGGACGTCGCGCTGGTTTTTGTTTATCAATGGACAAGCGAGGACTTCGATTTGCCAAATCTTGCTTTGCCCGATAACCAGGATGCGTTGATCGAGCAGGTCGCGGCCGCGAATCCTCACACAGTCGTGGTGCTGGAAACTGGTTCGGCGGTGACCATGCCATGGGCCGCAAAGGTGGACGGCATTCTGGAAGCGTGGTACGCGGGAAGCAAAGGCGCGGATGCTGTCGCCAACATTTTGTTTGGAGACGTGAATCCGTCCGGCAAGTTGCCGATCACGTTTCCGCGATCGGAAGCGGACCTGCCACATCCCACGCTCATACGACCCACTCCCGACCAATTGGGCACCGCCGCCATAATGAAGACCGGCGAGGCCAAGCCGACCTTCGAAGTCCGCTACGACGAAGGCCTGAAGGTCGGCTACAAATGGTATGACGCCGAACATAAAGACGTGCTGTTTCCGTTTGGATTCGGTCTTTCCTACACCAGCTTTGCTTATTCCGGACTAAAAGTAGACGGAAGCAATCCGGTGGCGGTGAAGTTTTCGTTGAAAAACACCGGACGGCGCGACGCGATGGAGGTTGCGGAAGTATACGCCGCTTTGCCCGCCGATGCTGGGGAACCTCCGAAACGCCTCGTCGGCTGGAGCAAAGTTTCGCTCAAGGCCGGCGAGACCCGCGAGATGGAAATCCACGTGGATCCGCGATACTTGTCGGTTTTCGACGAGCCAACAGACACCTGGAAGCTGATCCCAGGCGAGTACACCTTTTTCGTCGGCGGTTCTTCGCAGAATTTCCCGCTAAAGGGAGAGATTCGCCTGAAGTGAATTCCGGCGGCATTGATACCTGAACCTCTATGATTCGGATGACGCGCGCGTGGCCTTCTCAGCTTTCGTGCGTTCCACTTGCCCCTTGTTGAATCAAATGCAGCGCTGGATAGATTCGGCGGTAAGTCCGGTAGGACTTTTGCATTGTCGAACAGCACTCCGGGTCGGGAGCGATTCGCGAGACCACACGCACAACCGCGTCGCACGCCTGGTCCACGCTACTCCAACCACCCGCGCCCACGCCGGCAAGAATCGCCGCACCATATGCCGCCCCTTCTTCCGCGGCGAGAATTTCGACCTCTTGGGCGTACACGTCGGATTGAATCTGCCGCCAGACAGCAGATCGCGCTCCGCCTCCTCCCAGCCGGATCTGCCGGACCGGAACGCCAATCTGCTCAAAAATCGTGAATGTGTCCTTCAAGCTGAAAGCAACTCCTTCCAGGATCGCGCGTACCAGGTGCGCACGAGTGTGTGAAGCCGATAAGCCAATAAAGGCCGCGCGCGCATCGGGATCAAGATGCGGCGTACGCTCCCCCATCAAATACGGAGCCCAGAACACGCCGCCTGATCCCGCCTCAATTGCTGCCGCCTCTTCCGACAACTGATCGTAACTACTTCCGCTTTTGTTTCCAGCCGTCCCAAATTGCTCGCGGAACCACTTGAGCGAAAGCCCAGCGGCCTGAGTCACTCCCATCACGTGCCAGCGATTGGGAATCGCGTGGCAAAACGTGTGCAGCCGGCCTTTGGGATCCAGCGTCGGCCGGTCAGTGGCCGCAAAAACCACGCCTGAAGTTCCAATCGTGGCGCTGGCGATCCCCGGTTTGGTGATGCCGATGCCAACCGCGCCAGCCGCTTGGTCGCCAGCACCAGCAACGACAGGAGTACCAGGCTTCAATCCGGTTTCGGCGCTTCCCAGTTTGGAGATCTGGCCACAGATCTCCTGCGATTCAAAAAGTTTCGGTAAAAAACTCGAATCGATGGACGTCTCCTTCAGTATTTCCCGCGACCATGCGCGCTTGGCAACATCCAGCAGCAAAGTTCCCGACGCATCGGCCATATCAGTAGCGGTCTCTCCCGTGAGCCGGTAGCGCACATAATCCTTCGGGAGCATTATCTTGCGTACGCGATCCCAAAATTTTGGTTCGCGCTCGCGGATCCATAGCAGCTTCGTGAGAGTAAAATTGGTAAGCGGGGGATTGCAGCTCAATCGTATCAGGCGCTCCAGACCGAACTGCTGAAGCAGTTGCTCGGACTGCGGCTGCGTCCGCTGGTCGCACCAGATTAAGGCGGGACGGATTACCTCACCGGAATCATCGAGCACCACGGCTCCGTGCATCTGTCCGGAAAATCCAACGCAAGAGATGGCCTCCCCGGAGAGATTTGCATTCTTTAGCGCCCCGCGAACGGCGATCGCCGCGGCGCGCCACCAGTCCCTCGGGTCCTGTTCCGCCCAACCTGGCTTGGGGCTGGCGAAGGCGGCGTGTTCCTCTGTGGCCGAGCCCAGGATGCCGCCCGTTTCGTCCACAACGACGGCGCGAGTTCCGCCCGTTCCGACGTCTATGCCAAGAACTCGAATAAGTCCTCCTCTGCGGAAAGCCCGGGGCAAATCGATTTAGCAACCGTGTACGTTAACGTTCCTTCCGCATTTCGTCCACTACTCTTTACCCTATAGTTCACTTTTTGGGATTTACTTCCTCGATCGCTATGATCCGATCGAGTCCATCACGGTTCAGAGCGGCCACATCCAGCTTCTGCTTTACACCATCCGGCCACTCAATTTCCAGTGTCTCGATTGTTTTGGCCGCACCCAGTCCAAAGTGAACCCGTGGATCGGAGCTTGAGGCGTAACTCCCTCCACTGAAAATATCGGCACGTTGACGGGCGCCCCCCGCGCTCAGAAACACCTTTGCACCAATCGCGTCTTTGGGACTCCGGCCAGTTCCGACAAGCTTGAGTCCCAGCCAGTGGTTGCTGTTTTTCACGACGTTGCGCAACAGCAGCGGTGGAGAATCGATGCAGTTCAGGACCACATCAATATGCCCGTCGTTGAAGAGATCGCCGAACGCTGCCCCTCGCGCGGGAACAACCGCAGCCAATCCGCTGCCCGTGGCTGGCGGCACTTCCTTGAATTTCGATCCGTCCACATTACGAAACAGCTGCGGGCGTTCCGCCCAGGTAGTTCCCCAGTCCTGCTTGTCCACTTGCGGATAAACATGCCCGTTGGCGATGAATAGGTCCAACCAACCGTCGTTGTCATAGTCCAGAAATCCCGTGCCCCAGGATAAGAAGGGTATGGTGGCATCCGCCAGACCGGCTCTGTACGAAACGTCCGAAAAATTTCCGTCTCCCTCGTTTCTGTAAAGAGTTTTGTAGTCGTCCGAAAATGTCGTGATGAAAAAGTCCACTTTTCCGTCGCGATTGTAATCGCCCACGCCGATTCCCATGGACGCCTGCTCCCGGCCATCATCGCTCAGAGCGAATCCCGAAGCATAACTAATGTCCTCAAACGTTCCGTCATGTTTGTTGCGGTACAGATAGTTTGTTGTGGAGTCGTTGGCCACCACGAGATCCAGCCAGCCGTCATCATCCACATCCACAAACACCGCGGACATACCGAACCGGCCACCCTTGTCCGCCACGCCAGCCTTCACGCTTACATCGGTAAACGTGCCGTCGCCATTGTTGTGAAACAGATGGTCCTCTTCTCCTGGTAAGCCACGAGGTCCGCACATGACGGCGATGCCACGAAACTGGCAAAAATTCGCGGGAATTGTGCCCTGCCCGGAAATCGGCGGATGATTCACGTCGAATTTCACGTAGCCCGGGACGAATAAGTCGAGCAATCCATCATGATCATAGTCTCCCCAGGTGGGCCCGGTGGACCATCCGCCAAGCGCCACGCCGGCTTTTTCGGCGACATCGGTGAACGTGCCATCCCGATTGTTGTGATACAGACGATTTTTCCCGAAGTTGCTAACGTAGATGTCCGGCCATCCGTCATTGTCGAAGTCCGCGACGCTCACACCAAATCCCCACCGCTCGTTAGCCACACCCGCTTTATCCGTTACATCCGTGAAGGTTCCGTCGTGATTGTTGTGCAACAGCATTGCCCGCGGCGCCGGCGCCAGGCCTTTCATGGCGGCAAAGGTCGAAGCATTCACAAGGTAGATATCCAACCAGCCATCATTGTCGTAATCCAGCAGAGCTACGCCCGAGCCCATGGTCTCCAGGATCGTTTCCTTCGCCGCAGTTCCCGAAATATGCAGGAACTTACCAAGGCCCGACTGTTTTGTGATGTCCGCAAACACTACCGGGGCGTCGCTTACGAAGCCCCCTGCGGTAATCGGGCGCGAGAGTGCATCCTTAACGGCGGGTCTCGGAACTCCTGTGGCCGATCCCGTGGCGCCTTGCGCGTGTCCGTCCTTGTCCTTGGGCGCCTCTTGCCCAAACGAAGGATCGGTCATCAGCCAAAAACCTGAAATCAGACAAAAGCACACGCCCGCGCAGCGCATAGGAGGAGAAAACCGCTTTAACCAGGCCCGGGATTTCATGCCTCGAAACTATAGCACTTCGTTCAATCCGGGCCTCTCCAACGAAGCCCGTTATATTTGCGTTAGTAAACGTACTGTTTACGTTTTTTTCTCTTTGCCAAATTCGCCCGTCTCCAAAATTACAATCAGGGTAGAATCCAGCAAAGAGAAAGTGCGCTCGTATCGTGCGCTGGAGTGTTCGCATCCAAGGCACGAGGAAGACGACGAAATGGTGCATGGATGATTCCTTCGGTTGGCAGGTCTTTTCCTTCTTGGGCGGGAGTGCTCTGATGCCGCGCAAGAAAAGTAAAATCCAGGGCATCCACCTCATCGCACAACTCGCCGACGTTTCCATCGGAACTGTGGACCGCGCCCTTCATGGACGCAGGGGAATCAACGAGAGCACCCGGCAAAAGGTCCTGCGCGTGGCGCAAAAGATCGGCTATACCCCAAATCTTGCCGCGCGAGCGCTCTCGACCGCAAAAGCCAAAATTCGCATCGGTGTTTGTGTTCCCCGGGAGATTCGCTTTTTCTATGATCAGCTATGGGCCGGAATTCTTGACGAGGCTCGGCGCGTGGCCCCATTTGGCGTGGAGCTCGTTAATCACCCGGTCCGCGCCCTGGGAGAAAACGATGCCGAAGCTTTTCAGGACCTGGTGAACAGTGAAGTCGATGGAATCATTCTGACTGCCGGAAATCCCCAGGCTCTGACTCCGCTCATCGATGCCGCGGAAGCGTCAGGCATTCGAGTGGTCTGCGTTTCGACCGATGCGCCCGGAAGCCGCCGTTCGAGCATCGTCTGCGTGGAACCATCCTTGAACGGATTCCTCGCGGGGGAATTGATGGGAAAGTTTTTGCCTCCCGGATCGCGAGTCGCCGTCGTTGCTGGCATGTTGACTGCCGAAGATCACCGAAAGAAAACAGCCGGTTTCTCCAGGGGATTTCCTCAGCACAACGTGGGCGGCAAGGTTGTGGCGGTCATCGAAGGCCACGAGCACGAAAAGGAGAGCTACGAGAAAACTGCGGACTTGCTTCTTCGAATCCCCGAATTGTCCGGCCTGTATGTCAACACCGTCAATTGCCTTCCGGTGTGCCGCGCTCTCGAAGCACGAGGGCTGGCCGGTAAGGTAAGTCTGATTGCCACCGACCTTTTTCCTGAGATGTCCTCGCTGTTGCAGCAGGGGACCATCGCCGCTTCGATCTACCAGCACCCCTACCGCCAGGGCCAGATTGCTGTGAGAAACCTTTGCGACAATCTCCTGAATCAAATGGCCCTGCAGCCGCACGTGCACCTGAGCCCCGGCTTGGTAATGGCTTCAAATGTCCTCCTCTTCCGGGAACTCCGCTACGCGGAGGCACAACCGGACCTCCCGGTACCCCGGAAGCGGGTTGTGGCGTAAGAGTTAGCGTCGGAAGCCCCAAAAACGCCTAAAAAATCGATAATCTGCTGTCAAATCAAAAAAATGCTTGACAAGCATTCGGCATTCGAATAAAAGTGCCTTCAACCGTTAACGTTAACGGTCTCTGGGGTGGTTTCCAATTCGGGTTTTCCGATTCTATTAGGGGTGAACACTATGATTCATGCCTTGAAGTTGTATTTGTCCGCGCACCGTTCCCGGCTGTGTTTCTGGGCCGTCTTGGTCCTGCTTCTAGCCGGATTGCCGTCGCGCTCTTTTGCTCAAAACGCCACCATCGTCGGAACCGTTACGGATCCCTCGGGTTCCGTGATTCCAAACGTGTCCGTCGGCGTAACAAACACGGACACCGGCAGAACCATTACCTTTCCCACCAACGAAGACGGCCAGTTCGTCGTGCCGGATTTGCCAGTTGGCCACTACAGCGTAAAAGCAACCGCCGATGGCTTTCGGGCAGCCGAACGCGGCGGAATCGTCCTCAACGTGGGCGACCGCTTGCGTGTGGACTTCCGAATGTCGGTGGGCGCGAAGACCGAAACTATTTCGGTTGAGGCCAATGCCATTCAGGTGCAATCTGACAGCAGCGAAGTCAGTTCGCTCATCAGCGCAAAGCAGATTACCGAACTGGCCACCAATGGCCGAACGATATACAGCTACGTGCAGTTGGCTCCGGGCGCTTCCAGCCTGACGCCGGACACGCAGCTGCCCGTTCCCGTCGGCGGCAGCAGCAACATCAGCTTCAATGGCAATCGTCCCGGCCACAACCTGTACTTGCTCGACGGCGGCGAAAACTCCGACCGCGGAGGAGCCGGCGCTTCCAGCGTTATGCCTTCCATCGACGCGATTGCTGAAACCCAGACGCTGACCTCCAATTACAGCGCCGATTACGGACTATCTTCCGGCGGCACCATCAGTTCCGTGGTGAAGTCTGGCACAAAAATGTTCCATGCATCAGCCTGGGAGTTCTTCCGCAACGACGCATTGGATGCGCGGAACTTCTTCAATACCGGGCCGGCTAAGGTCGCTGAACTGCGCTACAACATTTACGGTTTCAACGCGGGCGGCCCGGTCACCTTCGGCAAACTCTACAATCCCGAGAGGACGAAAACGTTCTTCTTCTACAACATGGAATGGCGGAAGATCATCCAGGGCGGCTCGCCGATCAACCAGACGGTACCGGACCCCGCGACGTACGGCGGAGATTTTACCGCAAACCTCCCGAAAGACCTGACCCTCGCGGATAAGACCACGGTTGTCCCGAACTCGGGTTTGCATGTCCCGTGCGCCAACCAGCTCTCCCCCACGCAGATAGGACTTTTTAACGCTGCCGGCATCACCACTTTCAGCACTCCGGGAGTAGACGGCGACTGCGCGGTCCACCCGGCCGAACCTTTGGCATCGCAGCCGAAATTCCAGCCGTTTGCAGCCAGCACGATTCCGTCAGGGTTGCTGAGTGCGTATGGTCAATCGCTGCTGACTGCGGGTGGAAAATACGGTGGCATCTTCCCGGCGCCCACCAACGGCAATCAGTTTCAACTCCCCGTGAGTTCGCCGACCGACGTGCGAGAGGAAATCGTCCGCATCGACCACAACTTCTCCGACAAGTTCACCCTCTACGGTCACTTTGTCGCCGAGCAGATCGCGCAAAACTTCGCAACCAGCATGTGGAGCGGCGACAACGTACCCTCCGTTGGAAACACCTTCGGCAATCCGTCGTACGCCGCCGTGGTGCACGCGGCTTACAGCATCAACCCAACACTCACCAACGAGGTTTCGTTCAATTACAACGGTAATCGCATTGCCATTACTCCCGCGGGGCTTTTCGCCTCTCCCGGCGCGTTCGGCCGTTTCTTTCCCGGTCCCAACGCGGACGAGCGCATCCCGTCGATCAACCTGAATGGCAGCACCGGCTCGAACTATACCGTAAACTGGATGCCATGGAACAACGTCGCCGACAGCTATCAGCTCCGAGATGACGTTTCCTGGTCCAAGGGCCGCCACCAGATCAAGATCGGCGGCAGTTGGCTCCTCTACAAGAAAGTCCAGGACTGGTTCAAAAACACTCAGGGCAACTACTCGTTTAACGGCGCATACACCGGAAACGACTTTGCTGACTATCTGCTCGGTTACGCGCAGAACTACACGGAAGATGCCATCAAGTCCAGCGGCCACTGGAATAACGTTTCTTGGGCCCTATACGTCCAGGATAACTGGCGCGTCAACAACCGCCTGACCTTGAACCTGGGCTTGCGCTGGGACGGCATTCCGCACACTTACGAAGCCAACCAGCAGATGAACAACTTCTATCCGAACCTTTATAACCCGGCCAATTCGGCGCTGCTCAATGCCGACAACAACACCATCAGCCCGCTTAGCCCCGGCTTGGGCGCAAGTCCCAATCCGATTCTCGCCGGCCAACTCTTCTATACCAACGGGATTGCCACCTGCGGCATGAGCGGGATCCCCAACGGTTGCGTCAACAACGCCTGGCTGAACTTCCAGCCGCGTCTCGGCTTTGCCTACGACCTTACCGGGTCAGGCAAGACCATCATCCGTGGCGGCTACGCCGTCATGAACGAGCGCATCCAGGGCAACGACGTTTACAACAACGCGGGCACCGTTCCTCTCTCTGCCAGCATTAACTTCAACAACGTCCTCCTGGCTAGCCCTGGTACCGGCATTGCCGGCGCCGCCGCAGTCGGCATTCCGGTCAACAACATCACCGGACTTGACAAGAGCAACTACTCCGCGCCGCGCAGCACGCAGTTCAGCTTGGGCGTACAACGCTCCATCGGCAAATCGGTGCTCTCCGTCGCCTATGTTGGCACGCAGAACCGCCACCAGAACTACTACACCGAGACCAATCTGCCAGCCTACGGCTTGTTGCCGGGATTGGTGGCCAACAGTGCTCCATACAACGCGGATACCCCGTATCTCGGCTACCACAGCATCAGAATGGCCCAGGATGAAGCCAACGGCGAC
>Ga0210394_10003430_pt1 | contig 19942 bp, 12 predicted proteins | sample IncBWC12MmetaG_FD_160121 | JGI IMG/M metagenome (GOLD analysis project Ga0210394, IMG submission 160121) | Forest soil microbial communities from Barre Woods Harvard Forest LTER site, Petersham, Massachusetts, United States - Inc-BW-C-12-M | ecosystem: Environmental > Terrestrial > Soil >...
CACTTTCAATCGGTCCCGTTCTCGTTGGCTCAACGTGATTCGCTCCGTTTCCATCGGACCCTCGCCCATCCATGGAAGCGGACATTTCTACTTTGCACAAACCGGACATTCTCATTTTGCGCCGACACTGAATCTGGTTTCGTTGACTTGCCGCAGGTCGCAACCTAAGATGGCCGCACCATGCCGGGCACCGACTCGCTCACCGGTCAGACCATCTCGCACTACCGCATCGTAGAAAAACTCGGCGGCGGGGGAATGGGCGTTGTTTACAAGGCCGAGGACATCCGGCTGCATCGCTTCGTTGCGCTGAAATTCCTGCCGCAAGAAGTTGCCCGCGATCCACAGGCCCTGGCGCGTTTTCAGCGCGAAGCACAGGCCTCGTCGGCATTAAATCACCCCAACATTTGCACGATTCACGACATCGGTGAGCAAGACGGGCAAGCGTTCATCGCGATGGAATTTCTGGACGGCATAACATTGAAGCATCGCATCAACGGGAAGCCGCTCGATACAGAGGCTCTTCTCACGCTTGCGATTGAAATCGCCGACGGACTGGAGGCGGCGCACGCCGAAGGCATCATTCATCGCGACATAAAGCCTGCCAATATCTTCGTGACCAAGCGCGAACACGCAAAAATTCTCGATTTCGGGTTGGCTAAAGTAAACAATGTGAAAGCGGCCGACGGTTCCTCAACGCTGGCAACCATGGAAGTGGATTCGGGGCAGTTGACCAGCCCGGGAAGCGCGTTGGGAACAGTAGCCTACATGTCGCCTGAGCAGGTCCTAGGCAGGCAATTGGATGCGCGCACCGACCTGTTCTCCTTTGGAGTGGTCTTGTATGAGATGGCCACGGGATGCTTGCCTTTCCGCGGAGAGAGCACCGGCGCGGTGTTTGACGCCATAGTTCACAAAGAGCCAATCGAACCAGTACGGCTGAACGCCGCCGTGCCCGTAGAGTTAGAGCGGGTTATCGGCAAGGCCATTGAGAAAGACCGCGCGCTGCGCTACAGCAGCGCCGCGGAATTGCGGAGCGACTTGAAGCGTTTCCAACGCGATAGCAGTTCGGGGAAAGTGACACGTCGCAGTAGCGAGGTGAGTGTTGGGACGGTCTTGGACGCGGGGTCAGCAGAGCCGCGAACGGACTCGGCCGCGAGGGTGTCAGCACCCACCGTACAGAAGCACTTTCACTGGTTGCCATGGACTGTGGTTGCGTTGCTTGTGGCCGGATTCGGAATCTGGATCGCCGCCAATCGCCGCAAGCCGACAGTTCGGGATCCACTTTCCAATGCGCGGTTCGCGCGACTGACCAACTTCAAAGGAGACGAAACCAACCCTGCCGTCTCCCCGGACGGAAAATTCGTCGCCTTCCTCTCCAACCGCAGCGGCATCTTCGACATCTGGGTGATTCAAGCGAGTGGAAGTGGCCTAGCGAACCTGACCCAGGGCCGGAAGGGAGATATGCGTGCGCCCCTGCGCTCAATCGGATTTTCAGGCGATGGATCGGAAGTGTGGAGCGCGGGAACGGAAAAGAGGAGGCTCATGCTATGGCCGCTGATAGGGGGAACGCCCCGCAATTTCCTTGACGAACGTGTAGCCGAGGTTGCCTGGTCACCTGACGGCACGCGGGTGGTCTATCACACGTGGGAACCGGGCGATCCTACCTTTGTGGCGGATCACAACGGAGCCAACCCACGCAGGATCGTGCAAAACGATCCAGGAATGCACAATCACTATCCAATCTGGTCGATGGATGGGCGCTGGATTTACCTTGTGCGCGGCCGGCCAGCCACGCGTGAAATGGATCTGTGGCGGATTTCGCCCGATGGGGGAAAAGCGGAACAACTTACCCATCTCAACATCGACATCGAGTATCCCACTCTAGTCGACGAGCGGACGGTTCTGTTCGTGGCGCACAACGAATATGGGGCAGGTCCATGGTTGTGGGCATTCGACACGGAGACCCAAACTTCCCGCCGCGTGAGCTCGGGTCTGGAACAATATACGGCTCTGGCAGCCACGGCCGATGGCCAGCGTCTGGCCGCGACTGTCGTGAACGCTGAAATCAACTTGTGGAGCGTTCCGATTTCCGAGCGCGTGATGCTGGAACAAGACGTCCAGCCCTTTCCAATACCGACTGTGCGTGCTCAGGCGCCACGTTTCGCGGGCGGATCGCTGTTTTACCTATCTTCGCGGGACGGAGCAGACGGGCTGTGGAGCTACCGCGATGGGCAAGCGCAGGAAATCTGGAAGGGGTCAGAAGGGGCACTGCAGTCGCCTCCGGCCGTTTCTGCCGACGGAGCGAGTGTTGCGTTTGCGCTAAGGCGAAATGGGAAGTTTCAGATGCACGTGATGGGCGCCGATGGAACGCGACTTCATCCCCTTTCGAGCGACGTCGATGTTCGGGGGACGGCTTCTTGGTCACCCGACGGCAAATGGATAGTCGCCGCCGGAAGCGACCGCGAAGGAGCGGGGTTGTTCAAGTTACCGGTGGACGGCAGCGCGCCGGTTCAGATCGTAAAAGGCCCGTTCCTTGATCCCGTGTGGTCGCCGAGCGGAGACCTGATTGTGTATTGCGGTACGCAGGTGTTCACGCTAACGCCGCTGTTGGCGGTACAACCGGATGGCACTCCTGTGAAGCTGCCAGAAATCAACGTGCAGCGCGGGGGCGAGCGCGCGCGGTTTCTGCCCAATGGCAAAGGCCTGGTTTATATGCTCGGAGATACCCTCGCCGGGCAGGATTTCTGGCTGCTCGACCTTAGCACCATGGGATCACGGCGGTTGACCCAGTTGAACAATGTCTCTGTAATGCGCACCTTTGATATTACCGATGGCAACCGGATTGTGTTCGACCGAGTACGCGATGACTCGGAAATTCAGCTGATTGATCTGGCGACGAAGCCAGCCCGGCCATAAAATTAGGTCAATTAGCCTCTTAGAGAGCGGACTATCGCTTGTGCATGCTCGTCAGGGCCTCGCGCGAAGAGGTTGGATGCGCCGATACTCTTCCATTTCTTTCGCAGCTTGCTCCGTCTTTCCTTGCTTGCGGTGAATACCTGCCAGCGCAAAATACGCTTGCCCCGCCAGCGGACTTCCCTTTTCCAATTCAATCACGCGCTGAAACGCCCTCTCGGCGTCCTCAGGCGCGCTCGATGCCTCCGCTCTACCAAGCGCATAAAGGGTCTCGGACATATCCTCATGCAGCGAATCTGATCGCTTCAATTCTGCCGCCGCTTCTTTCATTTTGCCTTGTTGCAGTAGCGCATCACCCAAACGATAAGCAGCTTCCGCGTTACCGGGTTGCAGTTTCGCTTCGGCGCGGAATAATTCTTCGGCCTTGTCCCACTCAAAGCCAGTGGCATAAACCTGCCCGAGTTCGAGCCGCAGGCCGGGCAAATCGCCGCGTAGCGCCAAAGCCTGTTCGTATTCCTTCTTCGCCTGTGGATACATTTTCAGAACAAAATAATTTTGAGCCGCAGCCTGATGGCCGCGAGCCGTATTCGGAAACGTCGAAAGCAATTTGTCCAGGGATTGCGACGAAAGTGCGGTGCCGGCACGACTCAGGTAATAAAGAAGATCCGGATCGCTGGGATTTTTGACAAGCGCCTTTTGTAGATTTTCGATTGCCTCGGCCGCTTGCCCGTTCTGTAGTTGCGCAATGCCCAGCGCGCCATATTCGTGGACAAAATCGAGATGCGGAATAGCTTCAGCCGCGTAGCCTTGCGCCAGCAAAGCAAAGCCAAGCAGTTGATGCGCAGGCACGGATGACGGGCTAAGTTCGAGCGCGCGTTTCAAGGGAGGAATAGCCTGAGCATAGTCGCGCTTGCTCATGAACGCATTCCCCAACCGCAAAAAAGCGATACCGGAGCCGGGCGCAAGTTCCGTGGCCTGGCGATAGGCGGTTATGGCTGTGTCAAGGTCGCGATGTTTCTCGGCGTCTATGCCGGCCTGCAATTGCGCGAGCGCATCCGGCGGAACGGCCGCTTCCCCACCCTGCGGCTGCAGCAACAAACAAATCCATAGCGCCGAAACGATCATGGTTGCGCCGATTCCTGGACAACTATGAACTGATCGGCCTTTACGCCCTTCACGGTCTGGTGAATTCCCGACGGCCAGCGAATCTCCACGGTCACGCACTCCACGGAGCCCAAGCCAAAATGCAAGCGCTTGTCATTCGAAGACAGATAGCTGCCCGCCGCGGTAGCGAAACGCACCTGCTTGCCGATCTGCACGCGAGCGCCGAATCCATCACGATTGCTCTTCGTTCCGTGCAAAGTAATCGTCAGCCAGTGTGCCTTTCCCCCGCGGTTCAAATAAAACTGCGGATGATCCCCAAGAGACGTCGTAACCACATCGATCCAACCGTCATTATTCAGGTCGCCGAACGCCGCGCCGCGTCCAGCCACCGGCACGTTCGAACCGGCATCGCCTCGCTCGAAATGTCCGTTGCGATTCATCGCCAACAGCGGCGGTTCCCGGTAACTCAGCGAACTGTCATACGACTCCACATTATCGAACACGTGCCCCTGCGCGACGAAAGCGTCCTTCCACCCATCATTGTCAAAGTCCTCCAGGCCAACTCCCCAGCCAGAAACTTTTCCGGAAAGAGCGCCAAAGCCGCTTTCCAGTTCCTGCGCGCTGAACGCCCCGTGTCCCTCATTGTGATAGACCACGTACGGTTGATGCGGAAGCTGCGTCACCAACACATCGGGCAGCCCATCATTGTCATAATCCTGAAACGCCACACCCATCCCCGACAGCATTTTGCCGTCGTTGGTCAGCGCCGCGCCCGCATCAAGCGCAGTTTCCGTGAACGTGCCATTGCCGTTGTTGTGAAAGAGAAATTGGTTGGTGACATCGTTCGCCACAAATATGTCCGTGTAGCCGTCGCCATCGTAATCGGCGAACGCGACTCCCAAACCATGGCCCTTTTTCGCGGCGATGCCAGACGGCACGCTTACGTCCTCGAATGTGCCGTCGCCGCGATTGTGGTACAGGATATTGGCAACCGCGGGAAATTCCCCAGGCGGGCAATACATCGGCGCCTGCTCGTTGCCGCAGGTCTTGCTTTTCTCAATGCTCCAATCGAGATAGCGCGTTACAAACAAATCCAGCTTGCCATCGTTGTCATAGTCGAAGAAACCGGCGGATACCGACCACCCGCCCGCCGCGACCCCGGCCTTCGCGGTAACGTCGGTAAACGTGCCGTCACCGTTGTTGTGATACAAAATATTTTTCCCGAAATTGGTCACATAAATATCGGGGTAGCCATCATTATCATAATCCCCGACGGCCACGCCCATTCCGTAGTTTGTATCGCCAGCGTTGCCCAAGCCTGCCTGTTCAGTGACGTCCGCAAAGCTGCCATCCTTATTCTGGCGATAGAGGCGGTTCCAATAAGCAGGCTCGTGACGATCGAAGCGGAACGGATTAATCATCGGATCACGCATACGGCCCGCGTTCACCAAAAAAATGTCCAGCAGTCCGTCGTTGTTGTAATCCAGCAGCGCCACGCCACCAGACATGGTTTCGATCAGATATTTTCGGGAAGTGGGAGAGTTGCGAAGCGTAAAGTCGACACCGTGCAACGGAGTCACTTGAAACACAGGCTCGGATTTTGGGGGCACCTCCTGACCGAGCAGCGTAAACGTACACACGAGCGACAGAACACTCGCCGTAGCCATTCGAGCCGACAGCAATCTTATTCTTTGCATGGACAGAGGGGTCCGGCAGCGCATGTGCTTCCGAACGTCACACCAGCATACGTCCTAATTCACTTTTCGAATTTCCACATCGCTGCCGCGGGGATCGTCGGCAATTTCGACCGAAAGCATGTGGCGGTCCACATCAATCGAGTCCATCGGCGCGGTTTGCTTGTTTTTCACGGTAATTGCGGCGTTTGCCGAGTCCCAACCAAACAACTCCACCTGTATCTTGTTCCACCAGGGCCGGTACGTCCCCTGGTGCTGCCCGAGATGCAGCGACAATCCATTCGCCGTTACTTCACACGAAAATTCAATCCGCAAACTGTCTCCGCGTTTGTACGCCAACGTCTTCCCATCATCCGTGTACAAAGAACCGTGGCAATCCTTGCCAGGATACACGCGCAGGGTCAGGTCGCCCTGGGGCGTCTCTTCCGTGCTCTGCACCAGCGGCTGCAACGGGAGAATCGTTCCCTCCCGCACGTAAACCGGCAGCGTATCCAACTTCGGCCGAATCTGCGGAGCTCCCATCTTTCCAGAATCACCCTGTGCCGTGGCGTCCACCTTGGCACCTGTCCAGTAGTCGTACCAAATCCCCGGCGGTAATTTCAACGGATAACTGTCCGGCTGTTCGGGAAACGGAGATGGCGCCACCAGCAAATCGGGCCCAAACAGGAATTCATTCGCAGCGTCCAGATCGAACGGCCGAGCATCTTTTGTGGCATTCGGAAATTCCAAAAATACCGGACGCACCACCGGCAATCCTGTGCGCGAGAGTTCTTCCACCAAAGTGTAAAGATACGGCATCAGGCGGTAGCGCTCTTCAATATAGCGGCGCCGTATGGCTTCCTGCTCCGGGCCGTGCACCCAAACCTCTTTGTCACCCGAACCTTTGTTGGTGTGATTGCGGTCGATCGGCTGAAACGTGGCCAGTTCCGTCCAACGCGTCAGCAATTCCGGACCTGGTGTCCCGATGAATCCACCCACATCGGCCCCGCAGAAGCCAAAACCGCTCAAGCCCAGATTCAAGAGCATCGGAGTGGTCAGCCGCAAATGGTCCCACGAACTCGTGTTGTCGCCAGTCCACGTCGCCGCATAGCGCTGGCCGCCCGCATAGGTAGCTCGAGTCAAAACAAACGGGCGCAAATTCGGATTGAGCTTAAGCAATCCCTCGTATGTCGCGCGCGAATTCTCCAACCCGTAAACGTTGTGAATTTCCAGATGGCTCGCGGTCCGGGGCCGGAAGCCAGACTCTTCGATGCGATGCTGCGTGTTCTCCGGCATGGTAAAATTCGGGCTCAGAAAAACGGATGGCTCGTTCATGTCGTTCCAGAATCCTGCGACACCCTGGGCCAGAAAATCCTTGTAGAGACTTCCCCACCACTCGCGCGTCTTCGGCCGCGTAAACTCCGGAAATACCGAAGGCCCCGGCCAGACCGTCCCAACGTATGTCGTCCCGTCGGGATTCTTCACAAAATGATCGCCCGCAACCCCCGAATCATAGGGCGAATATTTCGCATCGGGAAGCTGCGCGATGTGCAGGTCGGTGATCACCACAACGTGGAAATTATCGTGTTTCAGATCCGAGAGCATCTGCCCAAAATGTGGAAAGCTCTCTGCATCCACCGTGAATGGGCGGTGTTCCTTCTGGAAATCGATATCCAAGTACAACGCGTCCGCTGGGATTTTATCGGCGCGCAGCCGCGAGGCAATTTCGCGCAATCGGGTCTCACTCCCGTAGCTGAATCGCGATTGCTGAAATCCCAGCGCCCACATTGGAGGAAGAGGCGGAAGCCCGGTCAGCCAAGCATAGGTCTGAACCACCTTCTTCGGATCTGGCCCATAAAACACGTAGTAGTCGATTGGGCCGCCTTCCGCTCCAAACGAATAAATTCCATCCTGCATCTTGCCGAAATCAAAATTGCTGGGCCACGTGTTATCAAAAAACACTCCTGCGGCGCGCCCGGCGCGCATCGTCACGAAAAAAGGAATGCTTTTGTAAATCGGATCGGTGGATTCCTGGAACAGAAACGCGTCGGTGTTCCAAAGGTGAAACGACTGCCCGCGGCGATCCAGCGTCCCTACTTTGTCGCCTAGGCCAAAGTAATGCTCGTCGGCCGGCATTTTCTTGAATACGCGGAAGGAATCCCCGTGAAACTCGGTTGGCCAGCCGGGCTCATCCTCCTGCAGCACATTCCCCTGCAAATCCTTGATCGAAAGGCGCAATGTGCCGCGTTCGATGCGAACGCGCAGAGCCTTAGTCTGGAATCCAACGGCGTCGGGAGTAATTTCCGGAGTTATCTCGACCGTTCGCTGCCGAATCTCCGCGGGAACGGCCCACGATGCATCCTCCGGCAACTCTGCGGCAGCGGCGAGGCGCACACGCAACACATCATCGCGCAAAGCTTGCACCTGCAAAACCATCCCTTTGCGTCGCACCTCAATACCGTTCGCCAGCAGTTTGCTTGTTTCGGGATCCTCCGCCGCAAACAATCTGGAAGGGACGTTTACATTCTCTGCCGCGTGTGTCGACCTAATCTGAAATGCGCAACAACCTAGACTGACCGCAAGAACAAGCAACGCGCCGCGACACCGTCTGCCCATGCTCGAAATCTGAGGTTTCATCCTTGTGCCCTGGAGAGCCGCGACGCCTGGAACCTTTCCGATTGCCCCCGTGTTTCGTCGAGCTGAGAGCAAGACACATCGTTCTTAGTTCGAATCAAAGAATTTCTGAAGTTCGCGCAACCGATTCCGACCCGACCGCTTGTGCCGCAAGGGACATTTCTGAAGAGTTCCGCACGGACGGCCTGGCAGACTGAGAATCGTTCCTCGACATGGAATCTCTTCTCTCAGCCTGCCAAGCGCTCTCCCCGGGGTGAGGGGGGAGTAATTCGCCCAAGTTATTTTTCTAGAAATAGAACTTTCCGGCGAACTGAATGCTGCGCGCCGGATAAGCTCCCGAGATGGTTCCGAAGCCAGCGTCGCCCAAGTTGCTGTCGGGCACGAAGAAGTTCGGATGGTTGAATGCGTTATACAGTTCCATGCGGAATTGCAGGCGCATAGTCTCGGTGAAGTTCCAGTATTTCTGGATGCCCATATCCCAGTTGAAGTATTTGGGCGCGCGCAGGTTTGACAAAAATCTCGCCGAATCGCCAAACGTAAAAGGATCGGGCTGAGAGAACGCCGCCGGATTAATCCAGTCGTGGATGTTCTGGCCGGACGGAACCGGGCTGACTCCCGGAACAATGTTCGGCCGCTGGTTAAAGCCGAAGCCGCCGGTATTGTTCTGCGCCGGATTGATCGAAATCGGCAAGCCGGAATGCGCGGTGAGGATTCCACTCCACTGCCAGCCACCGAACGCGGCATTCATGGGCTTGCTCCAATCGCCTCCGAACTGCTTCCCTTTCCCGAACGGCAGTTCGTAGGTGTAGTTAATGACCAGACTGTGCGTCAGGTCGCTGGCATCCACGGAACGTTCCGCTGCCAGGTTATAGGAATTGCGGACTGAGCTTCCGCTTCCAGGAAACGCCCAGCCGGAAGAACCCTGCGCGTTATCGATGAACTTGGAATAAGTGTAGGAGAAGTTCAGTTGCAATCCCGAATGCCACCGGTGTGTGTACGTAGCTTCGAGCGCGTTGTAGGTCGAACCTGCTGCCGCAGGCTGTGCTTCGGTCACGCTGCAGTACTCGGGGAACGGGAGCAGCAATTGCCCTTTCTGCACGGTAGGATTATTCAATCCGCAACCGCTCGAAGTAATTGCGCCATAAAACGGATTAGGTACCTGTGCGTTCAGCCCATTTCCGAGCGCCAAGTCTGACGTCGGGAATTCGTTCCACTCCAGGTATTGCGCCAAAACGTGTACGCCGTGATTCCCGACATAACTGATGTCCAGCAAATCGTTGTTCGTGAAGCTGTATTGGGCGCCCAACATCCATTGCTGCACGTAAGGCGAATGGCGAATCGGGTTGACTATAGGGTTCAGACCGAACCCAACGTCGGTCAGCCCGCCCAGAGAACTGCCGGTAACCGGCACTTGCCCGTTGGGGAAAGCGCTGGGCAATCCCAACGCGGCGTTTCCGCTAAGCGTGGAAGAAGGAGTCAAGCCGCCATCCAGGCTAGTGACCCACGGCGTGCCTTGCGAATACCCAATGTTGGGGCCCTGGTTGTAGTAGCTCGGCACATAGAACACGCCGTAGCCACCGCGAAGCACGATCTTCTCACGCAGCGCATACGCTGCGCTGACCCGGGGGGCAAAGTTTTTGTACGAAGTGTTGTACAGGCTTCGGTTGCTGTCGGTATTAAATACCAATTGGCCCGGAACGTTAAACCCGACTGCGGAACTGATCGGATTCACCGCCGTAAAGTCAAAATATTGTTGTGCGTTGATGCGTTCTGTCGGCGCGGTTTGGATTTCGTAACGCAGACCGAGGTTCAGCGTCAGCCGCGGCGTCACTCTCCATGCATCCTGCACATACCAGCCCAGCAAATGTTTCCTCATCGCCGGAAACTGGTTATACCCTGTGGAGTCATTTCCGCTTCCAACGCCGAGGAGAAACGAGGCGAACCCGTTCCCGGTGGTGGGGGCGGCGAGTTGCGGATTTGGACCGGCGGTAGAAGTGGTCTGGAATTGCAGAACGGTATTCGCGTAGTGACCGCCATCAAGGAACGCCCAAAAATCGCTAAATCCAAACGCAATCGTGTGCTTTCCCTTGATCTTCGTGAAGTCCGACCCAATCGTATAGATGGTCTGCGGCACGATGTAATTGTCCAGGCCGGCCTGCGCGCCGAGCGGTGAGTAGCTCTGCGGTTGAAATTCCGGGAACGACGGCGCAATCGAATCGATGAACGACGGCAGCCCCAAGGTCGAAGACTTAAATCCGAAGCTTTGCGTGGTGGACTGCTCGACGTGGCGGTTTACCCCGAAGTTCAAGCTCATGTCAAACGTCGGACCAAATACGTGATTGTAGGCGATATTCGCGCTGTACCGGTTGTTGGGAGCAGTTACACCAGGACCGCCTTCGTTCGAGGGCCCGTAGTAAGTCGGCGAGTTGATTTTGGACTGGAATTTCTGCGACCAACGCCCGTAAACCCGATCGTTGTCGGAGAAATTGTGGTCGATGCGAACCGAGTACTCATTCGACTGCGCAGCAGCGGCTGCCGCAGCGGTAAAGTTGTTTACGAGACCAGTGCCGGTGGGTTTCGGCCAGAAAGCCCCGGCGGCAACGCTTTTCGCAATCGTGTCCAGCAACGCGGGCGGAATGATGTTTCCCGGGAAGGCGTCGCGAATATACCCACTCTGCGTGGCCGTCAAGCCCGTAACCGGATCCACGGCGCCGGCAGTGATTGTTCTGGTGCTGAAAGGATTATAGATTGCGCCCGCCACGATAGGCCGGCCAAGCGCATCGATCTGTCCGGTTGGAGCCCCCAGCAACGCGGAGAAATCTCCGGTGCGTTCCGCGTCGGTAGGCATGGTGCCTACGAATGTCGCGGGAGTCGCCGATCGCAGGCCTTCATAGTAGCCAAAGAAAAAAGTCTTATCTTTGCGTATCGGACCGCCGAACGTGCCGCCAAACTGGTTGCGATGAAAGTCCGGTTGTGCTCCGTTGTTGAAATAATATCTGGAATCCAGATTGCTGTTGCGATAGAACTCGAACGCATCGCCGTGGAATGCATTGGATCCGGATTTGGTGACGATATTCACAACGTTGCCGCTGCTGAATCCGTATTGCGCCGTAAACGCATTGGTCTGCACCTTGAATTCCTGAACGTCGTCGACGGAAGGAACGTAGATCACGCCGCCCCAATCCAGGCGCGTATCCCATGTGCCGTCCAGCAGATACTCCGCGGTGTTAAAGAAAGTGCCGCCAAAGTTCAGGAACGAAACGTCTTGGTCCGCACTCCCGGAAATCCCCGGCGCGCCCACGATCTGCAATTCCGCTGCGTTGCTCACCGAGGAGTTCAAAACCGCCAAGCCAATTACGTTCCGCAAGTTCAATGGCAGCTCAGCAACCTGCCTGGCGGTGACGTCCGCAGCGATGTTGGCATTCTCCGCGTTCAACAGCGGAGCTTGCGAAGTCACTTCGATGTTTTCGCTGACGGCCCCGATCACCAGGCTGACGTTCTGGTCCGCTGCCTGACCCGCGGCCAGGGTGATGCCGTCCTGCTTGTAACGCTTGAACCCTGGCGCTTGGATTTCCAAGTTGTAGACACCGGGCGGAAGGAGCGTGAACGTATACAGCCCGTTATCGGTAGTCGTGTAGGTCCGGGAAAGTCCCCTGTCCGGACTGACCAGGGTCGCCTTCGCGCCATTCACGGACTGACCGGAGGCATCCAACACGGCTCCGCTCAGCGTCGCAGTCACCTGGGACTGCGCACACAGTTGTGTACCGGTCAAAAAGAGCAGACCAGCGATCAGGATCCCCAGTTTGCAATAGCGATTTCTACTAAACATGAAAAATCCTCCCAGGACATCCCGGCTTTTTGCCGGAATTCCACCCCGAAGTGCTCAGCAGCCCGGCCGTCCCTGGCACATCGCGAGACTCGAAAATCATTGCGAGTACCGCCCAAGGCCGAGCAGCCAAATGCAAAAGTCTGGTCACAGGTATAGAAAAGTCCCATACAAGCTGGCAATGCTTTGCTGGTAAAGGAATCGGGGTTAAGAGAGGAAAAACTTCATTTTGGCAGTTAACCGACTTCCTATCTTTGAGTTGCACACACGCCCAGGGACCGTTAAGAGGCCCGGATTTGCGCCTTTTACGTTGCGGTCCGACGAAAAGCGCTGTAGCATCGGACAAATAGAATTCAGATGGACGACGGTATTTGTCATTCAGGTGCCGCTGGCGTTGTGTGGCACGGCGTTTCTTGGGGTTGACTCAGTCGGGGCGGTAGGGGAATTTGCTTACAGAGCAGGTCAGCGACAGTTGGACGCCTTCCAGCGAACTCGAAAAGGCTGCTGTACAGCAGCAACTCGAAAAGTTGCTAGCTACTCCTTTATTTAACTCCAGCAAGCGCTACCCCAGCTTCCTCAAACTGGTGGTAGCTCGGGTTCTAGCGGGCCAGACCGACCAGCTTAAGGAGCGCATTCTCGGTGTCGAAATCTTTGGCCGCCCGGCCGATTACGACACCAACTCCGATCCGATCGTGCGCGTAACCGCGGCGGAAATTCGCAAACGAATCGAACAGTATTATCAGGATCCTTCCCACAGCCAGGAAATTCGCTTCTTCCTGCCCGCCGGTTCCTACGCTCCACAGTTTTCATGGCCAGGGCGTCCTTCGGGCCTTCCCCCGGGATCGACGGAATTGCCGGGCCTTTCCAGAGGGGCATCACATCTTCAGTCGGGTCCAGCGAACGCCGCTACATCCCGGCACGCGCGCGCGCTGCTTTCCGGACGAACCGTCTCCGTTGTGGTAATTCTGTTGGCGCTTGCCCTTGGTGCGACCGGGCTCTGGTATGCCACCCGGCCGCCGGCCTTGAAACAGTTTTGGAGCCCGTTCATCAAGTCCTCGGAACCGGTGCTCTTCTGCATCGCGGATCAGAGCCAATATTCCAGCATCCGCTTGCGCGACGCCGCCGATCCCACGCGGGAAATTACCCTGAACGACACCATGCTCACCATCATTATTGATGACGTGATCCCGGTGGTGAATGTCGCGGGACTCCTGCGCACCTACGGAAAAACTTATCGCGTGCAAGGCGAGGCTACCACTACCCTGACCGATCTGCGTCGCGGTCCCTCCGTGTTCATCGGGGCCTTCGACAATGGCTGGACGTTGCGGCTCACTTCGCCTTTGCGTTTTCATTTCGCGAATGACACGGCCATGACGCAATTCTGGATCGAAGATCGCGCCAATCCGGGAAAACACGAGTGGACGCTGGATCGTACCATTCAACAGCAAACCGGGAACTACAAGGACTACGCCATCGTGGCGCGCATAATCGATCCCAACACCGATCAATTTGTAATCGTCGCCGCGGGCATCGGCAGGGGCGGCACCGTAGCGGCCGGTGAGTTTCTTGTCGATGCGTCCCGCATGGAAGACCTCCTAAAGCAAGTCCCTGCGAATTGGAAACAGAAGAACCTTGAAATCGTTCTCGAAACGCAAGTCATCGGTGGACGCTCCGGGCCGCCGCGCATCAGCGCAGTGCACGTCTGGTAACGCCGGCCACTTCAGCTAGGGCGAACACCGGACAGGCTAGTCGGGAGGCCGGTGGTGATCACATCAATGGCACGCGTGTCCCAATATTCCTGTCAGGCGGAAGGGTTCAGCATTGACCGCTGATCCCTTCCCGGAACCTGGCACGTTCTTCGGGAGTCATCTCTCCAAGGCGCTCGGCCATGCGTCTGGTCGGTTGGGTGTAGCGCCGGGTTCCGCCACCGAGCCAGCCGAATCCGCCGAAGAGTATCCAGCACAAGCCCAACAGTCCGAGGGCTTGCCAATAGGTGATGGCATGCAGGCCAAACAGTTGGGGCATCAACCAGTTCCATAGATACAGGACGGCCGTGACGAAGCCGCTGGCGAAGATAATAATAATGATAGAGATTTCCACTCCCATTTGGATCCATTTTCTAGTCATTTTCCTTGTTCATCCTTTCTTGAATTCGCGATAGATTGACTGAAGCCGCCTGCGCAAATGAAGGACAGCGTAGTGTTTGCGCAAAATCAGGGTATTCACGCCTATTCCGGTATCAGCGGAAATATCCTTAAAGCTCCGGCCATGAATCTGGTGGGCAATAAAAACTTGACGCTGCTCCGCAGGAAGCTCGTGCAAGGCCGCATCAAGTTCATCCAGCAGGACACCCCGTGCGTAAAGCGCCTCAGGTCCGGCATCTGGAGATGGCAACAAGTCCTGCAATTCGATCAATCCTCCTTCGTCCGAGGCTTCCATCAACTCGTTCGTGGATATTTCCGGCTTTTTCCGGCGGTAAAGGTCGACAATCCGATTGCGAGCGACTTGAAATAACCATGGGCCGGTGCGCTCGATAGGTTTCAGTAAACGAAATGCCTCGACGAACTCGTAAAATGCGTCCTGTAAAATGTCTGCCGCGTCACGCTCATCGGATACTCTTTTGCGGATGAAATTACGAAGACGCGAGAGTTGCTGCTCAATCACTTCCGCGATCCGCCGCTCTTGATCGTTGTTCATACGGGACGTGGAGGCTGCATTCATCTACTTAGGTAGACGAGTGAGGTTCGCGGATATTTTAGAATATTTCGAAAGATTGGACCGGAGGGTGGGGTTACCGGACATGGCCATTGCCATTGCCATTTGTCAGGTTTGAGCCTCAATCAGGACGGTGGTCTGACCTGGTCCGAAGTACAGGCGTCAACGCCAAATCTCCATGCTAATCTCGCGGTGTATCCAGAGTGCGCAAGCACGCCAACCGTAACACCCAGCCAGTGAAAACGGTGGCAGCCGCAAGGCGATACGTCCGAGAGGAAAACATGAATGACCTCGATAAAATTGCCGCCAGATTCTTGTCCCAACAAATAAAGAACAGACGCGATGACCTGGTTGTAATTTCTAGACCGAGGGCTCCTTCGTTCCTTGCCGGATTCACGCCAAGTGGTAAAGCTGCATGGACGCATTCGATTCACTTAGCGCAACAATTTGATTTCAAGGCCGCTGACCTATCTGAAGCGATGACGAGGGCGCACGCCACGGAGCAGGAAGTGGTCATCACACCGATTCTGCCGAAGTCCAGGGCGGCAGGTACCTAGCCGTGGCCGGGGCGCGCCTGTTTTCTTGGCTTAACGAACCTCTCTTGCGCGGAAAACGAAATTCACAATTGCACTACAACGTAAGCCAGGACTATTTCTCATCCTATTGGCAGGAGGGAACGAGGCGAAATATCCCGCACATGTTCGTCGTTTGTACTCTACATGTAACCAACACAGGCCCAGCGAAATCGGGCCGCATTGTGAAGGCATACGTAAAACGAAACAGCAGCATATTTACAAATTTCATCAATACGGACGCGGCTTTCCCATTGGGATTGACACGGTCTGTGACTTTCAATTTCGAGGTGTCGCCGCCTTTGGCGGGCTCCGGCGAGCCACTCGTGGCAGACGTCGTGTTGGTGGATCAATTCGGAGACGGACACACGGTTGAGAAAGTAGTATTCAGACATTTTGGAACACAGCGATACGCAACCGCCGCGTCCTAGTGCAAGCGGAATAAGCTGCGAGACGGCGGTTTGCAATTCGATCCTCGGTTAGCGGTCAAAGTAATCGCCGGCTAGATTATTCAAAACAGAGTCATACGATCACCTTGATTCTTGAAGTGAGAAAGGGGGGGGTAATGGAAGCGAGTTTCAAGAAATATGCGGACGGGAGAACACTCTACGGAGACGATTTCGTACCGGAGCAGATCGAAGCGTGGTTTCGCGATGAACAAGAGGCTTACTATAAGCTGGACGAAAAGCGCACGCCGGGGGAATACGGCTATCACGCGCTAAACTGGCGCCACGGCTTCCGTCATCTTTTGCCGACTCGATTCGAGCACATACTCGGTATCGGGAGCGCGTTCGGAGATGAGTTACGGCCGGTCCTTGGAATGGCGAAGAAGGTGACGATTCTTGAGCCCTCGGATGGCTTCGCGAATCCGAAGTTTCGGTACATCAAGCCTAACGCTGACGGGAGCATGCCGTTTGCCGCCGACACCTTCGATTTAGTTACCTGTTTCGGCGTGTTGCATCACATTCCCAATGTCTCGACCGTTATGCACGAGCTGTCTCGATGCACGAAGCCCGGAGGGTGGCTGCTCGTTCGGGAGCCAACCCATTCCATGGGGGATTGGGATCGACCGCGTCGCGGGCTCACACGCCGAGAACGCGGCATTCCACTGCCTATAATCCGCCAGATGGTGGCCGATGCTGGCTTGCAGATAGCGCATCAAAGGCGCTGCATGTTTTCGCTCACTGCACGCCTTCAGCCAGTGCTTCCAAAGAAGCAGGCAGTCTATAACACGCAGTGGCTTACAGCTTTCGACGACTACCTCTGTAATGTGCCCATATGGTCAGAGCAATACCACCCGAATAATTTCTTCCAAAGATTCCGCCCCTGGGCTGTATTTCTGGTGCTTCACAAGCCAGAGTAAGCCGCATTTCTCCCGAGGATTCTCGGATCGGTTTCGACAACATGCAATATTCTGGCGCGCCTGCCCAGGTGTTTTCACCCACGTGCGTTCAAATTAGCCCGGGTGAGTTAGCACCTCCTTCGGAAAAAACCGGCTAACGCAACGCTCACCGATTACTGGTTTTCCTCGAGCCCAACATTCACCTTGAGGGTTAGTGGTAAGGGCTGCCTTCCCGATCTGCGCGCGCTGCGAAGCATTGCTAGAAATCGAAGGGTGCTTTCTGCGAAGCCGGCAGGACAGATGCTGCACTATCACAACGCAAAAAGGCTAGACGTTTCAACGTAAGAGTCTGTATTTAAAGAGGTTGTGCGAGTTCGTTTTGTAAAATCTGGTGTTCAGGCCTCGTCAGCTGGTTTGTAGCGAATCCCTTCGGAACCCCTCGCGTCGGCTACTCGTGGATCGACGCCCCCTTCAGGTCCACCCATACTTAGCAGCTAATCCGTTCTGTTTGCTCGGGAACTACTTCAAATTCAGAGCAGCTATATTTACCATTATATATATTACTATATAGGTTATTTTACTGTCGTCTTCGGCGAGGTCTCTGAATCCGGTCATGGCTAGCCAGCTTTGCGAAATGCATTACGGCTTGCTGATAGTTGAAATTCTTGTTGGCTACGATAAACCCTCCTGCAAGTTTTCTACGTCTCCCTGCTTCGTCGAAAGTCCGCCAATTACAGAACCACGCACCAGACCGGGTCTGTCTGAAGATGCTGCATCGGCCAATTCTGAGCAAACAGGTGCCTGGTCTCCGTCCGCCAACATAACGGCGGAGGGTCGTAAGCACCAAAGGATTTCCGCGCTACGCGGGGCAAGAACTCCGCGTGCCTTTTAAGGGCATGGCAATTGTCCGTTTATGAAACGGTTTAAGTCGAAGCCACATCCCCACTCAATTCGCGCTCGGCGGTCGAGTTCTTTCATATAAATCGGGTCAGCGCGGTAGTGTTGCCAATCGGGGTCCGCCGGTGTTAAATTCTCTCCGAGATAGAGAAGCGCATCGCCAAAGTCACCCTGGACGGGTGGTTCGAGGGTGGGCATTAGCGAAGGCACCCTCCATTTCGATGCTGGCCCTTGTCTGGTTGCAGCAAGGAGCACAACGTACACAGTTCCTGGGTGCTTTTGCTCGACCAAAGTCGTAGTGTTTGGATCCCGATTGGGATCCCGGCTCTTGCTGACGTGGCTACCGCCCAGGATCACCAAAGCCTTGCGATTGTGTGCTAAAACCTGCTCGTTGATGACCTCCGCGAATGACAGGTTGTTGGGCTGATAAGACTCCCACTGCTCGTGAGTTGTGACCTTGGCCCAATCTATCGGCGAGTCGCCGGCAAGAACACGTATGCGCTGCGCTGGCGGTAAATCCAGGTTGACTTCCCGAACGGCCCTCAGCAGTTGCGCGTAAACCGGCGATTCAAAAGCAAAGACTTTGGTGGTGTCGCGCCAGACGTGTTGAAGCTCCGCAAGAGCAACTTCTTCTCCGCTGATGTAGCGGTCGAGCATCGGCTGTGAAAGCCGCGTACCGAACTCGATCACGATGTAATTCACTTTCGCCTGAAATCCGGAATCCTTCACCAGTGACATGTAGAAATCGCCGACCTCCCTCAACGAGTGCCTTTCGCCAATGGCAACGATTGGAAACTGGTCGAAAACTTGCAGGATGGCCGGAACGGCGTCTTGAGGCTCACCGTGGGCGGTCCCGATTTCGGCCGCAACAACAACTTTTCTTAGCACCACGTGTGCGGTGCGGCTGTCACCTTCCTTACTTTTGAGTAGTACGTCTCCACTCAACTCTTGTCCTACTCTTTTTAGGTTGTACTTGAACGCCCAATTGTCGGTGGTCAACTCAAACTTCACAACATCATCGACGACACTGCCGTTGGTGATCGGATACTGTTCTACCGCATCAGGGCCACCGCTACCTGTAAGTTTCCTTCCGTCCTGTTTGAGGGTGAAAAGCTGCGGTTCTTTATGGTCACTTCCGGGCACGCTAAAGGTCCCTGTCCACGTGCCGGACACATCCGCTACCGTTGAAGCCAGCGTCAGCAACAGTACAAGCGCAAGCTCTTTCATAGGCATTCCTTTCACGGTCTCTGCGTCACGACACTCTAAGTCCTGATTGACGCGCTTACCAGAGAAGTGGAATCGAGACCGGCAGCGCACGCCCGCGCTTGCGTAAACGACGATAATGACACTAAGCCGCGTTAGATTTTTTCCAGGTCAACGCGGGCATTTCCACATTGGCGACCCGGCTCAGGTATTCCTTCGCGTACACCGCAGCGCGATCCTTCCCCTGCTCAATATCGTCCACAGCCTCGGAAGGAGCAATCCAGTTCTTTGCGTTTACGTTGTAAACGGACGCCTGCACTCCAAGCGCGCTGTGCTCTGAGAATAGCCTAAGATGCTCGCCACCGAGCCTGACTTCCGCCCACACGCCTTCGTCCAACATCGAGGAACTCCAATAGCCAATCCGGGCACATCCTATGCGCGCTAAGCATAGCTTCTGATCTATCTGGTTAAATCCGACTCCGATTCTTTTCCTTGAGCGCGAATCCTTGTCCTCAAGCCCCGGCCGATGCTGCCCGCGACGCGACGCCTTTGTCGACTTCCTTGGTCGCGCCCCTGTCGATTTCGATCGACCCCTTAAAATTCGCCCCGTCTTCGATTATTATCTGCGCTGTCGTTAAATTTCCGATGACCGAACCGTCCTTCCTGATCTCGATCTTCCCATTCGCCCGCACATTTCCCTTCACATAGCCGTGAACCACCACATCGCGGGCGCTGATGTCGGCCGTGATCTTCGCCGTCGATCCGACTGTCAGCTTCCCTTTATTAAGCTGGATCGATCCTTCGATTAGGCCATCAATCTCCAGATCCTCGGTTCCAGTGATCTCGCCCTTCACGCGTAAAGTTGACCCCAGTCGCCCCGTTTCGCGTTCACCGGTCGAATCTAACGAACGTGGCGTCTTGGTAGTCAGCAAGGTTTTCGCCTCCGGTGCGACGGCCTGGGACCTCCTCCAGAACACGCCCCACGCGGACTTCCGAGCTGGGGCGGCCCATCTCTCGCGAGACTTAGGGTCACTCGGACGGGTACGCTTGTGCAGCAGGCACATCA
>Ga0210394_10003431_pt1 | contig 19941 bp, 18 predicted proteins | sample IncBWC12MmetaG_FD_160121 | JGI IMG/M metagenome (GOLD analysis project Ga0210394, IMG submission 160121) | Forest soil microbial communities from Barre Woods Harvard Forest LTER site, Petersham, Massachusetts, United States - Inc-BW-C-12-M | ecosystem: Environmental > Terrestrial > Soil >...
TACTTGACCGAACTGGAGCGCGAGCGCGACGCGCTGCGAAGCTACAACTCGCCGCAGGCCGAGCTGCCGATTTTCTCAACCTCTGCTGTGCCTGGCCCGCCGCTGGAATCTGCGGCGCTGACCGCGCTTCGCGCCGCGGATCCGAACGCGTTGAGCCCGCGTGAGGCCCTCGATCTGTTGTTTCGCCTGCAGCAACTGGACCGCGACGCCGATCGCTAGCGGCTGAAGCGCCCGAAACGCAGGAAGGCGCCCGTCTGGCGCGCAACCTCCGCGGAGAATGGCAACCCCGTGTGGCTGGTCCGGAGCACCAAGTGCTGCGACATGCCTTCTAACCGAGTCTCGTCGACCAGGATGGTGCCATCGCTGGGCGCGCCCTGCGTGCCCACCAGCCGTCCTAAACCGATACTCAAGTTTCCGGCAATCACGCCGAGTTCGCGCTCGCCGTTCCAGCGACGCGCAACATTGCCGAGCAATTCCTCGTTGACGCCCCGGCCGAGTATTTTTCTGCCGAAGGGCAATCGCGCCACCTTGTGCGCGGTGCTGCTGCCGCGCAATGGCGATCCCAAAAGCACGATCCTTCCCGGCGGGAGGCTTGCGCCATCGCCGCTAGTGAATAGCCTCAAGATCACCAAACCGCCCAGGCTATGGCCCACCAAGTGCAGCGTGTCGGCAGGCATCTGGAGCAGGAACTTGGCGAGCGCCTTTGCGTTGGCTGCAACGGAGGACCTTACTGATGGATAGGAAAACGCCCGCGTCTCGGCAGCCAAATCCCGCGCCAGCCGCCGGCGCAGCAGGCTACCTTCCAAACCGGTGAGCCACAGCCCATGCACATAAACAACGAGCGTGCTCACTGAGTCATCCTAGCGGCGCAGCTCGGCGATGACGGCGCGGTTAGTGCTCGAGGATGCCGTTTCGAGCGCATCGTCGTAGGCAGCCCAACGGAACTGCACATGCTCGTTATCGCTCATGATCACCGGAACTTGACGCGGCAATCGCAATGAAAACGCGTGCTCGAGATTTTGCGTAATCCCGGGTGCGTACACCTTGCCAAAGGCCGGCAGGATTTCGTACACCTGCGTCCACTGCAGATTGACCAGCACGCCTTGCGTGATGCCGGTTTCCTCGATCACTTCGCGCCGCGCCGCGGTATCGGCGGGCTCGCCCCATTCCATGCTGCCAGTCACCGATTGCCAAAAGCCCGGCGGCCGGCGCCGCTCGAGCAGCAGAAATTCGCCGCCCTCGGTATAAATCACCACCAAGACGGATTCCGGCCGGCGCAACTTAGGCAAACGTCACTCGATTTTCGGGGGCGTGCGCACGCGAATATGCAGCTCTCGAAGCTGCGCCTCGCTGACATCCGTCGGTGCGTCCATCATGAGGTCGGTCGCATTCTGAGTTTTCGGAAAGGCGATCACATCGCGAATGCTGTCCGCTCCGGCCATCAGCATGGTCAGCCGGTCGAGTCCAAAGGCGATGCCGCCGTGAGGCGGCGCGCCGAACTTGAGCGCGTCCAAAAGAAAGCCGAATTTCAAGCGAGCCTCGTCCGCCGAAATGCCCAACAGGTCGAACACCACGGATTGCAGCACTTGATTGTGAATCCGCACCGAGCCGCCACCGAGCTCTGTGCCGTTCAAGACCAGGTCATAGGCTTTGGCGATCGCCTCACCCGGATCCGCCGCCAAGGCCGCGTAGTCCAGGTTTGCGGGGCTGGTGAATGGATGATGCATGGCTTGCCAGCGCTTTGCTTCCGGGTCCCACTCGAACATCGGAAACTCCACGACCCACAAGGGCCGCCAGCCCTCCTCGACCATCTTTAGATCATGGCCCACCTTGAGGCGCAGCGCCCCGAGAGCATCGCTCACCACTTTGGCGCTGTCGGCACCGAAGAAGATCAGATCACCGTCCTTGGCGCCGGTGCGCTGCATGATTCCGCTGATCGCCGCATCGCTTAAGAATTTCAATATCGGCGACGCCAACCCCTCCCGGCCCTTCGCGACCTCGTTGACTTTGACGTAGGCCAAACCTTTCGCGCCATAGCGCGCGACAAACGCCGTGTACTCGTCGATCTCGCGGCGCGAAAGCTTGCCTCCCTGCGGCACGCACAAGGCCGTTACGCGGCCGCGCGGATCGGCCGCGGGACCTGCAAATACCTTGAAGTCGCAGCCTTTGACGAGGTCCGCCACATCGACCAGCTCGAGCGGGACCCGCAAATCCGGCTTGTCCGACCCGTAGCGGCGCATGGCCTCGGCGTAGGTCATCCGCGGCATCGGACTCGGCAGTTCGACGCCCAGCACGCGCTTGAACAGCTGGTGTATCAGGCCTTCCATCAATTCCTGAATCTGCGCCTGGTCGAGAAAGGAGGTTTCGATGTCCAGCTGGGTGAATTCCGCTTGTCGATCGGCACGAAAGTCCTCGTCGCGGAAACAGCGCACGATTTGATAGTAGCGGTCGAAGCCGGAAATCATCAGCAGTTGCTTGTAGATTTGCGGCGACTGCGGCAGCGCAAAGAATTTCCCCGCGTGCGTCCGGCTCGGCACCAGGTAGTCGCGCGCACCTTCCGGCGTAGCCTTCGACAGTATCGGCGTCTCGATGTCGACGAATCCCGCCTCGTCCAGATAGTGGCGCATGGCCTGCGTGATCCGATGCCTCAGCAGCAGGCGTTCGCGCATTTCTTCGCGGCGCAGATCCAGGTAGCGAAAGCGCAGACGCACCTCCTCGCTGACCGCCTCATCCAGCTGAAAAGGCAGCGGCTCGGAGCGATTCAGAATTTCCAGATCCTGGCACAGCACCTCGACCTGCCCGGACTTCAAATTGGCATTCGCAGTGCCCGGCGGCCGAGCGCGCACCAAACCGGTGACCTTGAGCACGAATTCATTGCGCACCCGCTCGGCCAGGGCAAATACGGCGGGCTTGTCTGGGTCGAAGACGATTTGCAGCAAGCCCTCGCGATCGCGCAAGTCGACGAATATGACGCCGCCGTGGTCGCGCCGCCGATGGGCCCAGCCGGCCACGGTGACGGTCTTGCCGATCGAAGTCTCCTCGACACGGCCGCAATAATGAGTGCGCATATGCAAAAACAACCCAAAAAGGGGAAGCGCGCGATGCTAAGGCTTCAGATCAGCGCGGGCAAGCCCAAACCTTGGCCGCTGGACTCGCAAAACGCTAGCCTTGAGGCCTTAGAGGCTGGCATTTGGCTCTCAAGGGGGTTCGCATGGCTCCGATCCCGATAGGCGCGATTTCCGGCTTGATCTTGAGCGCGACGACCAGCTATCTCATCACTGGGCGGCTGTTTCATCCCTATCAAAAGATGACTGCCGCGACCTGGCGCCCAGAATCCTGGCGGCATCATCTGTTCGCGATGCTCCTGCAGAGCATGGCGGGTGCGGGTATCGGATGGGTTTTCGCGCTTGACGGTGCGCCGGCGGCTGGCTTCGCGCTTTTTGAACTGGGTCTCGGCCTTTGGATCGTGCTTGTTGCCTGCATCTTGATTCAGGCGCTATACGTGAATTGGCACGCGGGTTTCGTCGTCGGACTTGTTCTGGATTGGACGGTATTCATTGCAGGTGTCTTGCTCGCGTGTACATGTTTCAGCACACGCTTGGCGCGGCCTTCAAGGCGCCGCCGTCGAGTGGGGCTCGCAACCCCTCTAGGTTGGTCTCCAGAATGTGATGATTGCGCCGCCGGCAATCACGAACGCGCCGCCCACCAAGATCGGCACAGTCGGCAGCGCCCGGAAGGCGATGAAGTTGACCACCTGCCAGATCACAAACAGCGTCGCCAAATAGAGTCCCACCACGCGTCCGAATTGCAGCGGCGCTAAGTTAAGAAACGTTCCATAGCCCAAGAGCAGGGCCGCGCCGATGAGAAACAGCGCCAGACGAATCAGCCCGACATGGTTGTAGATCGCCATCCTGACGATGGCATCGCCGCACACTTCGAGGGTGGTCGCCATCACGAGCAAAATCAGCGGGTGAATGACCTGCAGCGCTTTTACCATTCGCGCTACTTTACCATTGGCGCTATCGGCGGCTACGTTTGGATTTCGCCGCCGGCATCCGAACTGGCCGTTTCGGAGCAGATTTACCGGGGCTGCCCGCGCGGCCCCGCAGTGCCTTCGCGGCAGCCGGTTTTCGTGCGGTCCTTGCCGCCGATTTTTCCACGGCCCGGTCAACCGGCTTGTCGGCCGGCTTATCCGCCGGCTTCTCCAAGGGTTTGTCCTTTTTCTCGGTAGATGCCGGTGCAGTATCCGAAACCTTGGCCTCGGGGCCCTTGCCGGCCTCCGCAGCCGCAGGACTAGCGGTCCCCGCCTCCGCGCCCTTCGCGTCCTTAGTCGCATCCGCCTCCGGCCGATCGGCGAGATTGCGCTGATTCTCCTTATCGCCTTTGAAGTCGGTTTCGTACCAGCCGGCGCCTTTGAGCCGGAACACCGGCGCGGACATCAAACGCACCAGCCGCGGCTTGCCGCAGTCGGGACATTTTTTCAGCGGCGCATCGCTGACTTTCTGCATGGCCTCGAGCTCATGGCCGCAGCTCTTGCATTGATACTCGTAAAAAGGCATGAATGTCCTCTAGCGGCGTTGGCGCTGCGAGTATAGCGACCGAGCGCCTGCCTCGCTCGATCTCAGTGCAAGCGCTCCTTTTCGAACACCAGCCCGGTGCGCTTCAACTTCGCCACCACGCGATCGCCGGCAACGAAATTGCCCTGCAGGATCTGTTGTGCCAGCGGGTTCTCGATCTGCGATTGGATGGCGCGCTTCAAGGGCCTGGCGCCGTACACCGTGTCGAACCCCGCCTCGCCGATCTTGTCGCGCGCGTCGTCGTCCAAGCGCAGAGTGATGTCGCGCTCCGCCAGCCGCTGTCGCAAGCGTCCCAACTGTATATCGACGATGGAGCGGATCTGCTCGCGGCCCAGCGAATGGAACACCACGATGTCATCGACGCGATTGATGAATTCCGGGCGGAAATGCTGAGTGACGACCTGCATGACCGCCTCTTTCATCTTGGCGTAATTCGCCTCGCCCTGCAGCTCTTGAATCACCTGCGATCCTAAGTTCGAGGTCATGATCACGACGCAGTTGCGAAAATCCACGGTGCGGCCCTGGCCATCGGTGAGCCGTCCATCGTCCAAGACCTGCAGCAGCACGTTGAACACATCGGGGTGCGCCTTTTCAATTTCATCGAGCAGGATGACGCTGTACGGCCGGCGGCGCACCGCTTCGGTGAGGTATCCGCCCTCTTCGTAGCCGACATAACCTGGCGGCGCGCCGATGAGCCGCGCGACCGAGTGCTTCTCCATGAACTCCGACATGTCGATGCGGATCAGCGCATCTTCGGTGTCGAACAGGAATTCGGCCAACGCCTTGCACAGTTCGGTCTTACCCACCCCGGTGGGGCCAAGAAACATGAACGAGCCGGAGGGCCGGTGCGGGTCGGAGAGGCCGGCGCGCGAACGGCGGATCGCATCCGCCACCGCCTTCACGGCCTCCTGCTGGCCGACGACGCGCTTGGCCAAAACCTCCTCCATGCGCAGCAGCTTCTCGCGCTCGCCTTCGAGCATGCGCGAGACCGGGATACCGGTCCACTTCGAGACGATTTCGGCGATTTCCGCCTCGGTCACCGAATTGCGCACCAGCTGATTGGGCTTCTGCTCCACTTCCAAGGCCTTGGCAAGCCGCTGCTCGAGTGCGGGAATGCGGCCGTACTGCAGTTCCGACATGCGTGCCAGATCCTGCGCGCGCCGCGCGGTGTCGAGATCCTGGCGCGCGCGCTCCAATTCCTCTTTGATGTGGGCAGCGCCTTGTACCGTGGCCTTCTCCGCCTTCCAGATCTCCTCGAGATCCGAATATTCCTTTTCCAAGGTTTTCAACGCATCTTCGAGCGTGCCCAAGCGCTTTCGGGAAGCCTCATCGGTCTCTTTTTTGAGCGCCTCCCGCTCGATCTTGAGCTGGATGATGCGCCGGTCGAGTTTGTCGAGCGCCTCGGGCTTCGAATCGATCTCCATGCGTATGAGCGAACCGGCCTCATCGATCAAATCGATGGCCTTATCCGGCAATTGCCGATCGGAAATGTAGCGATGCGACAAGGTCGCCGCCGCCACGATGGCCGGATCCGTGATCTCGACGCCATGATGCACTTCGTAGCGCTCCTTCAAGCCGCGCAAGATCGCGATGGTGTCTTCCACCGACGGTTCATCGACCAGCACCTTCTGAAAACGGCGCTCGAGTGCCGCATCTTTTTCGATGTACTTGCGATATTCGTCCAGCGTGGTCGCCCCGACGCAATGCAGCTCGCCGCGCGCCAATGCGGGCTTGAGCATATTGCCCGCGTCCATCGCACCCTCGGCCTTGCCGGCACCGACCATGGTGTGCAATTCGTCGATGAATAAAATGACCCCGCCTTCCTGCTTGGCCAGATCCGTGAGCACGGCTTTCAGCCGCTCCTCGAATTCACCGCGAAATTTCGCGCCGGCAATCAACGCGCCCATGTCGAGTGCGAGAATGCGCTTGTTGCGCAATCCCTCCGGCACTTCGCCGTTGACGATGCGCTGCGCCAACCCTTCGACGATTGCCGTCTTGCCGACACCAGGCTCGCCGATGAGCACCGGGTTGTTCTTGGTGCGCCGCTGTAGCACTTGGATGGTGCGGCGAATCTCATCGTCGCGGCCGATCACCGGGTCGAGTTTGCCCTGGCTCGCGCGCTCGGTCAGATCGATGCTGTACTTCTCCAGCGCCTGGCGATTCTCCTCGGCGCCCGCATCGTCCACCTTGGCGCCGCCGCGCACCTCGTCGATGGCCTTTTCCAGGGAAGCTCGCGCCGCTCCACTGGCCTTCAACAGCCGGCCCAGCTCGCCGCGATCGTCGCAGGCAGCCAGCACGAAGAGCTCGCTGGAAATGAACTGATCGCCGCGCTGTTGCGCCAGCTTGTCGGTGACGTTCAAAAGCTTGTTCAAATCATTGCCGAGCAGCACTTCGCCGCCCGAGCCTTCCACTTTGGCGACCCGATCCAAGGCGGCGGCTAGATCCGAGCGCAGTTTTGCGACCTGGACGCCCGCCTTCTCGAGCAGCGGCCGGGCCGTGCCGCCTTGCTGGTCGAGCAGCGCCGCCATGAGGTGCACCGGCTCGATGTATTGGTTATCGCGGCCCACCGCGAGGGACTGGGCATCCGCCAGGGCCGCCTGGAATTTGGTGGTTAGCTTGTCCATGCGCATAGCTATTCCTTCGAGAAAATCCTCAGAATGCTCAGGAAATGGGGTGCCGAGCGCTCAATTCAACGGTCTATGTTCTGGTTTCTCGCCAAATGAAGGTGCCCTGCCGGCCGGTAGTCCCGTCGCGCCGATGCGAAAAATAGCGGTCCGCCCGAGTGTAGGTGCACTCTCCGCCGCCATAAATGCGGGTGATTCCCAGCCTTCCCAGCTGCCGGCGAGCGAGCATGGCAAGATCCGCCATGAAACGGCCCCGCGCATTGCCCTCGAAGGCATCGATGTTCTTGGAATCTACCGCAAGAAATGCCTTACGCACCTCCGCGCCGACTTCGAAGTGCCGTGGCCCAATCGCCGGCCCCAGCCAGACGATGAGGCGCTGCGGCGCCACGCCCATGGCCTGCACGGTCGCCCCGATCACCCCATCCTTGAGCCCGCGCCAGCCCGCATGCGCCGCCGCTATGGTTTCACCCGATTCGCTCGCGATCACCACGGGCAGACAGTCGGCCGTGAGGATTGCGCAGACCCTTCCTAAGCGCCGTGTCACCGCCGCATCCGCGGGACCATAGGGCCCGTGGGAATCAAGATCAGCCACATTCACCCCATGCACCTGCTCGAGCCAAACGGGCTCTGCGGGCAGTCCGGCCGCGACTTGCAGCCGTAGCCGGTTCTCCGCCACCGCGCGAGGATCATCCCCCACGTGATCGCCCAAGTTCAGCGAATCGTAGGGCGGCGCGCTCGCCCCGCCGCTGCGAAAGCTCGACAGCACGCGCACGCCCGGAGGTGCCGGCCAATCGATCTGCAGCCAGCTGAGGCTCACCGCGCGCGCTTCGACGTTACGGCCGCTTGGCTTGCGTCATCGCGCAATGCCTGCAGCAATTGCCGGAAATCCTCAGGCACCGGACTTTGCAAGGCCAACCGTTTGCCGGTCCGCGGATGTTCGAACCCTAGGCTTGCCGCATGCAGAGCCTGGCGCTTGAAACTACGCAGCCTAGCGACGAACTCGGGCGCCGCATCGCGGGGCTGCGCAAAGCGGCCCCCGTAAACCGGATCGCCGACTATCGGATATTTCAGATGCGATAAATGCAGGCGAATCTGGTGAGTGCGTCCGGTCTCGAGCTTCACCGAAATGTAGGTGTGAGCGCGGAAGCGCTCCAGGACTCGATAGTGCGTGACCGCCGGCCGGCCGCTCTCGCGCACCGCCATTCTCAAGCGATCGCTGCGGTTACGTCCGATGGGCGCATCGATCGTGCCGCCTCCCGTCATGACGCCCACGCACAGCGCCAGATACTCGCGCGACATGCTGCGCGCCATCAGCTGGCGGGACAGCGAAGTCTGCGCCTCCGCATTGCGCGCCACGACCAACAGGCCGCTGGTGTCCTTGTCGAGCCGATGGATGAGTCCTGCACGCGGCAATGCCGCGAGCGTTGGATCCAATCCCAGCAAGGCGTTTTGTAGGGTATGGCGCGGATTGCCCGCGCCGGGATGCACCACCAATCCCGCCGGTTTGTCGACCACGAGCAAATCCTTATCCTCGTGGACCAGGCGTAGTGCAATCGCCTCGGGCAGCACCGTAAGCTGCGGCGCATCCCGCGTCATTTGCACGCGCACTAAAGATCCCGCCTCCACAATGTCGCGGGGTTTGCAGCGCAGCCTGCCGACCAGCACCGCGCCGTCCTCGATCCACCCCTTGATCCGAGTGCGCGAATGCTGAGGCAGCAAGCGAGCCAGGGCGCTGTCCAAGCGCTTGCCGGCCAATTCTGCGGGAATTTCGAGATCGATCACTTGGAACTCTGCGGTCATTGGGCACTCGAAGCAACCTTCGGGGCATCGGGTATACTGCCGCGCTTTCGGGCCCCACCCAACGGGACCCCCCATTGTAAGGAATCACTTGTGAGACTGCGTGATCTTGTCCAGCCGAGCCGAATTGTGCTCGTGGCCGTCGGTGTTTTGCTGCTGGCGACCGGCTGCCGCAGCCATCGAGGCGACGATGCCAAATCGGGCCCCGAACAGATCTACGCGAAGGCGCAAAAAGCCATCAGGAACGGCAGCTATGCCGAGGCGGTCAAACAGCTCGAGGCGCTGCAATCGCGTTTCCCGTTCAGCGAACCGGCCCGCCAGGCTCAGTTGGATTTGATCTACGCCTACTACAAGAGCGCCCAGGTCGACCCCGCGGTCGATGCCGCCGATACCTTCATTCGCGAAAATCCGACCAACCCCAGAGTCGATTACGCCTATTACATGAAAGGACTGGTGTATTTCGAGCGCCAATCGAATTTTCTCGAACGCTGGCTCAAAGTCGATCTATCGCAGCGCCCTCCGGTCAATGCAAAGAAATCCTTCGATGCGTTTTTTCAGCTCGTCGAGAAGTATCCTCACAGCCAGTATGTGGGCGATGCCCGGCAGCGCATGATTTACCTGCGCAATCGCCTGGCGGACTTCGAGTTGCATGTGGCGCTTTACTATATGCGCCGCGGTGCCTACGTCGGCGCACTGAATCGCGCCAAATACTGCGTCGAATACTATGACGGAGCGCCCGCGGTGAAAGGCTCGATGAAGGTCATCGTCGAGGCTTACTACGACCTCAAAATGACGGATCTCGCGAAGAATGCCGAGCTCGTGTACACCGACAACTATCCGGACGATGCTCGGGCCATCCAGCGCAAGAAGCACTGGTATCAGAGGATCTTTTAGGCTCGGCCTAGCCCTGTTCTGCTATTCCGCACCGGGTGTCAAAAACCGGCAGGCGATTCCATCGGCCTTTGCAAGATGCTCGTCCAACGTGGCGAGCGGCGCGCCTATCGCTTCGGCAAGGGCCACGTACCAGGCATCGTAACTCGTCACGTTACGGCGAAGCTCCCAGATGCGATTCGCGAATGGCTCAAAGGAAAATAATTCAATATCGAGCCGCATAAGATCATCGTGCGCGCCATTCGCCTCGGGTGTCGCGATTATCTCGGCTCGTTCCAGACGATGCAGTATGTTGGTCGCTTCTGCAAGCGCCAACTCGGGAGCGTGCAGCGATCCTCTCATCAGTATTTTTTCCGCCCAGATCCCGGCTGCGCCGCCATCCACCAGTGCCGCAATCAGAACAGACGCATCAACAACCGTACTCAACGCCGGTCAGCGTTTCGGTGCTCGAGAATCTGATTGGCGGATACGCTGCTCTGCGCCGCGCGTTTTCTGTTGCGCACTTGCTGCAGCCAGGCTTCCAGCGACGGGCGGGCAGCCAAGCGCTCTAGTTCGGCCCGCAGGAACTCCTGCATCGACTTGCCCTGCAGAGCCGCCCTTGCGGCCAATTCGTCGCGGACCTTTACCGGAACATCACGGATATTGATTTGGATAGTCATGCTAGTATTTTGCCAGCAATGCTGGCGCGATGCAAGCAGCGCTATCGCGACTTATAACCGCTGGTAATCGGATAGCGCCAATCGCGGCCGAAGGCCCGGCCGCTCACGCGCACGCCCGGCGGCGCCTGGCGGCGCTTGTATTCGTTGCGCTTCACCAGATCCAAGATGCGTCCCACCGTGGCTCGATCGAAACCGCGCGCGGCAATCTGATCGACCGAGAGGTCCTCCTCGATGAAGGCCTCGAGGATGGGGTCGAGGATTTCGTACGGCGGCAGGCTGTCGGTGTCTTTTTGGTCGAAGCGCAGTTCTGCCGAGGGCGGCCGCTCGATGACGCGGGCCGGAATCACCTGCGATTGCGTGTTTCGCCAGCGGCACAGGCGGTAAACAAGAAGCTTGTTGCAGTCCTTGATGGGAGCGAAGCCGCCCGCCATGTCCCCGTACAGTGTGGCGTAGCCCACCGCCATCTCGCTCTTATTGCCGGTGGTCAGCAGCATTTTGCCGGTTTTGTTGGATATACCCATCAGCAGCACGCCGCGGCAGCGCGATTGAATATTCTCTTCCGCCGTATCCGGCGAAAGTCCTGCGAACTCCTCTTTCAGGGCGGCCAGCGTGGCCTCGAACATCCCCTCGATGGAGATCTCGCTGTGCTTGACATGCAACTGCCGCGCTTGCTGCGCGGCGTCGTCCTTGCTCATTTGCGAGGTGTAGCGCGAGGGCATCGCCACCGAATGCACGTGATCCGAACCCAACGCATCGACCGCGATCACCAAGGTCAGCGCGGAATCGACGCCGCCCGACAACCCCATCACCACACCCGGAAACCGATGCTTGGTGACATAGTCGCGGGTGCCCTGCACCAGCGCGCTGTAGACGCTCTCCTCCTGGCCCTGGAGCGGTGCCATGGCCGCCGGGATGGGACGCACGGCGCCCGCGGGGTCCAACCCTAAATCCACCACGTACATGCCCTCCGTGAAGGCAGGTGCGCGTTGGGTCACCACGCCCTGGCCATCCATCACGAAGGAATTGCCGTCGAAGACCAACTCGTCCTGGCCGCCGACCAAATTGCAGAACACCACGGGCACGCCGACTTCCCGCACCCGCTCGCGCACCACCAGCTGTTCGCGCTGTGTCTGTTTGTCGACCTCGTAGGGCGAGGCGTTGATCAGCAGCAGCACCTGCGCCCCGGCCTGGCGTGCCTGCCGCGCGGGCGCCGGATCCCAGGCGTCCTCGCAGACCAATATGCCGGCTCTCACTCCATGAAGATCGATGATCGTAGGCTCCGTACCTGGCGTGAAGTAGCGCTTCTCGTCGAACACCCGGTAGTTCGGCAGGCACGCCTTGCGATGATTGGCGAGCACCGCGCCGTCGCGAATCACGATGGCCGAATTGAATATCGTGGCGCCGACATACTCCGGATAGCCCGCGATCAAGGTAATGCCGCGCACTTCTTGCTTGAGCCGCTCCAGCGAGCGCGCGACCTGCAGGCGCATACCGGAATGAAACAGCAGGTCTTCCGGCGGGTAACCCGAGACTGCGAGTTCCGGCAGCATGACGATATCGGCGCGGTACCGATCGCGCGCTTCGTTGGCGGCGGAGACGATACGCGAGGTATTGCCGTCAACGTCGCCGACGACCAAATTGAGCTGCGCCATCACACAACGCAGCTGCCGCGGATCGCTCAAATCCTTCCTCCTTACTTTGGGCGCCGCGGGCTGCGCCGTGGCGCGCGCCGCGCGGCGGCGGCTCTACGGGTTTTCTTCGCGGAGCTCTTAACTATCTTCATTTTCACATCTGATTTAGGCCCGACGCGCAACGCTCTGAGCCGCTTTGCAATGGCGGATCCCATTTCCGCCGGCGAGCGCACTGTGGTGATCCCGGCTGCCTCGAGCGCCGCGAATTTTGCCGCGGCCGTGCCTTTGCCGCCGGCGACAATGGCGCCGGCATGGCCCATGCGCTTGCCCGGCGGTGCGGCAATGCCGGCGATGTAAGCGACCACCGGTTTGTTGACATTCTTATGAATGAAAGCCGCTGCGGCCTCCTCGTCGCTGCCGCCGATCTCGCCCACCATCAAGATGCCCTCGGTGCGGGGGTCTTTTTCAAACAGTTCCAGGACATCGATGAAATTCATGCCGCGCACCGGATCGCCGCCGATGCCTACACAGGTGCTTTGGCCCAAGCCGTTATTGGTGGTCTGAAACACGGCTTCATAGGTCAACGTCCCGGAGCGCGAGACGATACCGACGCAGCCTTTCTTGTGAATGAATCCCGGCATGATGCCGATCTTGCATTCTTCCGGGGTGATGATGCCGGGACAATTCGGGCCGATGAGCCGCGTCGGATAGCTGGCGAGGGTCGCCCTCACGCGCACCATGTCGTTGACCGGAATGCCCTCGGTGATGCAAACGATCAACTTCGCACCCGCGTCCGCCGCCTCCAGGATGGCATCCGCCGCGTAGGGCGCCGGCACATAAATCATGCTCACGGTGGCGCCGGTTTTCGCCAGGGCCTCCTGGGCGGTATCGAACACCGGCAGCCCGAGATGTTGTTCTCCGCCGCGGCCGGGGGTGACGCCGCCCATCAGCCGGGTGCCATATGCCAGGCATTGCTCGGAATGAAACGTGCCCTGTTTGCCGGTGAAGCCTTGGCAGATCACCTTGGTGTTCTTGTCGACCAATATGCTCATTGGCGAAGCTCCGCGAGCCTTACGGCTTTGATCGCTGCATCGGTAAGATCGCTCGCCGGTGTGATCGCAAGACCGCTGCTCGCCAGCAACTGGCGGGCCAGCGGCGCGTTGGTGCCCTCGAGGCGCACGATGACCGGGATGCCCACCCCCACCTCTTTGACCGCGGCGATGATGCCCTCCGCAATCATGTCGCAGCGGACGATGCCGCCGAAAATATTGATGAGAATCGCGGTCACCTTAGGGTTCGACAGAATCAATTTGAATGCCGTCGAGACGCGCTCCTTGGTGGCACCTCCGCCGACGTCCAGAAAGTTGGCAGGCTTGCCGCCATGCAGTTGTATGAGGTCCATGGTCGCCATGGCCAGGCCTGCGCCATTCACCATGCAGGCAATATTCCCATCCAGCGACACATAGTTGAGCTCGTGCTCCGCCGCCTTGCGCTCCATGGGGTCTTCTTGCGAGTCGTCGCGCATTTTGGCCAGATCCCCCTGGCGAAACAGGGCGTTATCTTCGATATTGATCTTGGCATCCAGGGCCAGCAGGTCCCCATCGGCAGTCACAATCAGGGGATTGACTTCCACCAGGCTGGCATCGCGCTCCAGGTACAGCTTGCAGATGGCGTGCGCGATCTTCCCGAATTTAAGGATTTGCGCGCCGCTTAAGCCCAAACCGAACGCCAATTGCCGGCATTGAAAGTCCTGCAGTCCCGCGGCGGGATGAATATTGACGCGAATGATCTTCTCCGGCGTGTGCTCGGCCACCGCTTCGATGTCCATTCCGCCAGCCGCGGAAGCGACAAAGGCAAGCCGCCCGGCATCGCGATTCAGCACCAGGCTCAAGTAAATTTCGCGCGCGATCTTCGAACCTTGCTCCACATACACTTGATGCACCGGCAATCCTTCCGCACCGGTTTGATGCGTGACCAGCCTCGTGCCCAGCATCGCCTTCGCAGCGGCGCGGACCGCCTCTAAGTCCTTCGCAACCTTGACGCCGCCCGCCTTGCCGCGGCCCCCGGCATGCACCTGCGCCTTGACCACCCACAAGGAGCCGCCCAATCCCCTGGCCGCGGCCACCGCCGCCTCCGGCGAGTCCGCCACCTGCCCTTTGGGGACGGGGATGGTGTATTGGGCGAACAGCGCTTTCGACTGATACTCGTGCAAATTCATGAATCATCCTTAGGTGCAACAGGGCGCATAAGGCGCGCTATTCTGAATTAAGCTTAAGGTCCGCGCAAAGCATAGAGCCGCAACACCTTGAACCGTCATTTTGACCGCACCGACTCAAGTCCCGCACTCAATTGGCGCGTGCTCGGTGTCCTCAATTTGTATCGAGTCTTGGTGCCGCTGCTGCTGTTCGGCCTTTATTCCTTGGGCGGCGTCCGCGGCTTTGCCGTTTATTCCGCGCGGCTGTTCTTTGGCGCGACGATATTTTATCTGTGTTTCGGCGTGAGCAGCGTTGTTTTAGTGCGCCGGCGAGTCGCGAGCGCCTACGTGCAGACTATGCTGCAGGCAACCATTGACATGCTGGTGCTGTTACTGCTGCTGCATACCTGCGGCGGTGTGGCCAGCGGTCTGGGTCTTTTGTTCCTGGTGCCCGTCGGCGGGTTGGCGTTCCTGCTGCCGCCGCGCAGCGCCTTGTTCCTGGCGGCCGTTGCCGCCATCGCCATTCTTGCCGACACGATCTGGCAGCAGCTGGGGGGCGTTTCCGACATCAATTCTTACGCCACCGCCGGTTTGCTGGGCGTAGTGTTGTTCGTGATTTCCGGTGCTGCCAGCTACGCCGCAGGCCGCATGCGCGAGAGCGAGGACTTGGTTCGCCAGAAAGACCTCGATCTGGCAAATATGGCCGAGCTTTCCCAGTACATCGTGCAGCATCTGCGCGAGAGCCTCCTGGTCGTCGATGGCAGCGATAAAATTCGCCTCATCAACGAGTCGGCGGCGGAGATTCTCGGCGATAATCACGCGGTCCCGGGAGCGCTGGTGGGCGAGGTGTCGCCGCGTTTGCTGTACTCGCTGTCCACTTGGCGCCAGCGCGAGGATAGCGAGAACTCCCCGTCAACCTTCGTGGCGGCCGACGGCGCGCGGGTGATCCAGCCGCATTTCGCACCCCTCGGCAGCATGCCGGGTCCCACGCTGATCTTCCTCGAAGATACCAGCCTCATGGCCGAGCGCGTGCAGCAAGGCAAGCTTGCCGCACTCGGCAGATTGTCCGCCAGCATCGCCCACGAGATTCGCAACCCGGTCGGAGCGATGAGCCATGCCGGCCAGCTGCTCGCCGAAAGCGCCGCCATGGGGCCCGGTGAGCGCAGATTGACGGACATCATTCGCAATAATTCCGAGCGCGTCAGCACCATCATCAACAATATCCTGCAGCTGTCGCGGCGCGAATCCACCAAGCCGTCGCGCTTGAACTTGGGCGATTGGTTTGACGATTTTCTGGGCGAATTCTGCGAAACCATGCAGGCCAAGAGATCGCAGATCGGAATTCTCGAAGAAGAAGATGAACTCGAGGTGCGCTTCGATCCCAGCCATTTGCACCAGGTGGTTTGGAATTTGTGCGACAACGCGTTGAAGTACGGTGAGACTCGCGACGATGTCAAGTTGGAGATCAAGCTCGGCCGGCTGACTTCCAGCAATCGGCCGTTTCTCGACGTTGCCGATCGCGGCCCCGGGATCGAGCTTCAAGCGGTCGATCGAATATTCGAGCCCTTCTTTTCCGGTCGAAAGGGCGGCACCGGCCTCGGGCTCTTCATCGCTCGCGAACTGTGCCAGTTGAACCGCGCGATATTGCTGTACGAGCCGCGCGAAGGCGATGGCAGCATCTTTAGAATAGTTTTCAGCGATCCGCAGCGCTGGGAGGAATAGGCAAATCCCCCGCAGGGAGCAATGCGAAGTGCGCGCGTTCACTACCCTGCCCTGCAAGCCTAAGATCCTTGGGACCCAAGTACCACTGCTCAAAGGCGCGGCCGCTGCCTATCTTGACGGCGCCGGGCCAGTTCAGCAGCACCATCTTGGCGTCGGGATTCGCCCCACGACTCACGAGAAACAGATCGGCATCCCTTAAGTAGGGGTCCATTTGCACCATGTCCGCGACATAAAAACCGCCGCGCGGGCGGACGAAATAAACATTGTTGCCCGGTCGCCTCGGGGGCGGAAGCTGCGCCACGTGCTGGGCAATGAACTGCCTAATCTCGTTCAATTGAAACGGAACGATGATCACGAGACTCAAAATCGCACAGGCGCCCGCAAATGATGCAACCTTATGACTCGCGCCCGATCTCTCGGTCATCGCGCAGCCCGCCAGGATCGAAATCACGCCCCACGCGGAATGAAAATAGCGATAGCCCCAGCCATGCCCCTGATCAAAGGTGACAAATAGATAGCCCACGAATGTGAGCACTGCAGATGATGCCAGCAGGCGCACCTGCAAGTTTTCGCGGTGACGCACGAGTCCTAACGCCGCGAAAACGAACAGGGAGGGAACCGCCCAGACCCACATCTTCACGAAGGACGCCGCGCGCGTATTGAGCACACTTAAGTTTGGCCAGGTAAAAACGCCATGCGCCAGCAGACCGTCGACACCGGCCAGCGTGTAAACCCCGGATCCGATAGACGACTTCAACAGCAGCCATCCCAATCCAATCCAGATTCCTGGCAAATAGCCGAGAATCAATGGCAGAACGTAGCGCCTTTGATTGCGGTTCATCACAATGGCCATCAACCACGGGGTGGCGAACAGCGCATGCGGTAAAGGATTGTGCAGTATCAGCGCCAGTGAGCCGACGAGGCCGGCACACAAGGCACGGTAGCGGTTCGGCCGCAGCAGCAGCGCCACGAAAAGCAGATTCGCAGTGAGGTGCGCCTGCAGCGAATAGTAGGATATGGCATCCGCTACGAATGCACCGGAACCAAGCGTGAACAGCAATGCCCAACCCGCCGCTCGCTGATCCTGGGTAATCTCCTTAGTTATCCAATGGATGAGAAGCAGGGCCAATCCTGCCAGACACGCGTTGCACAGCCATTGCGCATGCAGAAACTCGAAGGGCGCCAGCAACAATGCAAACCCAGGCCAATATGCTTCGATGGTCCTGCCGGTTTCGCGCGACGCGATGAGAAATTCGCCGTTGAAGCCGCGCACGACCAGCCAATCGATATAGCTCGGCGGCAGCTGCGCGGAGAGATGCCCCGCTGCGAATATCTTCGCTTGGAAGACGGCGGCATATTCGTCCATGGACAGCGGGTAATCGCGATAGATCGCCACAGCCCCAAGCGCGAACGCGGCGGCGCTTAACCATGCTACCCACGCAGCGCGCTCTCCCAAAAACTCCACAAGTCGCAATATGGGCGCAGGCCGATTCCACAACGCAGCCAAACCGCATATCGCCACTGCGATCCATGCCACCTCACCGTCCGGCACCAATAAAAAGCGGAAAATCGGCGAGAAGTTCGTGCTCGAGAACCAAATGCGGTCGAGCATATAAAAATACGCAAGGCACAGCGCACACAGCGACATCCCCGCCCAAATGACGCGCTGACCGATCGAGCGGGTTTCCGTCATAATTCGATGTTTACACATCAGATATGCCAATGCACTCGTTGCGCAGCGCGCTACAAAACAATTTACTCACCGGCACGCTCGTGCTGATGCTCACGATGCTTTGGGTGCTGATGCACGGTTATCAGGGGTTTGCCGGTGATGCGCAAATCTATGCGTTTCAAGCATTGGCGAGAATCCATCCGCAGTTTTCGGCGGATCTGTATCTGCAGAACACTTCCCAAGATCAGTACACGGTGTTTTCACCGTTTTATGCCTGGTTCGTCGGCTGGATGGGTTTGGACAACGCGGCACGGCTGCTAACGCTTTTTTTCACCCTTTGGTTCTTGACGGCGGCATGGCTCTTGGCCGCAGCCTTGACCACGAGCGCCGCCGCGTGGTTGGCCGCGGCCTTTCTCGTGATCGTCGCGGGAGACTACGGCGCTGCCGGCGTATTTCACGTTGCCGAATCCTTCTTGACCGCTCGCCTGCCTGCGGAAGCATTGATCATTACGGCTTTTGCTTGCTACTACCGAGGAATGAAGCATTTGGCTGTGGCCGTAGCCATAGCCTCCCTGTTTGTTCACCCGCTCATGGCCGTCCCCGGATTATTGCTGTTGATTTGTCTATGGCCCCCGATCCGCTTGCGGCTCACGGGCGCGACAGCCGCGGTTTTCTTGGCTTTTGGCATCGCCGCAGCCGCGACCGCGCTGCCGTCGGTGGCACGGGTGTTCACGGTCATGGACGCGCCCTGGCTGGAGGTGGTCCAGGAACGCTCGCAATTCCTCTTACTACAACTCTGGTCGGCGCACGATTGGGACATCAACTTGCGGCCGCTCATTTATTTGACATTCATCGCAGTGGCGGTGGATCAGCAGCGAATACGCCAATTTTGCGGCGCTGGACTGCTCGTGGGTGTGTGCGGGTTGGCGGTTGCCCTTGTTGGGAGCCTGATTGGACCGGTGGCCATCTTGGTTCAGGGCCAGGCATGGCGCTGGGATTGGATAGCCTGTTTTATCAGCGCTCTTTTACTGCCCGCGACGCTTTTGCACATCTGCCGCGACAAAACCTGCGGACCGCTATGCGCCGTACTCTTGATCGGCGGATGGGTCATATCATCTCTCACCGGTACGGCTTGCGTTTTACTTGCGCTGATTCTTTGGTCGCTGCGAAGACATGTCAGCGACCGCGCTATTCCCTATTTTCGATGGGTGGCGGTTTTGAGCGCCATCGCGGTTCTGGCATGGGTCACCAGCAACTCGTTGGGCCATGGCTCCGTGGCCTTGAGCAAGATTGGAGCGATACCCGGAGTAAAGGTCGCGGCTGCATTGCTGTTCGCGCTCCTCTGGTGGCGGCTGCGGCGCGCCCGATCGTCGTGGCTCGCACTGATCGTCTCAGCGGCGCTGCTCGGCGCATCGATATTCCTGATTCCCGCCTCGTTCACACAGGCGCGCAGCCTGGGAACAGATACCGACGCGCAGGCATTCTCAGACTGGGCAAAGGCAATACCGCCGACCAGCACGGTTCTCGTTGCCCCCACCCATGATGTAGGTTCGTTCGTCTGGTTTACCTTGAAGCGTCCTAACTATCTGGCGTTGGACCAGTCTGCGGGAGTGGTTTTTTCGCGCGAGACCGCGCTGGAGGTTCGCCGTAGGTCGGAGGTGTTGCTGCCGGTCACCGACCCGACTTGGAAAATCTTGTCGGGGATTCGGCGCCGCGCCGCCAAACTCAAGGATGATGCGCCTACCCGGCCGCTTACCGCAGCCGCGCTAATACAGATCTGCAACGATCCCAAGCTCGGCTTTGTCATCTCTCCGGAAAATGTCGGGTTCGACCCGCTGCGTCATACTCGCGAAGGACCTTGGAAGGATTGGAATCTCTATGACTGCCGGCGTGTGCGGTTGAATGCGCAACCCACATCTTAAAAAAATTGCCGTCATCGCCGGTGCCGGGCCTGCCGGACTTACGGCCGCGCTCGAGTTACTGCGCCGCTCGGATATCAAGCCAATCGTCTACGAAGCAGAGAGCCAAGTCGGGGGCATCTCGAAGACCATCAATTACCGCGGCAATCGAATGGATCTCGGCGGTCACCGGTTTTTTTCCAAATCGGATTGGGTGATGCGCTGGTGGCAGGAGATCTTGCCGGTTGCTGCTGGCCAAGCACCCAGCGACCGACC
>Ga0210394_10003432_pt1 | contig 19927 bp, 17 predicted proteins | sample IncBWC12MmetaG_FD_160121 | JGI IMG/M metagenome (GOLD analysis project Ga0210394, IMG submission 160121) | Forest soil microbial communities from Barre Woods Harvard Forest LTER site, Petersham, Massachusetts, United States - Inc-BW-C-12-M | ecosystem: Environmental > Terrestrial > Soil >...
TAAGTTGTCAACGATGACATTTTTACGAGGTTGGTATCCAGCTACCGTGGTAAACGCGTAATGCGCTTCTGGAGTAGAAAGGTCAGCTTGAGCGAGCTTTTTACGGCTGTAAGGAGCTAAGTCATGCATTTCCCAGGTTTTTTCGTCGATCAAGTAGCCAGTTACGAAACCTGGCGCTTTATTGCCAAGGTCAGTAAATACTACTGGTCCGCCAGTTGCTGCAACGTTACCGATGAATGCTGCATTTTTTGCAGTCGTTCCGCGATATACGCTATAGTACTTGATGCCTGATTGAGCAGTGATCGTCAAGGTAACGATTTGACCTGCAGTTACAGTTACTGAAGCACAAGCCGTAGCTGGTGATTCACCGCGTTCGTTAGAAGCGGTTACAGTATAAATGTAAGCGCCTGCAGCGAGAAGTGAACCTGAACCAGAAGCAGCCGGTTGGGTAGTAATTGCTGGAGCAGCAGATGATCCAATGTTTGGACGCAATGGGCCAGTTTTACCACGAAGGAAATCTGATTCTTCGAGTTTCACGTTACCGTGATTGGTCCATTGTTCGCGAAGTTCCGCACCAGAAGCCGTTTGTGGGCCACCTGCGAGAACAATGCGTTGTAGGCTGTTTGCACCAGTTCCTAAAGCTACTTTTTTATTGTAGCTAGAGAGAACAGATGGATCGATATAAAGATTTTTAGCTTGAGAGAAATTCAAGCGAGCGCGTAAACGTGCATCTTCGATAACGATTTGGTCTAATGCAGCGTTTTGAGCCAGAACAACTGATTGATTGCTACCATAAGCAGCAAACATCAAGTCTTGGGTTGTAACGAGCATATCAGACTGACGGATTTGAGCATCTAAGCCGAGCATATTTGGAAGCTCTGGCATAGCGTTCGGATGACCATCAAATACACCTGCATTTGAGAAATCAGCTTTACCTTTAAAAAGATCAAACTCGATATCAGCAGCTAATTTGATTGCTGCGTTTTCCGCTTCGCGATCTTCGGCTTTGATACCGTCGAATGCTTCTACGAGATTTGCAGCTTCCGTGACACGGCGCACATGGCTATAAAAGCACATAGGGACCGTAGCACGAACGTAGTCACCTACGTCAACATCACCCACAGCGCCTTCGCGTTGTGCTGATCCGCCGAAACGTCCATAAGACAGTTGGCGATTGAATTGGATTGTAAGAGATTTTGCTTTCTTTTTGCCGAAAAGCTTTTGAAGCTTAATCTCTTCTTGAGTGAAGGTCACGTTATGCATTACAGAAGAAAGATCTTCTGACTGCAAAGCAGACCCTTGTACCAGTGTACCCGGAGCGGAATTATAATTTCCCGCTTCTAAGGTCTTAACCAGCGATTCTAATTGCTTAATCAAGTCCATTACTATTTTCCTCCTTTAAGGATATTTTTGACTTCTTTTTGTGACCCACCCGTGAGGATGAAATCGTTAATTGAGATTCTCTCAGACTTAGAAAGACTAGGAGAAGCTGTGATTTTGTTTAGTTGCGCAATCACTTCAGATTTTACTAACGGCTTGTCGTCGGTAGCTTGTTCTGATTTACTGATGTACTCAATGTTGGTTACAGCTTTACGGGTTGGCTTGAAAGCGTTCCCCATAGCAGCTACAACTTTGTCGAGTGATTTTTTGAGAGCATCATTTTCGGCTTTCAATTTCTTGAAACCTTCTGATTTACCCATTTCTTCATCATCTGCACAACCTTCAGCCTTCATAGCATCTGGTGATGCGGCTGGAGCTTCTGGAGCTGGGGCAGCTTCTGGTGCAGCAGGTGCTGCTTCAGGAGCGGCGTCAGATTGGCCCATAAGCGATTGAATAATAGCACAATGGCGTTGAAGCTCTGCTGGATCCATTGATGCATAGATTTGTTGAAGCTCTTCATCAGAGATTTCACCTTGATCTTGGGCATCTGCTTGCAACTGATCATCACCTTGCGGTGCATCAGGGGCAGCATCAGGAGCCGGGGCTGCAGGAGCGGCTTCTGGTGCAGCAGCTTCGGGAGCTACGGCATCAGGAGCGGCTTGCTCATCTTCGCCTTCTTTTTTCATAGGAGCTGCCATTGGCGCTGCAGTGCCCATAACTGGCTTAGGAGCCATCATAGGTTTTGCAGGCGCGACTTGTGGGTGTGCTCCTGGCATAGACTTTGCAAGCTTATCAGCTTGAGCCATTGCATCCTCAACAGAGGCTAACAATGCGTCGATTTCTTGGTCTGAGAATTTCATATTGATTTCCCCCTAACCTTATTGCGACATCGTTAATGGATTGATATCATCGCTTGGCATTGTGATTGAAATAGCACCACTGTCAGCAGTTACAGCAGCTTGAGCAAGTGCCCAAGTAGTGGCAGCGCCAGCAGAAGCAGCTTTAGTTAAAATTACTTTCATACCAAGTTTTGCAGCAGCAGCTACAATATTTGCTCTTGATTTGAATTCAGCAGCATCAGCGGTAGCTGAATCTTGCACGATAGAACAGATGTGTGGGCTATATGCTTGTTGTGGCAATCCCAATCCATCTACACGACCTGCATTACCGTCAACGTAAATTTTAACATTTTCGTTTTCGGCTTCGGTTAAAATAGTCAAAGTCGGCATTCCATCAGTTGGATCGACATTGGCCGTAAAAATAGTAGCGTCTGGCAAAATGTTTTGCAAACGTTGTTGCAAATCACGCATATGAGCCGCAGCTTTAAAAACACTCATTGTTTACTCCTTAAAAGTAAAGTTACGGTTGGCTTATGCTCAACCTCAAGTAATTATTAGGATAGATTTTGCGAAAAATCGACTCTAAATATCCTAGTGTTTATTTTGTTGACAATATCTTGACATTATGATAAGTTAATAAGAAACGGGACGTTTTAATAAAACTAGTTAAGGTAGACTAAAAATGAACAAAGAAAATCAAAAGTACAGTAATATCAAAGTCATAGTTGACTCTCATAAATATCTCAATGAAAAGATTTTTATCAACAAATTACATTCTTTCAATGATCCAATGAGTATGGTCGATATCGAAGAATTAGAAGATGGTCTCGAAAAAAGAAAAATTCCTTATGTTTTAGCTCAGGTTGAAATGGTTATGGCCGAAGACGAAGAGCATGGTGTTCGATACAAGCGCGGATACGTCATTTTCGTAGAAAGTCATGGCAAGGGGAATCCTAACAGGCATTATGTCAAGGGCTCTTGAGGATCGTATACTAGAATTTTACACGGCTCTAACCTGGGAACAAAAGTTCGGTACATATCGAACTATCAGGATGCTCGCACTAAATTTATCCAATAAAAGTAAAAAATATATTGCCAAATAATATATTTAATGTTATATTTGTTATATGGAAGATAAATCTCTGATTTTTTCATATGAATATACTGAACCGACTACTAGCGAAAAACCTACGAATGAGCAACTAGTAGATATGCTTGAGGAATTGTATGAACTTCAGAAAATGGGATCGACTTCAAATATCGCTTGATCGCGACGGGAATCAATGGTGCGCCAAAGGACCGGATTTTATTAACTTAATGGTATCAGATATAGGGTTTGGTGATTCTATTGCTATAGCAATAGTTAGTTACTTAGAAATGATATTTCGTAATACCGACAATAATTTTCTTTACTATGGCGCGGCTTATGCGAAAATATTCGACGATACAGATGACTCTGATCTAACTTGGAATTTAAGTTCAGTTCACGACTCGCACGATTATCTCATTTATTTCACCGATAATGTCATTTTATCAATAACCTATAAATATGCTTAATGATTTAGAAAAACGTATTATACTTTTTATCGTTGATTACGCCGAAGCCCGAGACGATTGGTTTATCAATGTTCGTCCTGCTTTATTTTCAGTGATATCCAATATTATCACATCACAAGACGAGTGGCAAATACCGGTCCCTGGCAATCGTCATAGATTTTATGGAATTTGTTGGCGAGCAGAGGCGAATCTTGCAGGGGTACCAATCGAGATCGGAGGAGTAAAATACGACAACGATCTCAAATGTAATAAAATTGGTTTCGGGTATTATTCGAACATTGGCAGCTATGTACAAAAATTTAGAAACTTCTGGGTATTCTCCGAACTATTCCCAATTTAAGAAATATCTTTTACCCAGCATTTTTTATCGATGTTTTTATTTTGAATATCTGGGTTAAAAGATGGATAATCTGAATAATTACATTGTTGATATCCCATTTTTTGCGGTTGTTTTTTATAAGCCTCATCAAAAGTAGCTACGTGCTGTTCCGGGGAAACTCCCGATAATTGTTTTCTTACGCCCACGCCATGAACAAAGATTTTCTTTACCCCTTGTTTTTTTGCTAAAGCTTCCACAGCTTGGTATGCAGTTGGCATCCAACCCTCGAAGGCTTTCTCGATTTTATCGATATATTCGTCAGCTTCTTCGTGAGTATAAGATTGGCCCCCAAATGAAACTGTACCTTTTGGATTTTTCTCAAAAGCAGCCTTAATGTGTTTTTTCAGTTTTTGGTTGAAATCCGACTGAAATTCTTCCACCATGAAATGTTCTGGAGAAGAGGTATCAATGCGCACCCATCCGACTGTGTGAGGAGTAACTGGATGAGAGCTTCCTTGGCCATTAGTTCCATTGGCGGATTGTTGCACCATTTGGTAGAAATTCCACAATTTAGGATCTTCGCCAAGGGTCTTGTCGAATGACTCGCCAGTATTCAATTGCACAACTAAATTTTTCTTATCATTGTGGCGTTGCACACCTTCCCAACTATCGTAAGTGATATGGTATTGCTGCTCGGGGATTTTAGCAATTGCTTGAGCTATGTCTTCCGGCATTACAGGCTTATTATTTTTGGACATGAACAAAGCTTTAACTTCAGGCCAACTTTCCATTTGTTTATTAGCCTTTTTAAACTCACCCCAAGCAACCCCCTGTGGCGGGATAACAGCCATAGCTTGCTGTAGACGATCCGCGCCATTTCGAGAAGATTGCGATTTCAGCAATTTACGCGAATTAATGTTATCAATCTTTTCGGGCAGAGTTTGTGGGTAATTTTCACGAAAAACCTTTGCACCATATTTTACGTTTATATAGGTTGGAGCGAAATTATTGCCGCGTTCAATAAATTTTGAGTAATCTGGGGCGATTTGTTTATGAAGATTTTGAATTGAATTAAAATCTAAATGCGGAGATTTGCATATAACATCTGGATTTTCTTTAACTACAGAAGGAAACTTTTCGCAAATTTCATCAAACTTCTGCTTAGATAATTTACCGGATGAATTTTGTAGCATAAATCTAACATTTTCACCCACATCATTTTCAGATGAATGTTGGATTATTTTGTCTGCTCCGCGATCATCAAAATGATCATTATTACATATAATTGAATTAAATGTTGGTGTATGATTTTTTAGAAACTGTTCATATACCTTTTTACCACCATGATTAGATTCAGCTAACATAGTGGGGGTTGCAAACCCTGTGTCTAACATATATTGGACATTATCGGAATCTAAAGGTGCTAAATCGACTAGAAACTGGTCTCTTGCTGATTCATCTGTGTGTTTCAAACTGCGAATAGCAACATTAAGAGCTTGATGTGATGTTCCTGTAGCTTGAGCACCTTTCATCATATTACTTGCAATTATTTTAAGCGTCGTATCATCGAGTTTTTTAATATTTGAATCAGTAAGTACCTTATTAATAATATCAATTTTGTTGGCATCCATATTTGGATTAGATGCTAAATGAGCAATAATAGCGGGCTGGCTAGTGGCTAAAGATTCAATATTTTTATTGTCTATTCCTTGATATCGTATCATGTGACGTTCTAAAGCAGGGCTAATACGTACTTCTCCTTCAGCTCCTTTAGCTAAAGCACTCGAAATAGTTTTATTCAATGTGGCAGCGTCTAAATGCTCTTTTGAGAAGTTGCTGGTCAGTAATCCACCAAGATGTTCGATCAAAGCACTGTTTTGATTGATATCGAGATCTTTACGATTCAATAAGTGATCAATCATTTTAGCAGATTCATTCTGCATATTAATCACAGCACTTTTATCAGCATCCCCAAAGTTGTCTGCTTTCGGTAAAAGCATCCTCATTGCTTGAATGGCATCTAAAGTTTTTGTTGGGTCCAGGTTTTCCTGACCAGTATTAGGGTCAATGTTTTGGTAAGCTGATAATTTCGCATTAGCTAAATATTGATCTGAAATAGCAGAGTATGAACCAAATTCGGATCCAGGCATATTGGAAAGAACGCTGGTCTGAGAATCGAAATTTAGCGGAGAAAAAAGTTTTTTAACAGCAGTAGACGAAATAGTCGAGCCAGCTTTAGATATAATATGGCTAACTACGCTAGACCTTGTATGCTCATCGGCATTACTATTAAGCATTCCGTCAGCAATTGAATCAGCCGCTTTGTCTTGAAATTCTGGGCTTAATTCTTTAAATCGATTTGTAAGCTGAGTAGCTGCCCATGGTGCTGTACGAGCTTTGGCAATCATATCATCACTATTAAGAATATCTTTGTTTATGTTTACTTGGCGGTTAGCTTGATCACTAATTAAATGCAATGCACGCAAACGATCGCCGGGTGATGCTGTAGAAGTTGCAATAGAAACTGCCACACGATCTTTGACTTCTGGAGGAAGACTGTGCATTTTCTTGAATCCGGTTTTAACCATAGAATCAAAATTTTCAGGATCCATTTTGCCAGAATACTCAATTCCTTTAGAAAGTACTGCACCAGCCGATTCTTGTATATCTTTATTGCCGCTATCGATCCCTGCATCTAAAACTTTAGCAAAATTTTGTGACGTTAAATTAGCATTACCAGAGGACTGCAAAATATTGCTATAAAGACTATTAAGATCATCTGGGTTTAACAATTGCGGTTCAGAAGCTATTTTATTCATGGCGTCAATAAATATTGGAGATGATGCTGTTCCATTAGTACCTTGTTTAAAAAGTTCAGATAAATCATTATTAGCCATGATTGAATCAGCTACGGGTTCTGCTAACCCATATGCGATAGGCCCATATTGACCAATGGCAGCAAGTTCTAAAGATTTATTGTAAGAATCAATTATGATTTTATGTTTTGCTTCAGGAGGAAGACTAGACGAGTTGACTTTATGAAAAATATCACCTAAAGTTTTAACAACTTTGTCAGCTTTTTTCCCAGATGTGTATGCAGAAACAATTGTAGAAATATCATCTGCAGTATTCTGATTATGATGATTAAATGCATGATTTATCATGCCATCAAAAACTTTATCTTCTTCTTTATTTGGACTTTCTGCTAATAACCCACGGCGTTTTACTGCATCAATTGCAGCAGTGAAATCTTCTGGATCTACATTAGGCTTTGAAACCATATCATTAATAATATTTAATTTTTGTTTATCACTAATTAAATTATCTGAATCTAATAATTCTTTACCTACACCTGGCAAATTAAATGATTCAGCAGTCCAATATGGACTAAGCAATCTTTTATGCATTGCTCTTACTACAAGGTTTGCGCGAGCAGCATCCGACAAATATGGAGTTTTTGCTGAATCTGCAATCGCGTCTACGTCATCTACAGTGCCCGTAAAATTTTTACTAGACATTAATGAATTAAGAGCAGCATATGCATTATCTTCATTTAAATGTGGCATAATTCTATCATGAAAAAAGTGGGTCGCAGCATCGCCTCTTCCCATAGAATATAAATTATAAGCAGGAAGAGCTTCTGGATGCTGATTAACCATAATAGCATCAGCTTTTGGATCATGGACTCCTGAATATGAGTCTGGAAGGTTTTTAATAATATTACTTACATCTTCTGATTTAGATCCATTTAAAATACTACTAAGGGGAGCCTCTTCTGGAGTCAATGTATGCAATGCAGTGGCGGGAACCGCATTATTATCCCCATATAAATTATCATTATGGGATCCTTTAACCATGGCGATTCGTTGATCTACTGGTAATGTACGGAAAGCCGATATAACGCTATTTTCTGGTGCATTTTTTGTGAAATTAATCAATTCTTCTGTATTCATCGAATTAATAGCGTGCGCTTTTAAATCAGCTGGAGATTCGGGTGATACGAGGGTGGCTAATTTACCATTTGGAGTAGTGGACAAATCTTGAAAAAATGCATGTCTTTCTTCTGGAGTTTTACCATGAAGATGGGGCAAAAGATGCCCTTTGCTAATCTCTGTCATTAATTTGTGGCCATGGGTATCTATTAATTTTTTAACTTGTTCTGTTTCTAAATTTGGATTTGATAACAGTGCGCCAGCTAATTGACCTTGGATACCATCATTTCTAATAGCATCTGGATGAGTAGCCATATTAACTGCGCTGTTTAAAAATTTTGGATTTTGTGCTTCATCAAGATCTGCATTAGTAAATAGTTTAGGATTAGTTAAGACTGCTTTACCAGCTTCAACATTTCCTTCATCTGCAGCATCTGTTAATAACTTAGCATGGGCTTTTAGATTTGTAGAATGCCACGCTAAAGAATTAGTCATGTCTTTATTTTGAGATAAAGAACGATTTACTAAGGCTTCTTTTTGCTCATCACTAACATGCGGAGAATGGTATAGCCAATAAGCTGATGCATTTTGATTGGAATCTGAATAATCTGCATTTTTTGGGTCTGAAATCTTATTTGCAAACATTTGATGAGCTTTAATTTGAACTTCGGGAGAAACTTTTTCATCATGTTCATTAATATATTCAGATGCTGGCATTTTACCAGACAAGATATGATTGCCTAAATGCTTTTCTTGCCCAAGAGGGTGTTTGGCGACAGCAGCTTGTACGTCTTTAGCTTTTCTTTGTGACGCTAAATCGATCAATGATTGATCGGCACTTGGATGATTAACTGCTTTAGCTGCGTCAGCTGGTTTACCAGAAGTCACGATATCTGATAAAACTTTTGTCGGTAATGTTTTACGCGCTAAAAAAGCTTTTGCATCTTTTGGTGTTTTTGCTGAATTTTCCCAAGCCTGAGCAATTGCTTGCTCTGGTAAATTGGGATGATTTAAATATTTTCCACCTAATACATGAGGACCATGGGCTTCTAGTAAGCGGCTAGCTATATCTGGCGGTAGATTTGGATTATTTGCTAAATGATAATGATCATCAATATCTGGATTAGCGAAACCTTCGTTCATTGCCTTTAATTGGTTCTCATGTGGCAACTTTTCACTTTCAAGTGCTGCGCTACGTTCACCGTCAGAACCTGCGGTTGCACGAGAAGCGATAAATGATGGATCTACATTTGGATGGTTAAATGCGGTTTCTGCTAATTGTCTATCATCTCTTTCTTCAACTGCTTTTGGCTGATGATGATTGTAGAATTCCTCAATTTGATTATGATTTAATCCTTTTTGATTTTCTAAAAAATTTTGTGCATTCGCATAGCCACCCGAATGGTTCATGAGAAGTTTTCGAGTAGCTTCAAGGGTTTCGGGTGTATGTCCTGGATGATTAGCGATTTCTTGCAAGTAATGTTCTTTTTTAGAATCACCCCAGGGCTGATCACCAGAGTCTGATTGAGAGTCCAATTGTTTATGCTGCTCTAAAAGAAAAGATGGATCTGTGCGGGATGCATCAAGCTGAGCGCGGTCTTTGGGATTTTGCATGCTGCTACCCACAAGATCATTTAATTCATTCTGTGTAATTTCTTTATGCTTCATCGCAGCTCTAAGATGACCGCCATGAATATCTTCCCCAGCCCGTTTACGGTCTAAAATATCTCTAGCCCATTCCACTTTTGCTTTTGGATGTTCCAATAGGGCAGTCATTGGGCGATCAGAAAAGGATTCGGAATCATCGGGGTTATTTTTAAAATGACTGTGAATTAAATCTAAGGTTTTTTCGGGGGTAGCGGGATTTTTAACAGCTTCCGCTAAATCATATGGATCTGCATTTTCATTTAAAGACCTTGATACATTTTCATGTAGCCATGCAGGAGGGGCCGAGGTATTTGCAAAATCAGAGGCATCGTTCATAGATGGCTCCCATTGATCTTGTACCATTTCAGGTTGTTTAATTTCTGGTGTAGTGATATTAGCGTCTGGCATTTTTACGAGCTTCCTTTGCTAAAACTTGGATCATTCTTTGTGCAAACGGTACATCATCTGATGGTACATCAAATTGAGTAGGATCTAATTCCGATTTGCCTAACAATGCATCATTTTGGGTAGCTTCATATGCTGATTCAATTTCTTGACGATAAGCAGCCAATAGGGATGGATTTAATTTAGGGGTTTCCACCGGTTTGTATTCTAGCGGTTTTGTTGCTGGGACAGGAATTGGGCGCATTACATCAGCTTTGCGAGCTACTTTGATTGTTCCTTGGGTAATAGCATCAAAAAAGGCAGCTTTTTCTTCTTGAGATAAAATCTTTCCATTTAAAACGCAAGATGCACCATCTGTCGTAACTTCTGCTACATCGCCATTTTCAAGTACATATCTTAAAAGTTGAGCGGCGGATTTATCATCTTCTGCGAAATCCATATGTTTATTTGCTTCAACATATTTAGAAATAGACGCAAGATTATCTCCCGCTTCTGATGGTAATTTTCCGTTAGTATTATCTACGGTCCATTCAATACTACCATGATCGTCAGCACGAATTTCCGCTAAAGGTATTTCAGAATGTTTCGATACAATTCGATAAACTTTCATTGCTGTACAGGATCCATTTCTATATGATAGATTTTTTCTACTATTTTGTCAATCGGATGATGATTATGAGCCTGCGCGATTTTTAAAGCAGTTATGGCTTTTTTAACCCGATCTAATCCAATTTTACTACTCGCTAGTGTCCCCGCAAGTTTTTTTGGATCAATCGACATCAGCCAATTTCTTGTATCTTCACCCATGATATCTCCGCCGTGGAGTTTTTGGTGCATGCCTGAAGGTTGATTATATTCGAAAGCGTGATGATTATCCATCAAAATAGGTTTACCTTTATTCAACAGTATATTACCACATATTCTATGACCATGGCCAAGTATTGCATCCATAAGGCCAATTTTTTGGTACAGTTCTTTATTCTTGCCAAAAGAATCTTCGAATGTTTTGCCAATAAGTGCCGATTGACCTTCTGGCTGAGCTACAGCATAATGTAACGGTGCTCCATCCATAGGGAAAGTTTGATGGAGGAAAAAGGCCGTAGGAGTAACATGATCGCCAAGACCAAATACATCATCAGCTGCTGCATAATAAGAAGCCGCATTTTTAGCTGTTTCGCCGCCTGTTGGCGTAATAGATGATGAATAAATATCTAATACTTGACCATTATCATTTGTAGCGATTCTGCTGGGACTTCCATTAGCAGAAACAGAAGTTCCATTTAGTAAAGCCTTTTGAGATGCGGTAGCTCCATCATTGCCCTGCTTATCTGATTCAATTCTAATCAAACCTTCAGATTTTTTTATTTGTAATTCATTAGCAATATCATCAAAATGTTCTATGTATTTTTCAGCAACATCTGGGAGTTCGGCTTTCATGTGAGCCTTTAAACTTTTTTTGCGGTCCCATTTTTTATATGCATTCTTAATACGATCTTTTGTACTACCAACAAGATTTTCTACACCAAGCGCAGCGCCGCCAACTAATTGTGAAGGAGCGCAGGTTGCACCGCCCCCTGCATCAAGAGTTTTATTTAATTCAGCGATTGTATTGTAGATATCTGCGATAGGATCTTCAATATTAATGAAACCATGTGCTGGTACATCTTGAGGAGCGATATCCATGAAATTAAAAGTTTCTGATTTTAGAACGTCTGGATATTCATCTTTATCTAAATAAAGCATGCATTGTTTATTGCATGGTCTTAAAGTGATCGCCCACCTACGAGCTAGAGTGCGCATTAAAATATTATGCTCTGGCCCCTGACCGCGCTGCATAGTAGCGCCTTCAATAGAAGTACCTATCTGAATCTTTTCGCCGCGAGCAGCAAATGATCTAAACATAGCGGCCAAACAAATAGCTCCTACATGACCCTCTTTATCAAAAAGTCGCCCTTCGATATAAACCATGGGTAAGAGGCAGGCTTCCCAGCATTCTTTTTGTTTATCATTTTCGCATTCTGCCAATGAATAGATTTTCTTAGCGTAGGTTACGGCTCCTACGATTGTATCTGCTCCATCGTTTGAGTGCTCCCAATTAAAAAACGCTTTTCCAGCCGCAACATCTGAAATGTCGCATCCTTCTACTGAAAGAATTTCGCCGCTGCTATCGATCGCCTGTGTTGCGCCAATACCGTAAATTAACACGTACCCACCTTCGCTCGACGCTTTTCAATCATCTTTGCTTTATAATTAGGGTCATTCCATCGTGCTTGTGCGGCTTCGCCAATTTTACGCTTGCGTTCAGGATTCTGGAAAATGATTTGCATTTTTTTTGCATGTGCCGGATCGGAATATTTTTTCTTAAGTGCTGCAGATTTATTTGCCTTTGCTTCTGGGGAACTTATCGAACAATCGCTGCCGGTATTCATATTATAACCGTTGGGAGTAACGGTATTAAACTCTTTTATCATTTGAACTTCTAGTTCGTGTAAACCTTCGGCATTAAAAGCTGATACAATCGACTCTATGGTAAAATTATCGATACCATACTTGTCCATTGCTTTTTTAAGTATTCTGCAATGAGTGTGGCTGGATTTATGTTTAGACCAGCGGACACTTAATGATTGAACCGTCTGTCCAACATATGCCTTCCCATTGATTTTATTAGTGATTTTATATATTACACCGTAAGACTTCATTTACCCTCTTATGAAATATTAGGGCTTTTCGGTAAAACTAAAAATCAATGAAAACAATTGGTTGACTAACTTACATGAAAATGATAATATTTAAAGGTGATAAAACTCGAACGAGCTATCTATAAGCAACTTTTTACGGAAGGCAAAGAATTTTTTGGTATTGGTAAAACTATCAGCTTTAATCGTAAAATTTTTGGACTAGCCTACAAGTGGCAATACCCCGAACGGTATGAAATATTAGCTACTTTGGCTCGAAAAATTCAATATGCGCATGTTGATCGCAAGGATCGTCTTCATAAGCGAATAGGAAGAGTTCGGTATTTTGCGTTATTGAAGAACGGTCTAAAGAAAAAATTAATTCTGATTTACCGAGGCCTCTTTGGTCATCCAAAAGATTGTAAGTAGGAGAAATAAATTGAAATGAGCCTCCAACGTAACCATAACCCAAAGGAATTATACTCATGGTGTGACGACAATGTGGATGTGTTGAGAGCGTTGTGGGCAATGGGTTTTTCATGTCCGTGTTATATCCATCGGATAATTCTGATAACTTATACGCTCTCGGAACACGAATATCTTCCTCAGTATGCCATAGTTTCCGGCAAGCCGGGCACAACTTTGGATCAACTACGCCTAATTTCACGATAGTAGGGTCATTCATCCCAAGAGCAGCGCCAATTTGCTGAATACCACTAACTTCCGCTCTGGATTGTGCGTTACGTACTTCCGTCGTCATGAGCATATTCATGTAATTATTTGACGGCTCTAATGAATCTTCAACGATCTTCTTAAAATCATCGCCATCTTTAGCTTTACCAATATTTTCGTGTATTCTATCAAGAGCCCGTTTCTTTTCGGCTTCGATATAATTTCCAGAGGTGTTGGCTAATTTTTGAATCATATCATAATCAACCGATGGATTAGGGTGAATTGACCTCAACGTATATTCAAAAATACCACCAACGGTATTCATTGGATTGGCTTCTCTGGCGGTAGAAAAAAAAATCTTAGGCCCTTTATACCACTGACCTAAATATTTTGCCTTAATAGTTTCAAACAGATTATTGAGAACCGATTCAATGACTGATTCTTGATCTGAAGTTAGTCTCATACTAACCTACTTTTTCTTTTTTTTGGGTAAATGTGCAACAATACGATCAACAGATTTTTTAGATTCTTTTTCAAAAGCATCAATCTGTTTTTTACTAACGTCTTCATGGCGTGCTAAAATCATTCGTGTAATATTAGTGTGATTATCTTTAATAGATTTGTTTAACACTTGAATATTTAACCAATTTAAGCGTTCATTTTTTTGTGCAGGAGTTTCGCCTGGAGGACCTTGATCTCCTCCGCTTTGTGATGGGTCTCCGCCTTCTTCTCCTGGCTGTGGCTGTCCACCAGATTGAGCTTGCTGAACCATTTGTTGTGCCATCATTTGATTTTGCATAGCAATTTGAGCTTGCTGAACTAGCATTTGTTGTTGTTGCATCCACATTGGGTTAGCATACCATTGGTGGCGCGGATCCACCGCCGCACCTTTTTTACCAAAAAAGTTTTCCATAATTTCACCAACGGTTAAATATTTTTCAACCACTTGTTGATATTGTGGGTTTAATGGGAAATCACCGCCCAGTTCCGTTGGTAAAGGATCTTTCTCTACCTTTTTAAGCACATCGTTGTACGTCATGTGTACAGCCATGTCTTGTTGCAATCTTGTAGATTCTTTTTCTGGATCGTCTTTATCTAAGCCGGATAAAATTAATTGATGGGTTTCCGATAAATCGCCGAAAAATTTAGGAAAAATATGACTATTGATCAAATCCTGAATATCATAGATAAGCGGACGTAATCCAGTATCTCTGGCCGCAGTCATTTTATATTCATTATTTGATTCGGAAAGAGCTTGGGTATTTGATCCACGAGAAAGATGATTATAGCCTGGCAATTCATCTGGCGACATTTGGAATGCGCCCATGATGATGCGTGAATTCATATCCATGAGATATTGGAATTCCATATCGCGGCCACTAGCATCGATCGATTGCCAAGATACTTTTTCATCCTCGCCAACAACGAACACAGGCAAGCGATGTGAATTGGCTACGCCATTGATAGTTTGATTAAATTGGAGACGGATCTTTTGTGCAGATGTCTCATCCATATTATCTGAATTGAATACCAAGATACCCTTTGTAGCACGGCCATTTTGAAAATATAACTTATTATGAAGGGTAATATTGATGTGAGTCATGATCGCGCTAATCGCTTGATCAATTGGAGTAAGAGGGTATCCACTATATTCTACGTTGGTAACTGGATAAAAATTATATACAACTAATTCTTTATCAGTAAAAGCTTGTGTTGGCTTATTTTCAATAACTTGAAGCCACTTGTATTCATCTTTTTCATATTTAGAGGCATCAATTTTTTCATTCTTAAGTTCTTCTAAAAGTTTAATTGCAGCAGTACGAACACTTTGTTCAGTTTCTGCACGCGGCTTAATGCGATAAATAGTGCCTGAATCTACTGGACGAAATGAGTGAAGTTTCTCACCACCTTTTGCAAGAGGGTCGCGAGCATAGATCATTTCAATAGCGCATCGCCCAAAACGCAAGCCATCTCGGACGATCATTTTGAAGAATTGAGACAAATTAGTGGCTTGGTCTTCTTCAAGTCCAGGATGCCCACAATTCCACATTACTTCTTTAGCTTTTTCGATTAAATCTTTAACCGCTGAAGCCTGTTTGGCATCTTTTTCAAATTCATTAGATTTATTAATTGGAATGAATTCAAATCCAACAGAAAAACGATCTGACTTAGGGCGACCAAAAGAAGCAATTACGTTTGATCTAGCCTGTAAAATTTGATTTAATAATTCGTCTCCACCCGGACCTGTTAAAGCTTTGATAACCCAATCAGGGGTAAGTTTTGTTTTTTGAATGTAAGCCGACCCAAATCCACCACCCATTGATCCCGCACCTTGAACTAAATATGGATCAACTTCAAAGGCAATCCGTTGGGCATCCTGAGAATCTTTTAATGACTTAAGGATGCTTTCAAGATAACCGCCTTCAGTTTTTGCTTTATCATTAGCCGTTTGCAATAATAGCTCTGAATCAGATTTTTGCAAATCTGTCCCATCAGGATTGATCGTATATATCGATCTTTCCGTGGATTTTGTAGGAGACGATTTTCTTTTTTCAGACATATTAGCCTTCTGCTCTTTTTTTCATGGCACTATATAGCATTTCAAACTCTTTAAGTGCTTCTGTTTTCGCTAGAGTGGGATATTTCTTACCTTCAAGAATAATAGAATTCATTTCTTTTAAAACATCGGCTTCGCTGGTATATTTACCAGTGATTGCTTGACTCATCATAGTGTCCAAAAGGCGATTAATTCGTTCCAAAATTTACTCCGCAGTAAAAAGTTTAAGATTCAAAGGATTTATTGATTTATTCAATACAGAACAGGAATAAATCTCCCCCGTGGTATTTAAAAATCCTGGAAGAGCTGTGTTTCCGGCCTGAACTGGTATAATACTTGATCCGTCGTTACCATTTAAGTATACCACACATTCTTGATCTGCCTCGACGTAAAAAAACTTCTTAGTAAAACCAAAGAAATCGATCATATCAGTAGTGTATGCAATACCAGCTTCAGAAGGAAGAGGTTGCGTTGAGCAAAAATCGATTGTAGTGGGTGTTACATCTTTAACTTCAAATGTTCTTTGGGTAATAGAACTGAAGCCGCCGTTGATCAGCATCTTGTCACCTTTTTGCACTCCGGCAGCAGAATAAATTTGAACATCTGCTCCAACAGTAGATACAGACTCTGAAACTCCCTGGAACCCAGCACATACAGGTCTAATACAGGTAACAGATGTGGCCGTCAATCCAATAATTTGCCAAAGACCGCCGTTTAATGGATTAAATGCAAATGGAGCAGTGTCCCCTAACGCCAAACTCTTAATTCGCATCACATCCCCTACCTGTGTAGCGCCTAGAGTTCCGCTTGGAAACGAAAAAACAGCTTGGGCATTATTATTAACAGTTACCGTGGCATTAATTAGAGAAAGGGATCTAGCGGTTCTAAACCCCGACGTACCTGCCGTGACAGATAAACGATAAAGGCTCGGCATCTGTAAGTTAGTAATCGATAAAACACTTGTATTATCAAGGGGATTGGCTACTGCACTAGAAAAAAGAGTTCTAGTTTCACCCGAAAATAAAGTAAAAGAGTCGGACAAAGAATTAGAAATTGGAAGTGCCGTCATTCGACGGGTCCAATCAAAGGCTTTTAGATTCGGAGTATCCGAAACGCCATTAGCACTATCGTATGCGAGCAACTGATTGATTACATTCAAGATTTGTTTTTTCATTATAGCCTTTTCCCTAAGTAATATTAGGTTTTTGATTCTTTTGGTTCATTAGCCTTATATTCAGCCATTAGTTCTTCTTCTGTTTTAAACTTAAATGCACTTTCATCTTCAGTTGGTTCAACGTCGTCAGTACCGCCAAAATCCCAAAATACCGAACCACTTTCTGATAATCCGCTAGTATCACCATTTGGGTTCTCATCTTCTGATTTAGCTGCAGCAATTTTTTGTTCTAACCAGTTTTCATAAGTATCTTCTACGGGAGCATCTGACATGTATTGATTAGTATCAATGTTCTGCCTTAGTCCACCACCCTTTGGCGCAAAAAGATTCTGTCCCATGTATCTCACTGAGTCACCAATATGGCTTACTGGTGAATCGTCGGGCTCTTGGGTAGGGTTACCAAGCGAATCCAATTTAAAGGCGTGTTCTTGAAACATTTTTACGATGATCTTTGTTCTATCGTGTTTAATTACTTTTAATTTTCGGCGATTAGCTCCATCTAAGATCTGACCGCGAATTGAAGAAATACCACCAAAAATATCTTTAGTAAATTTGGCGCATTTCATTTGATTTTTATTGAACGCTTTAATGAACATCGGCTGATTGGTATCCATAAACCATTTTAATGGCCTACGATATTGATCTCTGATGCGTTTCCCAAGATCTAGTACTTGTTCCCATTCTAAATTAGGTATGGAATATGAATCTAATAACCAAAACTCTCCCATGCCCATTTGAGCAGCTACAACAAATGCTTGTGCTCCGGTATGACCCCAGTCACCTGATGCATAAAATTTTGTACCATTATCTAATAGAGTTTTGAGTAAAAAAGGATAGGTAATTCCTTTGGGAGCTTTATCACCAGTGAATTTCTCGAATGCTTGCTCTAATGAATAAGTATTGCCTTCGCCATCAGCACGATCTTCAAATCTTGGGTATACCATGCCTGATGCGGCTGCCCTTCGACAAAGTAATTGGGCAGTAGCAAGATCGGGCTCTGTTGTTTCTAATTCTGATTTGGTAAATTCAATTGATTTCCAAAAACCGCCCTTGTCTGTTTCTGCTCTTTCTGCTAAACGTCCTTTGCAAACCGGTAATAAAGAACATCCCATGCAACCTTTTCTAACATTATCAAGTCTTTTGTAACCTTCTTTTTCTTTTGCCACTAAATCATTATATTCATCTTCTTTAATAGTCTTAAGAGGTAGCTCGTATCGCGCATAAACGCTTTGATTAGTTCTTTCGCCATGGCGTTCTGGTTGACATTTTTCTGTAATATCCAGCAAGTTCCACTTATGTACTTGCCAGCCCTTTTCTTTTGCTAAATCCAATTGTTGAGAGAATAACCCCGATCGGAATTTTAAAGTAGAGGTTTTAATAGTTAAGGGAAATTGGCCATCAAACTCTGCCGGAACCTTAGAAATTTCACCGAATGCCTTTCTTTGCTCTGCAGATCGTAAAAGATCGACTTCATCTAAACAGAGAAGATTCGAATGGGCAGCATTTGACCCAGCCATATTTAAAACTAGGATCTTCATTTGAGATTGGGCTATTTTTGCCCCTTTAGGTCCCAATTTAATATCTTTGGAATTATCGGTCAAAACATAAATATTATGATATTCCATGAATGGCTGTAATTGAACCAAAAATTTAGATACATATTCTTGAGCAACTTGTGCTTGAGGAATAATGGCGGCTCCATGACAATACGAAGCATTGAAATGCAACATCATAATTACCGAAAAGATGGACTGGGTTAAAGTTTTGTACCCCCCGCGAGTAGAGATCGTAATAATAGAAGGCGACGTATTGCAAGTATTGTCACGATACATAGAATAAGCCGAATACATCCACTCTATAGGGGAGGAATTTGACTCTGGATCAATAAAAGAGTCTGGAAGATTCCAACCAATAAATGTATCAATCCAATTCTTTAAGTGCTCTTTAGACTGGAATTTAACCAAAAAAGCATCTGCTAAAGTTTTGTCTACTGGGGTTACAATACTCATATTCCCATTTCTTTCATTTTAAAATGGTAATCTTTTGTTCTGGCGGTAAACAGAAGTTGATCATCATCTGTCACGACCCTAAATTTCATCTCGTCAAATTTGTAAGGTGGGTTATTAGCAATAACAATCGGTTCGCCACCAAAAAACCGTGAAACCTTGCCTTTTTTAATAAGTTTTTCATAAAGTTTAAAACGCCAAAAAGGCACACTGATCACAAATTGAGATTGATGAAAATTTGCTTCCACCAAAGCTTGATGAATTAACTCATCTAAAATTCTTATCTCAAGGTTAACCATTAACTGTATAATACCATAAGTTCTCAATCATATCTAAACTTGAAAATTTCAGTCCGTTCTGAATTATCAAGCTGTCTTATCAGTACTCGAACTGCACAAAATCCAGTAACATTAACTTTACTTATTCTGGATCCTACCGGGCAATCATATATAGCCAATAGTTGGCCCCATTCATAGTCTTCTCGATTAGGAATAATGCGGAATCTTTGATTCTTTTCAATTATTGAATTAATTAAAAGTGCGGGCCAATATTCTTTAAATTCAGTTCCAAGAAATCCTATTTCAAGGCGCTCTTCCATAAAATATTGAAGTATTCTGGATTCAAAATTAGACATTCCCCTTAAATATTAGGGTGTTATTTATTTTTACGAGCGTCTGTTACTACTTTTAATATAGCTGCTGCGGTATCAGCATCCATAGATTTATCATTAGCGGTCACATTAACGTTAACATTTTGAGTATTGA
>Ga0210394_10003433_pt1 | contig 19915 bp, 21 predicted proteins | sample IncBWC12MmetaG_FD_160121 | JGI IMG/M metagenome (GOLD analysis project Ga0210394, IMG submission 160121) | Forest soil microbial communities from Barre Woods Harvard Forest LTER site, Petersham, Massachusetts, United States - Inc-BW-C-12-M | ecosystem: Environmental > Terrestrial > Soil >...
AGGCGTGCAGCATCCGCAGTCCGAGCGCATCCATCGACTCCATGAGGGCGCGGGGGATGGCCGAACCGCCGCAGATCACCGTGTGGACCTTGGGCAGTCGCTTGCCCGTCTCCTTCAGGTAGGCGACCGTGTTGATCCAGATCGTCGGAACGCCCGCCAATATCGTGGCGCCCTCCTCCTCGGCGAGGTCGACCACCGACTTGGCGTCACCCATGAACCGATCGGGGAGCAGGACCTTGGACCCGGCCATCCCGCAGGCGTACGGCAGGCCCCAGCTGTTGGCGTGAAACATCGGGACGATCGGGAGGACGGTGTCGCGCTCGGTGATGGCCAGGCTGTCGGCCTGGAGCACGCCCATGGTGTGCAGGTACTGCGAGCGGTGGGAGTACACCACGCCCTTGGGGTTGCCGGTGGTGCCTGAGGTGTAGCACATGGCCGCGGCCATCCGTTCCGAGAGCTTCGGCCAGGGGTAGCTCGCGCTCTCAGCCTTCAGGAGAGTTTCATAGTCGAGGGTTTCGCCCACGCCGTTGTCGGTCGGCGATCCCGCCTGCGCATCGGTCATCACGACGATCTGCTCGACCGATGGAATCTTGCCCATCAGGGGCTTGAGAAGAGGAATCAGGGTCTGATCGACAAATAAAACCTTGTCTTCTGCGTCATTCACTATGAATTCGAGGTGCTGAGGAAACAACCGCAGGTTCAGCGTATGGAGGACCGCGCCCATGCAGGGCACGGCGTAATAGAGCTCGAGGTGCCGGTGATTGTTGTAGGCGAGAGTCGCCACGCGGTCGCCAGGCTTGATGCCGAGCCGCTTCAGCGCGCCGGCAAGCCGGTTGATGCGTGGCACCAGCTCGCCATTGGTCATGCGATGAACGCCCTGCTCGCGTTTCGTCACGACCTCTTTCTTCTGGTGCAGGCGCTCCACTCGCCAGAGCACATGCTGAAGAGAGAGCTCGTAGTCCTGCATCAACCCTTCCACTACGGACACCTCCAGTCCAACGAGTTCGAAGAGAAGGTCGTGAAAGGTCGATGGTAAAGCTCCCTGACGTACCATGCACACCCATGGTTGCTCCGGGTCGGGCCGACCTCCATATGCACACAACCGCCAGCGACGGCTGGCCGACGCCCCAGGAACTGGTCGATCACGCGGCTCGCAGAGCCTCGCTGAGCGTGATCGCAGTCACCGACCACGACACGATCGAGGGCGCCCTTCGGGCGCGCGATTACGCGGCCAAACGAGCGAGAGTCCACGTCATCGTCGGCGAAGAGGTGTCCAGCCGCGACGGCCACATCGTTGCTTTGTTCGTCGAGCGGCGCATCCGGCCGCGCATGTCGGCCGCTGCCACGGTCCACGCGATTCACGACCAGGGTGGCCTCGCGATCGCCGTGCACCCCTTCTGGCGCACCGAGCGCGTCGCGCGCAACGGTCGCGTTCATGGGGTCGGGTGGTTGGCCGCCGAGCTCGACTTCGATGGCATCGAGGTCGAGAACGCGACGCCCGGCTTTTATGTCTTCAACCAGCTCGCACGCCGCCTCAACCTCGGCCTCGGCGCCGCCGAGCTCGGCTCGTCAGATGCGCACATCCTCGACGCGGTTGGCCGCGCCTACACCGAGTTTCCCGGCAAGACCCCAGAGGCGCTGCGGACGGCGATTGAGTCCGGGACGACAGCGGCGCGCCGTCAGCGGTACCGCGCCATGGGACTGATGCGCTACGCAGCGTGGGGTCTGAACCACCAGCGGTACGCGGTAGGCTGAACGCCGCGCCCGCGTAGCTCAATGGATAGAGCGCCTGACTTCGGATCAGGAGGTTGCGAGTTCGACTCTTGCCGCGGGTACCTCCCACACCGCCTTCGCCGTCCGCCTACAGCATTCTCTCGAGCATGTGATCGAGCCGCTCCGCCTGGCCGTGGATATCGGCGGCGGGCACGCGCACGTCTTCGTCGTAGGCACGGTCTGCCTCTTTTACCTGGTCACTCATTTGCCGGATCCCGACCAGCGCCGCTGTGAACTCGCGGTTCAGCGTCGTGCGGGTCGTCTCGAGGTCACCGCGTGCTGCCCGAGGAGGACGGTCCGAATGTTCAGCGCGTAGAGCGCCGAGCTGAGCGCGACCGCCGCCGCAATGATTACGAAGGTCCACCGCCGACTGTCCAAGGCCCTCCACGCACTCATCTGACGAGCGAAGTTAAGCAACCGTGGCGGCGGATTCATCCGGCTTATCGCAAGGACCTGTAGAGGCCTTCTCCTTCAGGGGCCGTAAAGGTGAGTCTCATTGCACTCCGAAGGCATAGGCCGCCACCGCCGGGTAAAATCATCCGGCTGCAGCCGGGCGGCTGGCGGAACTGGTAGACGCGCACGTTTGAGGGGCGTGTGGGGTAACCCATCCGGGTTCGAGTCCCGGGTCGCCCACCACTCAGCTATCGAGGACTTTCAAGCATTCGCGAGCCTCACACTTAGTACGTGACCGACAGCAAGGAGCTGGATCCCGCCACCCAGTTCAAGCAGCTCTACGACCAGGAATACCTCTCGGTCTTCCGGTCCATCCGCGCCGTCGTCCTGGACTCGGCGGCGGCGGAGGACCTCACCCAGGAGACCTTCGTAAGGGCCTACCGCGCCCGCCACCGCTACACGCCCACAGCGCCACCGGGCGCCTGGCTGCGCCGGATCGGGATCAACCTCGCCATCTCACACCTGCGGCGCCAGAAGCTGGCGCGCTTCCTGCCCGCCCGGCTGTACATGGCGCCCGACCGCCGGGACTACGACCGGGCCGAGGCGCGTGACGTCGTCGGCAAGGCGATGGCCAACCTCAGCCCAAAGCTGCGCGCCGCTGTCGTCCTTCACTACTACGATGGACTGACGCGCGAGGAGATCGCTGCGGTATTGGGGGTGCCGGCCGGCACGGTCGCCTCCAGGATTGCGAAGGCGGTGGCGATCATGAGAAAAACGATCGGGAGCGACCAAGACCTGGACACCACGCGTTCGAGAAGTGAAGGTGCCTTACGTGGAAGATAAAGCCACACAGGGAGGGTTAAGTTCGCCCTCCGAATCCGACCTCACCCGGATGATCCGGGCGGAGGTCGACTCGTGGACCCCGCGCAAGGGCCCGGACTGGAGCGACGTCTTGATCCGTATTGCCGGCTCCGGGCCTTCGCCGTGGGTCGTCTACACCACCGCCAGCGTCGCCATGGTCGTGATCCTGATCGCCGCGTACGTGGTGGGCTCCGCGCTCCAGCTCGGGGCGCTCGCGCCGCCCCCCGCGCAGGTTCACCTGCCCTAAAACAGCTCGACTTCCTCCCCGATCCCGCGCGCTCGTGCCGCGGCGAGGACGGCGGAGCCCGCCGCCAGGTCCCAGAGCGCAAGGCCGTGCGACTCGAAGAGCGTGATCCCGGTCTCCTCGGGGCGCTGCCACTTCCCTGCGACCACCGCCCCCAGCTCGACAGCCCGGCTCCAATCGAACTTGCCCGCCTCGTGCGCTGCGATCAGGTCCCCGCTTTCGAGCTGGGCCGCGACCAGCTGGTCGACCACGATCGTCTTGGCTTTCGCCACGAGGTCGGCGGGCACCTCCGCCTTGTTGTGCCAGTTCGAGCCGGCGGCGATCACGAGCGCGTGAGGCTCGACCCAATCGGCCTCGAGCACGGGCGTCCTGCTGGTCGTCATCGTGACCACGACGTCCGCCCCCCGCACCGCGAGCTCCGCGCTTCCCGCCGCGACGGTGGCCACGCCCAGCTGGGCTTCCTGCTCCCTGGCGAACTCGGCCCGCCGCTCGTCGTGGCGGCTGAAGACCCGGAGCTCTTTGATCTCCAGGACGCGCGAGATGGCGAGCGCCTGGGTGCCGGCTTGCCAACCGGCTCCGATCATCGCGACCGTGGCCGGTCCGGGACGCGCCAGCGCCCTCGCCGCCACGGCTGAAGCCGCCCCGGTCCGGTAGGCGCCCATGAAATCGGCTTCGATCAAGGCCTCGAGCGAGCCGTCGAGGCCGAACAGCGTGACCAGCATCCTCATGTGGCCGTCCGCGACCGTGTAAGCCTTCACGCCGGTGCACCGCCCGCCCGGGTAAGACGCAAACATCACGTTGAGCACGCCCCCCGGGGGGAAGACCCGTCGCCGGGGCTCGTTCTGGGCCACGCCCTCCCCGAGCTCCTTCATGGCAGCGGTCACCGCAGCGATCACGTCGTCCATCTCGATCAGCTCCTGGACGTCGGCTTCGCGCAGGATCAGGGCCACGGCAGGGAGAATAGGGCACCCATGGCTCAACAACCTCTGAATGTCGGCCTGATCGGTCTGGGCACCGTGGGTGCGCAGGTGGCCGAGCGGATGCTGACGTGGCGGCCGCAGCTCTCCCGCCGCGCCGGCGTCGAGCTCTGCCTTCAGAAGGTGCTGGTCCGCGACCTGAAGAAGCCGCGGGCGGTCGAGATCGCCTCCGACCTCTTGACCGCCGATCCGGCCGCCGTACTCGAGAACCCCGCGATTGACGTCGTGCTGGAGGTGGCCGGCGGAGACGAGCCGATGCGCAGCTACCTCGAGCGCGCCATCCGGGCCGGCAAGCACGTGATCACAGCCAACAAGGTGGTGATGGCGAAGCATGGCCCTGAATTGCTCGACCTCGCCGCCGAGAAGAACGTCGACGTGTACTTCGAGGCCGCGGTCGGGGGCGGCATCCCGCTGATCAGCACCTTTCGCACCGACCTGCAGGCCAACACGATCAAGCAGGTGTCGGCCGTGATCAACGGGACGACCAACTACGTGCTGGGCCGGATGGCGGCGGCTGGACTGTCCCTCGGCGAAGCCGTGGCCGAGGCGCAGGCCGCGGGATTCGCGGAAGCCGATCCCACCGACGACATCGGCGGCTTCGACGCGGCTTACAAGCTCGCCATCCTCGGGTCGATCGCCTATGAGATCAAGGTGCGGCCCGGCGAGATCTACCGCGAGGGGATCGAAGGCGTCGAGGCGGTCGATTTCAGGTATGCGCGCGAGCTTGGTTTCGCGATCAAGCTGATCGCCCACACGCAGCGACACCCCGGTCGGGTCGAGGCTCGAGTGCATCCGGCGATGGTCCCGCTCGACCACCCGCTGGCGCGCGTCGAAGGCGCCGAGAACGCGGTCTTCGTCGAGGGCGACCTGGTCGGGCAGGTGCTGCTCGTCGGGCAGGGCGCCGGCGGCAGGCCCACCGCGTCGGCCGTGGTGGGTGACCTTATCGACCTCGCCCGCTCGATCCGCCGCGGCGTGCAGAGCCGCCCGTCTTTCAGCTTCGACGACCGTATCACCGTGGTCCCGATGGGCGAGGTGGTGACCCGTGCTTACTACCGGATACGTGTCGACGACAAGCCCGGCGTGCTGGCGGCCATCGGCCACGTTTTTGCGGAAGAAGGCGTCAGCATCTCGAGCTTCATACAAAAGGACGCGTGGTCGCAGGACCAGACCGCCGAGCTGGTGGTCACGACCCATCCGTCGTTCGACGCCAGCCTCCAGCGCGCGCGCGCACGCATGGCGGCGCTCGAATCGGTGCGGGCCGTGTCCTCTTTTCTACGCGTCTTCTAAATAGTTCGGTGGGGGTAATCGCTCGCTACCGCGAGCACCTGCCCGTCGGTGCATCCACTCCCGAGGTCGACCTGAGTGAGGGCTCGACGCCTCTGGTGCCGAGCCGCAACATCGGCCGGGCCCTTGGCCTCAAGCACCTCTACTTCAAGTACGAGGGTCTGAATCCGACCGGGTCGTTCAAGGATCGCGGGATGGTCGTCGCCGTAGCGAAGGCGCTCGAGGCCGGAAGCCGGGTGCTCATGTGCGCCTCGACCGGAAACACGTCAGCCTCGATGGCCGCGTACGCGGCCAGGATGGGAGTGCGTGCCATCGTCGTCGTGCCTTCCGGCGAGATCGCCATGAACAAGCTCTCGCAAGCCCTGATGTACGGGGCGAAGGTCGTCGCCCTCAAGGGCAACTTCGACTCGGCGCTGGAAACCGTCCGCGACCTGACGAGCCGTTACCCAGTCGCGCTCATGAACTCGATCAACCCGCACAGGATCGAAGGCCAGAAGACGGCCGCGTTCGAGATTGTCGACGCCCTCGGCGACGCGCCCGACTACCTGCTGCTGCCGGTCGGGAACGCAGGCAACATCACGGCTTACTGGAAGGGATTCCGCGAGTACCAGGCCGCGGGCAGAGCGTCGCGTCTCCCCCGCATGATCGGTGCGCAGGCCGAGGGCGCCGCTCCGATCGTGAACGGCCACGCCGTCGCCCACCCCACGACCGTCGCTTCGGCGATCCGGATCGGCAACCCGGCCTCGTGGGAGGGAGCGACCACGGCGCGCGATGATTCCGGCGGCATGATCGCCGCGGTCACCGACACGGAGATCCTTTCCGCGCAGATCCAGCTCGCGGGCAGCGAGGGCCTCTTCGCCGAGCCGGCCTCGGCGGCCCCTCTCGCGCTCCTTTACCGGCTGGTCCGCGAGGGCAAGATCGAAACGGACGCCATCACGGTCGTCGTCTTGACCGGTTCGGGTCTCAAAGACCCCGACGCGGCGCTGAAAAACGTGGAACCGCCCATCGAACTCGACGGCGACTCCCGCACACTAGCTAAGGTCTTGAAGCTGTGAGAAGAGCGGGGAGCGGGTAGTGCGGATCAGAGTGCCAGCTTCGATCGCCAACATCGGTCCCGGCTTCGACTGCATGGCGATGGCGATCGACCTCTGGCTCGAGGTCGAGGCGACGGAGGCCGGCCATCCTTCCTGGGACTACGAAGGCGAGGGCGCTGATTACCTCGCCGCACATGACAACCCGTTCACGCGCCTGAAGATGACGGGGAGGGTGCGCAGCGAGATTCCGCTCGGCGTGGGTCTCGGGAGCAGCGCGGCCGCGCGGCTGGCCGCCTCAGCTTTGAGCAGCCCGTGGGACGTGAAGAGCCATGTCATCGACGCGGGAGCCGACGAGGGTCACCTCGACAACGTGGCGGCCTCAGCCTCCGGCGGCATCCGCATCGTGTCGGAGCACATCGACGAGAAGCTTCCCAATCCCGGCTCGGGACTGGCCCTGTTCATCGCCAATCAGCCCGTACCGACCGAGAAGGCCCGCGCGGTCCTCCCTGACTCGGTGCCCCTCGACACCGCCGCATTCAACGCGGCGCGCACAGCGCTCCTCGTCCGCGCGATCGTCTCGAAACGTCCGTCGCTCCTCGGCGAGGCGCTGCGTGACCGGCTGCATCAGCCTCACCGGCTCCATCTGTATCCGTGGACCGCCGAGGTCATCCGCGTCGCCGAGGCGAGCGGGGCCTACGGCGCCGCCATCTGCGGCGCGGGCCCCAGCGTCTTTGCTTTTTGCGCTCCCTCGCAGGCGGCCCGCGTAGCCGCCGCGATGGAGTCGTCCTTTCCCGAGCGCGGAACCGCGCTGGTCACTCAGATCACCGACAAGGGCATGTTCCGCACGCTGTGATCATCGTCCAGAAATACGGTGGTACCTCGGTGGGTACCGCCGCCCGCATCCGGCGTGTGAGCCGCCGCATCGCCGCGACCGTGAAACAGGGCCACCAGGTCGTCGCCGTGGTTTCGGCGATGGGTCACACGACCGACCGTCTGATCGCGCTTGCCCAGAGCGTCAACCCAGAACCGCCGGCGCGCGAGCTCGACATGCTCGTCGCCAATGGCGAGACGATCACGGCTCCGCTGGTCGCGATGTGCCTGCAAGGCATGGGCGTCCCGGCGGTCTCTCTCTCCGGACTCCAGGCGGGCGTGCGCACCAGCGCACAGCATTCGAGAGCGCGCATCCAGGACATCAAGCCCGAGCGCATCCTCGAGACGTTGCGGGGCGGCAAGGTCGCGGTGGTCGCCGGCTTTCAAGGAGTCACGGCCGAGTTTGAGGTGACGACGCTCGGCCGGGGTGGCTCCGACACCACCGCCGTCGCCCTCGCAGCCGCGCTGAACGCCGGTTCGTGCGAGATCTACACCGACGTGGACGGCATCTTCACCGCCGATCCGCGACTGGTGAAAACGGCTCGCAAGCTGAGCCACATCCAGTACGACGAGATGCTCGAGCTGGCCGCGGTGGGCGCGCGCGTGATGCATCCAAGGGCGGTCGAGATCGGCGAGCTCTACGGCGTTCCGATCCACGTGCGGTCGAGCTTTCACGAAGGCGTGGGTACCATGATCGTCGCCCACGTACCAATGGAAGACAGAAAGCGCGTCCGAGGAATCGCGGAAGAAAGCAACGTCGCGAAGATCACAGTGGTCGGCGTGCCCGACCGGCCGGGCGTCGCGGCCGCGATCTTCGAGCCGCTCGGTGTGGCGGGCATCTCCGTCGACGTCATCGTTCAGAACATCGGGCGTTCGCGACGCACTGATCTCACGTTCTCGGTCGCGCAGTCGGACCTGAAGGCGGCGGAGAAGCTGGTCAAGGCGGCCGCGAAGACGATCGGTGCCACCAGGGTGGCGTCGGCGAGTGGAGTTGCCAAGCTGTCGATAGTCGGCACCGGGATGCTGGGCACCCCGGGCATCGCGGGCCGCATGTTCAGGGCGCTCGCCGATGCGGGCATCAACATCGAGATGATCAGCACCTCTGAGATCCGGATCACCTGTCTCGTCGCGCGGGACCAGGTCGAGAAGGGCGTCCGGATCCTGCACAAGACATTCGACCTGGATACCGAATAGTTGCCGGTCAACGTAGCGATCGTCGGCCCGGCCGGGGCGGGGAAGACCACGCTCTTCAACGCGCTGACCGGCGGCCGCGGAGCCGATGGTGTGGGCATGGTGGACGTGCCCGACGAGCGGTTGGATCGCTTGTCCGCCGCGGTCAAGCCGCTGAAGACGACCGCGGCGCAGGTGAGGGTCGAGGACACCCCGCCCGGCAGTCGCGCGCAGCGCGTCGCATTCGCTCGGCAGTCGGACGTGCTCGTCAAGGTCGCACGCTGCTTCGGCCCGCAGCCCGATCCCGCGGCCGAGCTCGAGGAATTTGCGCTCGACCTCGTGCTCGCCGACCTTGCCTCTGTCGAAAAACGTCTTGACGTCGTGGCCAAAGAGTCACGCGCCGGAAAAAAGGATGCGCAGGCCGAGCACGAGATCCTGACCGCGGCCAAGGAGCATCTCGACGGCGGCAAGCAGCTGCGCACCATGCGGCTCGAGCCAGACCAGCGGGCCATCCTGCTCGGCATCTTTCCGGTCACGCTCAAACCGGCGGTCTACGTCGCCAACGCCGCGGACGACCTGCTCCCCGGAGGAGGCGAGCCGGCGGCCAAGGTCGCCAAGCTGGCGGCGGGCGAGGGCGCGCCCGTGATCACCCTGTCGGCGCGGCTCGAGTCGGAGCTCGGCGAGCTGGACCCCTCAGAGCAGGCCGAGATGCGCGCAGGTTACGGAATCGACGAGTCCGGCCTTGGGCGCATCGCCCGCGCGGTGTGGGAAGCGGGCGGCCTCATCACCTACTTCACGGCCGGCGAACCAGAGGTGCGGGCGTGGCCGTGCGAGAAGGACGCGCCGGCCCCGATCGCCGCGAGCAAGATTCACACCGACTTCGAAAAGCACTTCATCCGCGCCGAGGTGACGTCGGTCGACGAGCTGGTGGCAGCCGGTTCCATGGACGCCCTACGCGCGGCCGGCAAATTGCGCGTCGAGGGACGCGACTACCGCGTGCAGGATGGCGACGTGGTCTTCTTTCGGATCGGACGCTGAACCGTCCGTCGGGATCGGGCGGCTAAGAATTTCCTAGAAAGAACGTCTGCCAGAGCTGGTAGCCGACCCATACGAGCGCGACCGCGAACAGTACGAATAGCAGCCATCTCATAGCGTGTTTAACGCGGGCCGCGCTTTGCGACTTGCGAGAAAACGCGAAGCGCCGACAATTTGAGCATGTCCTCTCTCCGGTTCAGCGGCGCCCACATCTGGGTGAGGGTCGACGGCTCGGACGCGGTCCTCGGCCTGAGCGAATACCTCCAGGACCAGATGGGTGAGATCACGAGATTGGACCTTCCCGACCTGGGCGATGTCCTGCGGGCCGGGCGGCGGATGGGCCACGTGGAGTCGGAAGAGGCCTCATCCCCGCTGGAGGCCCCCCTCAGCGGAGAGGTGATCGAGGTCAATCCCGAGGTGCTTGAAAACCCGGACCTGATCAACCTCGACGCCTACGCAGGCGGTTGGCTGCTGCGCATGCGGATCGACGATCCGCGGGAGCTGGAGGACCTGATCAACGAAGAAGAGTATGCCGAGCTGACGACCGAGGTCTGATCGGGGATCGGGGCAGATCTTGCCGGGGACACAATTGTTAAAGGTCTTGACAACAACTACATTCGGGGTTATAACTCTGCGCGGGACACAACATATCGTAGCCAACGTCTCAGCCGGTTGAGTCCCGCGGCCCAACGAAACAGGCAGGCGGATCGCACCCCGAGTCGCACCCCACGACCTAGCACCAGCTCCCCACACCGCCTGCCTGTTCTCAACCTTCACTAGACTTGGGGCCGTGAGCCGCAAGGGCAAAAAGCGAAGCAAGGGCAAGTTCCGCCCGCCGCTCAGGCCGCCCGGACCTCTGACGCCCGGGATGGGCGTGAGTGCGGCGGGCGTCGCCCAAGCCGGTGCGCCGCCCTCGCGGAGCGTCTCGCAGGCTCGGGTCGGCGGCGACCAGGCCCTGGTCCGCTCGGTGGAGATGTCGCTCGGGGCTCGCAACCAGTTCACCAAAGTGCGTGGCGGCCGGTTCATCGTCGAGTCGGCGGATCCCTCGATCCCGCTCGACCGCGTGCCTTACTTCACCAAGGACCTCGTGCGCCTGGCGATCGTCGGCGTGGCCATGGTGGTGCTGCTCGGCGTCGGATCGGTCGCGGTGCCGCTGCTCGTCAAATAGCGCCACTTTCGTAGACACTCGACGACCCCGCCGCTACCCTTCAACCCGATGGCGCAGCCTGATGCACCCACCTCGCACGCTTTAATCCACACCCTCCGCCAAAAGCACCGGGACCCCAACGCGAATCACAAGCACCCCATCAACAAGGCCCATTACGAGGGGGCAAGCCGCGGGGAGCGCATCGCGGACCAGGTGTCAGCAGCCTTAGGCTCGTGGCGCTTCATCATCATTCAGTCGACCTTCTTGCTCGCGTGGGCGGCAGTCAACTACTTCGGCCTACTCGTCTACCACTGGGATCCATACCCGTTCATCCTGCTCAATCTCGTGCTCTCCTTCCAGGCCACGTACGCGGGCCCCATCGTGCTGCTGGCGGGCAACCGCCACGCTCAGAAGGACCGCATCACGCTGGAGCACATGGCCGACGAGGCGGACAAGGGCGAGGAACAGATCAACCGCATCCTCATCGAGATCAAGAAGAACACGGACCTCACCCTGCGCATCCTCCAGGAGCTCGAGGCGGAGACCGCTTGATGTCATCTGACGCCCAACTCACCACTGCGCGGAGGACGGTCGCGGCCAAGCACAAGCACCCGGTCAACCAGCTCTTCCACGATGAGGCGACCCTAGGTGAGCGCGTCGCGGACCGGACTGCTGCGGGTATAGGTTCCTGGTGGTTCCTGATCATCCAGAGCATCCTCATCGCGATCTGGGTGACCCTCAACTCCATCGAATTCTTTACTCACAAATGGGACCTCTACCCGTTCATCCTCTTGAACCTGATGTTCACGATCCAGGCTGCCTTCACGGGTCCCGTCCTGTTACTTTCGGGTAACCGTCAGGCGCAGAAAGATCGCCTCCGGCTGGAGCACACGGCCGAGGTGGCGGAGACGGCTGAGAAGGCGACGCTGCAGATCCTCGAAGAGATCGAGCGCAACACCGAGGCCACCCTCAAGGTGCTCGAGCACCTCAAGAAGAGGCGCGACTCGAAGAGCCCCTCCGGAGCCCCAAGCTAGCCCACCCGTAAACTCAGCCGATGCGGGTGATCCTGTTCACGGGCAAAGGCGGCGTAGGCAAGACCTCCGTCGCCGCGGCGAGCGCGGTCAGGTGCGCGAAGGCTGGCTACCGGACGGTGATCATGAGCACCGACCCCGCGCACTCGCTCGGCGACTCGTTCGACATCGAGCTCGGCCCTGACCTGACGCCGATCACCGACAACCTGTGGGCTCATGAGGTCTCATCCCTCCACGAGATGCAGCGTCACTGGGCGAAGCTACATGAGTACGCCGCTGAAGTTTTTGCGACGCAGGGCCTGGATGAGGTGGTCGCGGATGAGGTGGCCAACCCACCCGGCATGGACGAGATCGCGTCTTTGATGTGGATCAAGCATTACGCGCAGCGCGCCGAGCACGATGTGCTCATCGTTGACTGCGCACCCACGGGCGAGACCCTCCAGCTGCTGACCTTCCCGGACGCGGCCAAATGGTGGCTCGACAAGATCTTTCCATGGCAGCGCCGTGCGATGCGCGTGGCGCGGCCCGTGCTGCAGCCAATGATCGGCATGCCCCTGCCTTCGGATGAGATCTACGCATCGCTCAAGGATCTGCTCCTCGACCTGGGCGGCATGCGCAAGCTGCTGACCGACTCGTCGATGACCACTGTCCGCATCGTGCTCAACCTGGAGAAGATGGTTGTCAAAGAGGCAAAGCGCGCATACACGTACCTGAGTCTTTTCGGTTACGTGACCGACGCGGTCATCGTCAACCGGCTGTTGCCGGGCGAGCTGCACGATGAGCTGTTCCGGAAGTGGCAGCTCATTCACGAGCGATACCGGGCGGAGGTCGAGCAGTCGTTTGCGGGCATCCCGATCTTCAACGTGCCGTTGTTCGATCGCGAGGTGGTCGGCGAGGAGATGCTCCTCCGCATGGCTCAGGAAACCTACGGCGAGCATGATCCAGCCCAGCACTTCGCCACCTCCAACCCACAGCGCATTGACAAGGAGGGAACCGATTACGTCCTGACGCTGAAGGTCCCGTTCGCCGACCGCTCGTCCGTCGACCTCAACCGCCACAACGGCGAGCTGTACGTGACGGTCGGCAACTACCGGCGCGAGATCGCTTTGCCGCGAGTGCTCGCGCAGCGCGACACGACGACTGCGACGATCCGGGACGGCGAGCTACGCGTGCGATTCGCACGTAAAGAGCAGAAGGCGACCACAAAGGAGAAAAAGAGATGAGCCGTGACGGGGAGCGCCTGATCGAGACGGTCAACGAGCTGGGGTCGCGCGTCGCCCACCTGCTGTCCGACATGGTGCCGCCGGCGGCCCAGGTGCACCTGCTGAACGCCCAGCGCGAGCTCATCACCGCGCTCATGCTCATCTACGAGCACCGGGCGACCGCGACGCCCGGCGCGCGGGGGCGGGCGACCGCGACCGGAGCTCGCCGTGCGCCGGCCCGACGGCGATCGCCCAGACGCGCCGGCAAAATCCCGATTGAGTAACTTCGTAGCCTTCCTCCTCGCGGCGCTGCTGCTGGTGCCCGCCCTCCTCGTCGCCATCCCGGTTCACGAGATGGGCCACGCCCTCGCCGCGTACTTCCTCGGCGACCGCTCGGTGCGCTACTTCGGCTACCTGACGCCCAATCCGCGGCGGTTCCTCGACCCCCTGGGAGTGATCGCTGTGTTCGTGGCCCTCGTGGGATGGGGACGGCGGGTCCCGGTCCAGCCGAATCGGATCAGCACGCCCGCGCAGCACGTCGTCCACGAGCTCGGAGGACCGGCGGCCAACCTCGTCGTCGCGATCGTCCTCGGCTTGCTCTGGCAGTTCCTGGGCCGGCTGGGGATGGCTTCGTCGCTGGAGCTGTCGCCCGCGCTGCTCGGAGCCGCGATCTACGTGATCGTGTTCCTGAACCTGTCGATGTTCGCCTTCCAGCTCCTGCCCATCCCTGGACTCGACGGTTGGGGGGTGATCGAGGCGATCTTTCGCAGCCGCAACGCGCGGTTCTTCTACAACGTCAACTCGCGAAGGCAGCAGATCTGGATCGGCTGCATCGTCGTGATCTTTCTCTTCCAGCTGTTCCAGGGCGCCAGCCTCCTGTCGATCGTGATGACGCCGTTCTACATGCCCGCGAGCCTAATCTCATTAGGCGGATGCAACGGTTACGCGATTCCCGGGTTCGTCGGACTTCACCCCTGCCTGCTGTAGGCGGGCTGGTGAACGAGCCCGCGTACGCGGACCTCGTGAGTCAGTTCGGGCACGCTCGGGTCGTAGAGGCGATCCGCAAGCAGGTCGATGCGGAGCGGAAAGGTGAGGAGACCAGCGGCGACGAGCGCGTGATGCTGGTCAGCGCCTCTTTGCGAGCGGCGGTCGCACCAAGGCTGCGCCACGTCATCAACGCCACGGGCGTGATCCTGCACACGAACCTCGGCCGAGCGCCGCTGTCGCGAGCCGCGGTGGACGCGCTGGCCGTCGCCGCCGGCTACAGCAACCTCGAGCTCGACCTCGACTCCGGCCGCCGCGGAGAGAGGGCGTCGCTGCTCTCAGGTTTGCTGACACAGCTCTTCGCATGTGACGCGGCGTTTGCGGTCAACAACAACGCAGCCGCGATCCTGCTTGCCTTGACCGCGCTGTGCAAGGGCAAGGAGGTCATCGTCTCGCGCGGGCAGCAGGTGGAGATCGGCGGCTCGTTTCGCATGCCGGACGTGATGCGCCTCTCGGGCGCGCGCATGATCGAGGTCGGCACGACCAACCGCACGCGGAAAGACGATTACGAAAACGCCATCACGACTCGAAGCGTCGCCCTTCTCCGCGTCCACACGTCCAACTTTCGCGTGGAGGGTTTCACCGAATCGGCATCCCTGGCCGAGATGGCAACGGTCGCCCATGGGCACGACCTGCTGCTCATTGACGACCTCGGCAGCGGCGCCGCTGAGCCGATCGCTGACGAACCGACCGTGGCCGAGTCGCTGCAGCACGCGGACGTGGTGACATTTTCCGGAGACAAATTGTTCGGCGGACCGCAGGCCGGCATCGTCCTGGGTCGCGGCGATGCCGGAGCTGCTGCCGTCAAGAAGATGTCACGCCACCCGCTGGCGCGCGCTGTCCGCATCGACAAGCTGACGCTGGCGGCTCTCGAGGCGACGGTGCGCCAGCGGCTCACGGGCAGTCTCGATGAGATACCTGTAGAGCGCATGATCCGAGCTCGGGTCGCCGACGTCCGACGCCGCGCCGCGATGTGGTCGGTCAAGCTCGAGGAGCGCGGCGTGCCGGTGACTTTGGTGGCAAGCGAGTCGGCGGTGGGCGGGGGGTCGGTGCCGGGCCACGGCCTGGCCACGGTGCTCCTCGCGATCTCTGGACCGGCGTCGCGGCTGGCCGCGGCGTTGAGGCACGGCGAGCCCCCGGTGATCGCGCGTATAGAGAAGGACGCGTGCTGCCTGGACCCGCGCACCGTCTTGAGGGGCGAGGATGAAACTCTCATCGACGCGGTGGAGGTGGCGTACAGGGGAGTCGCGCGATGAGCTTCGTCATCGGCACCGCCGGCCACATCGACCACGGCAAGTCGACTCTGATCACCGCGCTCACGGGCATCGATCCGGATCGCCTTGCCGAGGAGAAGCGGCGCGGGATGACGATCGACCTCGGGTTCGCTCACCTGCGGCTGCCGAGCGGGCTCGAGGTCGGCATCGTCGACGTTCCCGGCCACGCGCGTTTCATCCGCAACATGCTCGCCGGCACGCATGGGCTCGACGCCGTGATGCTGGTGATCGCGGCTGACGAGGGCGTCATGCCTCAGACGCGCGAGCATCTGGAGATCATCGACCTCCTCGACGTGCGTCGCGGCGTCGTCGTGCTCTCGAAAGTCGACCTGGTGGACGCGGAGTGGCTTGGCCTCATCACGGCGGAGGTCAAGACCGCCCTGAAGGGCACGTCGTTGGAGGGCGCGCAGGTGATTCCCTTCTCGGCTGTGAGCGGCGAGGGAAAGCCGGAGCTGGTCGGGGCGGTGGACGCGCTGCTCAAGGCGGCGGCCTCGCGGCCGGACCTCGAGCGGCCACGCCTGCCGATCGACCGCGTCTTCACCATGAGTGGCTTCGGCACCGTCGTGACTGGCACCCTCGTCGACGGCACGGTGAGTGTTGGCGACGAGCTGGAGGTGGTGCCGGCCGGCCGCCTGGCTCGGGTGCGAGGCCTGCAGCAGCACAACCGCAAGGTGGAGACCGCGGCGCCGGGCGGTCGGGTCGCGGCGAACCTGTCGGGTGTCGAGAAGCACGAACTCATGCGCGGGGACGTGCTGGCCCGCCCCAAGACGCTCGGCGCCACGCGCCGCGTCGACGCCACCGTGCGCGTGCTTGCGTCGGCGCCGCAACCGCTCGCGCACGGCGTCGAGCTCCTGCTGCACACGGGCACCTCCGAGGTGGGGTGCCGCCTGATCGTGCTCGAGGGTGACGCGATCGCGCCGGGGCACCAGGGCTGGGCGCAGCTCTACCTCGAACGACCGATCGCGGCAGCCGCGCAGGACCGTTTCATCCTCCGCGTGCCGAGCCCTTCGGCGACCGTCGCGGGGGGGAGGTTCGTCGACGTCAATCCGCGCAAGCACGCGCGGCACGACAGCATGGTTCGCGAGTCTCTCGAGCGGCGCGCCGCAGGTGAGGTCTTGCAGGAGGAGCTGCGCAAGTACCCGCGCGGGGTGACGGCGGCAGCGCTGCTGAAGGCCACGATGGCGCCAAAGGCGGATGTCGCGGTCCTGAAGGCCAGGCGCCTGGGCGAATGGCTCTTCGACTCAGGGGCGTGGGCAGCCATCTCCGACCGCGCGACGCAAGAGCTCACCGCCTACCACGGCTCGTTCCCGCTGCGAGAGGGGATGCCGCGCGAAGAGCTGCGCAGCAAGCTTGGAGTGTCACCGGGCTCGTTCCCGTCGATCGTCCAGGGCCTGTCCGAGGACGGCCGCCTGGTGGAGCGAGACGGTGCCCTCGGGTTGCCCGGCCATCGCGTCGAACTTAACGGTGACGTCGGACGCGCCGCCCCCTTGCTCGAGCTCCTCGGCCGGCAGCCGCTGGCTCCGCCGTCGCTCGCTGAAGCGACCCGGCAAGCCGGCGCGAGCCCGGAAGTCGTGCGCGCGCTGGCGCAGCGGGGAGACATCGTCCGGGTGGGCGACGACGTCGCCTTCACGAAAGACGCCTACGAGACGGCCGTCGCCCTGGTGCGCGAGATCATCTCGGCTAGCGGCTCGATCACGGTGGCCCAGCTGCGCGATCGCATGGGGGCCAGCCGCCGCCCGGTGCTCGCGCTGCTCGAGCATCTCGACTCCGAGCGCGTGACGCGCCGCGTCGGAGACGCTCGCGTGCTGAGGTAGAGTTCCCGCCAAATGCGCATCGCGGAGATCCTGTCGCGGCCCCGGCCGAGCGTTTCGTTCGAGTTCATGGCGCCACGCGACGAGAGCGAGGTCGAGGTGCTCGAGCGGACGGTGGCGACCCTGGCCGGCCACGCGCCCGACTGGGTCTCTGTGACCTATCGACTCCGAACGGGCGAGAAGACTCTCGAGCTCGTGACCCGTATCAAGCGCCATTACCACATCGAGGCGATGGCTCACCTGACCTGTGCGAACTCAGCCGACCGCACTCGCCAGATCCTCAACTGGATGGAGCGCGAGGGAATCGCCAACGTGCTCGCCCTGCGGGGCGACACGCAGACCGTGGGCCAGCCGTTCGTGCCCGCCGATCCCGAGCTCACGCACGGAAGCGACCTGGTCACCTTTGTGCGGCGCAACGGATACCGCTTCGGCATCGGGGCCGCCTGCAGCGCGGAAAAGCACCCGGAGAGCCCTGACCTGGAGCACGAGTTTCGATATCTGAAGCTCAAGGTGGAGGCGGGGGCCGACTTCCTGATCACTCAGCTGTTTTTCGACAATCGTTTCTACTTCGACCTGGTGGCGCGCGCGAGAGCGGCCGGCATCACCGTCCCGATCGTCCCCGGCCTGATGCCGGTGCCGAGCCGGCGCTCGCTGGCGGTGATGACGTCGATGTCAGGCGCGACCGTGCCTGTTGGTCTCCAAGCTTCCATCGAGCAAGCGGCGGACGAGGATGCCGTGCGCGCGATCGGCGTGCGGCACTGCATCGCGCAATGCGCAGAGCTCCTCGAGGCCGGCGTGCCGGGCCTTCACTTCTACACTTTCAACCGCGCCCGAGGACCGATCGAGATCCTCGCCGCCCTGCGAGGCCAGCAGCTGCTCGCGTCTTAGTCAGTTCCGATCGCGGCTACCCTTATCCGGCGATGTTGGCTGGAATCGACCTTGGCGGGACCCAGGTGCGGGTCGCGCTCGCCCGCTCGGACGGTAACCTGGTCGCGAGCGTCAAGACCAAGACGCCGTCGCTCGGGTCTCCTCAGGCAATGGTCGATTGGGCCGCTGCCGAGATCGACAAGCATCGCGGCCGCGAGAAGGTGCGCAGCATCACGATCGCGGCGCCCGGCCCGATCGACCTTAAGCACGGGGTGCTCGTCAACCCGCCGAACCTCCCCTGGAAGAACGTGCCCCTGGCCGCCATGCTCAGCAAGGCCACGGGCGCCAAGGTGCAGCTGGCGAACGACGCCGACATGGCCGGCCTCGGCGAGTTTCACCGCGGCGCGGGCCGCGGCACCCGCAACATGGTCTACATCACCTGGTCCACGGGTGTGGGTGGTGGGTTGATCATCGACGGCAAGCTTCATCGAGGGGCGCACGGATCGGCCGGCGAGGTCGGCCACATGATCATCGACCCCAACGGGCCCCTCGACACGTGCGGCCAGCGCGGCTGTCTCGAGGCGTTCATCGGCGGGGCGAACATCGCACGCGAGACAGGGCATACGGCGGCCGAGCTGTTCGCGGAAGCGGCGAAGGGCAGCAAGCCCGCGCGGATGGTCGTCGAGCGGGCGGCACGCTACATGGGCATGGCGTTGATCAGCCTGACGAACGTCATCGACCCGGAGATGTTCGTGATCGGCGGCGGCGTCTCCCGCTCGTGGGCGCTCGTCGAGCCGACGATCGTGGAAACCCTGCACTCGTCGCCGTTCATCAAGCCGGCCCGCCGGCCGCGCGTGCGCCGCGCCCGACTGGGCGATCGCGCCGGCCAGGTTGGAGCCGTGGAATGGGCGCGCATCAACCAGTAGCCCTGGATGACGAGGAGCTGCTTCGGCTCCTCAAGCAGGCGGTTACCGACCTCGATGCAAAGGCCTGGGTGGTCGGCGGTTACGTGCGGGACAAGCTCCTCGGCCGGCCTCACCCAAATCCCGACGTGGTCGTCGAGCGGGGCGACGCTCTGAGACTGGCTGAGCGCTTCGCCGAGCTTGCCGAGGTCGACCCGCCGGTCATGTTCGAGCGATTCGGCACGGCGCAGGTCACCCTTCCCGACCATCTCGTCGAGTTCGTCAACGCCCGAGCCGAGTCGTACTCGTCCGATTCGCGAAAACCAGATGTGCGGCGGGCCACACTGGAGCAGGACCTGCGCAGGCGCGACTTCACGATCAACACGCTCCTCATGGACCTCGACGGTGAGATCCGCGACCCGCTCGGCGGACGCAGGGATCTCGATCTGGGCATCCTGCGCACGCCCGCGGACCCGCTCAGAACCTTTGCCGACGATCCGCTGCGCATGCTCCGCGCGGTTCGCTTCGCCTCTGAGCTCGGGTTCGAGATCGCGCCCGACCTGCTTCCCGCGATGCAAAAGATGAAGGGCAGGCTCGCGCCACCTGTTGTCTCGGTGGAGCGCATCGCAGACGAGCTGCGACGGATGCTGGTCTCGCCGCGGCCGCGCTTTGCCCTCGAGCTCCTGGACGCGGGCGGGCTGCTCGAGGTGGTGCTCCCGGAGGTCGCCGCCTGCAAGGGAGTCGAGCAGAGCGGCTATCACACGCACGACGTGTTCGGGCACACGCTGCTCACCGTCGAGCGGGTGCCGCCCGATCTCGTGCTCCGCCTGGCAGCGCTCTTCCACGACGTGGGCAAGCCTTTGACCGCCACCGGGGACGGCGCTTTCACCGGCCACGAGAACGTGGGAGCGGAGCTCGCCAGGTCCGCGCTCGAGCGTCTGCGCTTCTCACAGAAAGAGATCGAGACCGTCGTGAAACTGGTGCGGCTTCACCTGC
>Ga0210394_10003434_pt1 | contig 19910 bp, 22 predicted proteins | sample IncBWC12MmetaG_FD_160121 | JGI IMG/M metagenome (GOLD analysis project Ga0210394, IMG submission 160121) | Forest soil microbial communities from Barre Woods Harvard Forest LTER site, Petersham, Massachusetts, United States - Inc-BW-C-12-M | ecosystem: Environmental > Terrestrial > Soil >...
TGGGCTTGCACGCGGGCTGAGAGCGTCATTTTGCAGGAGTAGGCCCAAGGCTTCCGTCTGGAGCCGAAAGCCGAAATCAATCAGGCTAAGCCGCTGCTTCTTGCCGGTGTCCTATGCAGCGGTCGAAAACCAACGAACCGGAAACGCACGTAGCCTTTTCGCGCCAGACTTTCTCGGACGCGGGTTCAACTCCCGCCGCCTCCACCAACTTATTCTGTTTATTTATAATAACTTAGCGACGTAGACCAGGGCGCGTACCTGATACGTACCCTGGTCTGTGCTACGATGCAGGCATGTTGCGTATCTACCGGCGACATGAGAAACGCTGCTCCCTCACCTCGAAGGGTGACCCGAACTGTCCAGGCAAAGTGAAGTGCCCGGTTTGGATCACCGGCACTCTCCTCGACGGCACAGAGATCAAGCCAAAGAGTCTGAAGACTCGGAACTGGACGCTCGCCGCACAGCGAGCTTTGGAGATGGAGGCCGGAACCAAGGTTGAGGAACCGAAGGTTACCGTGTCGCAAGCAATCGCATCCTTCCGCGAATTCAAAGAGAAGCGTTCGCCGGATACCAAGCGCAAGATCAAGCTCCTGACGGAACGACTCCAAGCGTTCCTCGATAAGCGTTCCATTCTACACATCGCGGATGTCAAACTCCCTGATCTTGCGGCCTTCCGTGAGACATGGATCGGAGCTGCGACGACGCGACGGCGGGATCAAGAGATCCTGAAGTCGTTCTTCTGGTATTGCGACCACTCAGATTTCCTCACAAAGAATCCCGTTATCCACCTCGACCCAATCTCGATCACACGGCCGAAGACCGAGCCATTCACTCATGAACAACAAATTGCGATCTTCAACGCCCTGTCCGAATTCTCAGACGAGTACGGTCGTCACGGTACGCCGATAGCAGCGCAGACCAAGGCGTTCGTGCTCGTGCTTCGGTACACAGGTATGGCAATTGGAGACGTGGCGAAGCTGGAGAAAGCGGCCGTCACCGGCTGCCGCATCCGAACCTATCGAAAGAAGACCGGCGAAGAGGTATTCGCTAAAGTTCCTCAGTTCGTAGTGGATTCGTTGGACCAAGCTCCGCACGATAGCGACAAGTACTTCTTCTGGAGCGGCGAAGGTCTCATTCATACGCGGACCAGCAAGTGGGGAGATCGGCTGCGCAAGCTTTTCAAGCTGTCTAATCTCGAAGGGTGCACGCCCTACATGTTCCGCCACACGCTCGCCCGCGACTTCCTGGAGGACGGCGGCAGCATGGCAGAATTGGCAGAGCTTCTGGGCAATACCGCTCAGGTTTGCCAGCGCTACTACTCCAAGTGGGATCGCCGACGGCAGGATCGACTTGAACGGAATCTTGATCACATGCGCGAACGCGATCCCATCACCAAGATGCTCCAACTCATTGACGGATCTACTTCGGCCTCAAAGACCACCCAGCAATGACCGGATTCTCGGTGGAGTCGGTCAGATTTTATCGGTTTCAAGCCTCGTTCTATTGAGCGCGTCCGAGTAACGGGCTCAAGGCAGGAACGCATGCAAGCAGTTTCACCGAGGAACTCGCCCTCAGCCATCCTAGACACTTTTCTCGAGCGCCATTACACGCTGGCAGAGGTCGCGTCCATGTGGAACATCAGTCATGAGAAGGCCCGGAGGCTATTTCAGAGCGAATCAGGAGTAGTTCGTTTCCGGCAGCGAGCAAGCTATGGACGGCGTTCGTATAGCATTTATCGGATCCCCGAAAGTGTGGCGCGGAGAGTCCGAATGCGTCTAATGAATCCCTGAGTCAATTACACTCGGCCCTGACGCGTCCTCGGACGCCCGCGCCCGTGGGACCTGCGCCGTTGCCAGAGGCTCCGTTATCGCGGGATCCGGCTGTCGCAATCAGTAACTTCGCCGGCTCCAACATATCGGTCCTCACACAGTTTTGGCACAGCAGAATCAGCGCTGGCTCAAAACCGGTCCTCTGCGTGTGAAGGACGGTCATCGGCTCCAAGGCGTCCATCGCTTTTCACCAAATTCTAACATTTACAATAATCTGGGGAATCTGCTCTTCGCTCGACAGCAACCCAGGCACTCTCAACAGATGGGGTTTTGACACAGTTTTGACACAGCGAAAGAGCAGGCGCATCCCAGGCGAGCGACCGGCTGCCTCATAGGCAGGGTCGCGAGGTTCCTCGGGGTCTGCGGTCATCGGCAACCCCGCAATTCACCTCTTCGCACGAGCACCATTCGAGCCCCGGCCATTCCCGCGAGACGATCTCCTAAGAGTGATCGCTCATCGGTGCGTCTCATCCGCTGAGACACTAACCCAGTCCATGGGATTTCGGAGCAGCCGCTTCGCCCAAATCGCGGGGTTCGTTGGCAAGCAGAAGGTTGTAATCGGCCGCACAGGCTTTCAGAAGCAGCAAAAAAGACAGCCATCTGATCCGCTCCCACCTGCGTGGGCTGCTTATTGTTGCACCGGAGATCTGTCGAGTCTCCCCCAGCCTGCTACGCTGTATCCATGACGATGAAGGTTGCCGTTCTCGTCGCCTTCTTGGCAACCGAGTTCTGCAGCAGTGCGGCTCTTGCGCAAAGACCCACGCTTACGCTAACGCCCGATGCCAGCCGCCCGACAGCAATCTTCAGCGTTGAATTCTCGCCCGATGACTCCGTTACGGTTTGGGGCAGCAGCGGAAACCGGGTCGACCGTTGGACGGTCGGACCACGCGAGGATTTCAGTGATTTCGGCGGCAACTTCTCGGATGTCCGTGCCGCCGAGCGGCTCAACGGTAAGGACGCCAGTGACAGCTACGTGATCACCGCATCGCCTTTGCAGGCCTTTGTCTGGGATCTTAAACGTCAAAAGCGCATTCGGGAAATCAAGACATCATCGCTAGACGGTTTCCCGCTTGCCTGTCGCGACGGCGGAGTGTGCGCCTGGGAAGAGGCGAGTGGGGGTACGCGCACGATCCGATTGCAAGACGTCATCAATGATGCAACGCTGCGTGATCTTTCGCTCGACAACGATTCCCCGATGCAATTGCTGTTCTCGCCGAACGCTGGACTCATCGCAGCGGGCGTCAATCGTGCGGCCGTGCGGCTTTGGTCGCCGCTCGACGGCCGGGAAAAACCGCCCCTCGCGCTGGAGCCCGTCACCATGCCTTCCTCTGGGGTTGTTGCTGACCGTCCCCGAATTTCATTTCTGCTGCGCGATGCGAGTGCTGCGTCCGCTCTATGCTTTAGTCCGGACAGTCGGTTCCTCGCCGTTGCCAATGATGCCGCGATCCACGTATTCGCGGTTCAACCGGGCGAAGTCCGCCTGCTCCGCGGCTTCGGCCGCATTTCAGCGCTTGCCTTTGACAAGACAGGCAAGTTTTTGTTCTTCTCAGGAAGCGATCACATCCTTCGCGCTTGGAATCTGCAGGCCGGCACGGTTGAAGTCGGCCAGATCGGGGACCTGGAAACTGACGCTTCATTCATCGCCATCAGAGCGGACGGCGCTGTCGCCGCGGTCGCCCTTGCAAACGGCAAAGTGCAGTTATTGGATATTAGCGGCCGAAAACTTTTGGCGACGATTGAGCTGCTCTCCGCAGGACAAGGATGGATCGCCCTCGCGCCGAACGGCATGTTCGAGACCAGCGAAGGTGCCTGGCGATACGCCGCATGGCATCTGCCTCAAGCTCCGAACGCCGTGATACCCATCGAACGCTTCTACAAGGGATTTTATGCGCCAGGCCTGATCGCCACGGTTCTGCGTGGTGCGCCGGTTCCCACACCAGCGGAACTCGGCACGATCGATATCCGAGTTCCTTCGCTCAAGTTAGAGGTAGCGGGGCGAACGCCCCCCGCTGCGACGCTAATTCCCGGACAGGGCATTGTCCAGACGCCGGAGAAGATAACTTTCAGAATTGAGGCACGGCCGGGATCGCCCGGTAATGTCGTCCGCGACCTGGAGCTCACCCATAACGGCACGGTGATCAGCAAATGGCCCGGTGTTCTTGAGTTGGCCGACGGCGTGGCTAGCGTCCAGGTGGAGCTTCAGATGTTCCCGGGAGATAACACTGTCTCGGCCTTCGCCTTTAACGCCGTCGGAGTGAGATCCGCCGAAGAAAAGTGGGAACGCAAGATGCAGGGATGGGGTTACGTTGTTCCTCAGCGCACGCTTTACGTCATCGACATCGGCATCGGCACCTATCCGAACAGCGCCTATCGTCTGGACTTCGCGGAACGCGATGCCGACTTGGTTGAGCAGGCGATGTCGGTGCCAGGGCAGACATTGCAGGCCGAGCGCGCTCAGCTCAGCACGTACGTCAACGAGCGGAGCCTCTCCCTGCTCCAAGCCACACGAATGGAGGAGATGCCCGCCCGAATCGTAGTCACCAAGCTTGTCGATGCTCGCGCTACGCGCGCAGCGATCCTGACTGCTATTCGCACGGTTGTCGCGCAGGCGGGCGTCAACGACGCCTTCCTTCTTTATTACTCTGGCCACGGTATTGCCACTCGGACGAACTACTTTCTCTTACCCTTTGATATGGGACTGACCGGTCCTATCGAGTCGGGCAGAGCACAGGCCGCAGCTGCCGCGCCAACGCTGCTTTCGGACGACGACCTTGAGACCGCCCTCCTACCGCTCAATGTTTCCTACGCGGCCATTGTGCTGGATGCCTGCGAGTCCGGTGCCGCAATCGAGGGCTCGGATCTGCGGGGGCCACTGGACCGGGAAGGTCTTGCCGGTCTGGCTTACGAAAAAGGAATTTATTTGCTCGCCGCAGCTGAAGCGCAGCATCCGGCCACAGAACTGCAAGAGCTGAAGAACAGCGTGCTAACGTACGCGCTGTTCAGGGAGGGATTGCAGCAGCAAAAGGCCGATCTCAACCCAATGGACGGTCGGATTGACCTAAAGGAGTTGCTGAGCTACGCCTCCGAACGCGTCAGCAAGCTGTTTGGCGCTTATTCGGCTCAAGAGTCCGTCCAGCAGGCGCGTTTCGCTCCAAAATGGCAGCCCGAAACCACGGTGCTCGTTCTTTCTACGGCCGCGAAGCAGCCTTAACATCGCTAGCAAAGAAATAGCCCATCACGGGTGCGACAACCCAGGCGAGTTTGCGGCTGACCTCGCCGGCCAACTTCGTCGACTCCTCTAGTCCGGCAGAGCCCGTGACGACGCGAGTAAGAATGCCGACCGCAATCAGATTCCAAGTGACAGAGACGATGACCGCAAGGGCGAAGGCTAGGAACGGCGGTGCCGTCTCGCGGCGACGCAGGGCCCGGGCGGCAAGATAGTAGGCAAGGATCGCGCCGACATGCGGGGCATAGATGCCGCTAACCTCGTCGATGGCGGCTGAAAAGACGTCGGTTTCGATAGCGTGACGGGCGAGGAGAAAACACGGGATACCCAATCCCATGAGGAACGACACCACCCAGATCGCGGCGATGATGCCGGCAGCCCGAGCGGGTTTCGCGGGTTTATTCGTGGCCGGATTTCGCACCTATTTAATCGCCGCCCGGCGAGCTGCTTCATCAGGTCTTGCGCAGCCGTCAATCCGACTTGCGCGTCGGATTCCGGTCGCCACCGAGACTCGGCGATTCTCTGGTATTCGACCAAAGTCTTGACACGGAAGGCCAGGGTGCCTTGAGGACTCGGCTGCTCCAATTCAACGGCGTACGCGATGCGACGTTGGCGGATACCAGTTGGGCTGTTTTTGAGGAGTTCGGGCCGTGGTTGCATATCGGTATAGAGGGTTTCAAACGAACGTCCGGGCAGGAAGTCGCCCTTCACTCGGAATCGCATCTGGTCCTGCAGCAGTCGGAACGCAAGAGCTAGGAAGTCCGGGTATTTGCCGGACGAGCGCTCGCCGCTAGTGCCACGAGGAAACTCATCGGGATCGGGAAAGAGGGAAGCGCCCTTCTGACCCTCCACTTTTATATGGACGACGGCCGATTCGATTCTTGCGCCTGTTTGGGTTATCAGCACGAAATCAGCCGACTCATCGGGCACCACTGTCTTGCGGCCGGACGCTTCGACCTTGCCTAGCCCGCTGATGAAAGCCGAATCAGCCGTAGACTTCCAGCTCAAAATCGCAGACTCGCCAGCCGCGACGACCTGTCGGTCGGCGGAAATTACAGGCGGCTGCGCGCAAGCGATGCTCGCCAGAACGAACATTGCTCCTAATCGAGGAACCCGCATACCGGCACTTTCCCATGTAGACAGCAGCATATTTCAACGATCTTGTCAGAAGCGCGGACCGGCCGCAAGAACGGGCAGGCTCGCCGACAGCACCGAAGCGAACGAAATGGGCCAATGGGGCACGTTCGTCGCTCCTCCTAACGGACTTTGGCGTTCACCGTGTCACGCAGTATGAATGCGCCGGATTCCAAGTTCGGTGCGCCCAAGGGAGCTTCGTCACTTCCAAAGGGGCCATTCTTTTTCGCTAACTATCAACGATTCCAATAAACCGGGGAATCTGCTTTCGCTCAACAAGCAAGTTCCCACGGATCGAATAGATGGGGTTCGGACACAGTTCTGGCACAGCAAAAAAGCAGGCGGTCGATCGCCCTCGCTCGTGGTCTTTTACCACGCGCGGTCGCAGAAGCGTACGAGCGTTTATCTCGGTAATGAGAATTTAATCGGTCGCGATGGTCTCGACCGGGTGGATGGCTACTTCGGAGGCTCGGGGCGCTTAAGCTGACGTAACGGTGTGGTTGGGATCACGCATTCGCCTGATGGAGGTTCTGTCGGGCGGTCATCAAGCAAATCCACATCGCCCTTGACCGGCACAGGCTCACCGATCCAGCTGCACTTTGTGCATGTCGGGCGCTCCCACTCGATTTTCGGAAAGTCGATGTGATAACCGCGCTCCGGTGAGAGCCGATGTGAGCCGCAGGCGGGGCATTCTTCGGGCGCACCCCGGACGTGCCGAATGACTGTGGATATGCACAGGCCGATGGCGTTCTCGGTCACCGAGAAGGCCGCTTCCGCATCGTAGTATTTCGATGATTTCGTATGTGTGAGCCAGTTGCTGAACTGCCATGCGCTCTCCATCAGTGTCTTGAACAGATGGCGACGGTCTTTGTGCCGGTCTCCGGGAAGAATGATGCCGCAAATGTGCTCAACCCATGTCTTTAGATTTGCCTTTTGGGGCGGTTCGCCCGGACCTGGCCACGGCACTAACACCTGCGCTGCTGCGACGAAGGCGAGCAGGGCTTCGCGGCAGCGTACACCGACGGATTGGTAGTCACCCACTTCCTGAGCTTGCCCAAGGGCATCGCATGCCTCTTGTAAATTTCGAAGACATTCCAGGAACGGTTCAGCTGGAATGTCAGAGAGCTTTTGTTTCTCGCTCCGCGGAATGCGCAGGCGTAGGCCAACATGGAAGGTGAGAGCTAGATCCATGTTCGGAAACTGCTCTTGGGAATAGAGATTCGTCGGCGACGTGATCACCCACCATCGATCCTTGTCAGTGTGCACATCCCAGATGTCGTGACGTACGTTCACGACATTTTCTGTGTAAACCTTTTGCAGGAATTCGACGGTGAGGTCGGGCGCCTGGGAGCCCATATACTCAGTTATGCTATGGATCTCGTCATCCGTTGCCGCGAGCATGTCTGCCTCCTTTCGCCGAACTAAGGTGACGCCCCGAGGTGCAGTTCGTCAAGGATTTGTTCAATACTCGATCTTAGGGGCATTGCGGCCCGCCTGTCTTGGGCGCGTGAAGCTTCCTTCCAATCCGTCCCCTCTGTTTCCTGTTTTTTCAGTCTTTCCAGGAATAGCATCAGCTCTCTGCGTCGAGGAGGACTTGCGAGGTCAGATCGCGTACCGGAGGTCGAGGCGGAAGAGGCCCGCATCGATCTGCTAGATTTCGGAGTCGGGATACGGCGACGGCATCTAAGCAATTGAAGCATGCCAATGTGGTGGATGCTCTTGCCGCACGAGTAGAAAGGCGTCCGGCCGCATACCTGCCCACGAGCACTTCACCGAATCCCCATACGGCGCAAGCGCGTCGGCTATCCTCTCGCTGAACGCCGGGCTACACTGCGCGCCGATGATTACTTCCTTCAGTTCCAGATTGGGTCCGAACTCGATCCACCGCAGCCCCATCGCATCGGGCGAATCGTTCAGCTGCACGAACATTCGCACTTCTTGCTCGTAGCTCCAGCTTTCGTGTTTGGTGCGAAGTAACCTATTTGCGAGATCAAAGTTCACATCTTCCGGGCGCCGTATTTGCAGAAGATTCGGCTGATAGAGAACATCGGTATCGTAATTGGCCCCGGCTTCGCCATCGGGGATGTCAAAGCCCAGACAGATGCCGGTGTGCGCAGAACCGTAGTGGCTCCAGAGCAGCAGGTTGTCCCAGTTTCGGCTGAAGCAAAGGATTGCCGCTGTCCGCCGGAAGTGCCCGACGACGGCGTCCAAGGCAGCTTCGATAGCTGGTTCTGTGGTATCGAGCGGGCAGAGATCAAAGGGATCGTTTAGTTCATCAATTGTAGAAAGCTTCAGCCGCTTGTTCTGGAGGTTGCCGATGCCGTACTGCCCAGATGTAAATTTGTAAACGCGCTTGCTCATCGATGAGCATCCTTTCTATCTGTGGGCGATGGATTCTCGCCCGAGCGTACGCTCGGCGCAAGGGTGACGGCAACTCGATGCTTTCCTGCCTTCAGTTCCATCGAGGCTATTTGCGGAGCTGTAGGACTGGACGCTCAGATCAGTTCATCGATTCCATGGGTAATCAGGTGCTCAGCAAGCGTCCGGCACCCTCGATTGCACTTTGGACTTGACAGCAGAAACAACCCGAAGGCGATTCCGCCCAAAATCATAAGCGTGTGCTGGTCTCTCTTCGACATTTACGTTTCTCCTTTTCAATTTAAACTGACCGCTCATCTTCATCTAAAAGGGCTTCGGCGATGTCCGATGCAAGCCCAATAGTCCCGCCACAGTCACCAAAGCCGGAAAGCGCATTGGCCTGGCAGATGTCACAGGTCTCGTTACGGTTGCGTGCCGCGGCGACGGGTTTCATGTTGTAGGTGACCAGGTTCTCCGCAAGCGTTACTGGAAGTGGCGCGCGCAGGAACGGTTGCAGGAGATGTCGCAGTACCATCACGCCTGCACTTGCGGCTCTCATATTCAGATCCATCACGGCCGGCTGCTTGATCAAAAGATCATCGGAATAGCCCAGCGCAATTTTTCGCTTGCGCTCGGGACCAGTGAGGGATTCAAAAGCGAGCCGCCGCGGAGTAACCAAGCCAGTGCATCTCAGGCACCAGCGGCCAGGCGCGACATAGTTCACGCGCGCGTCAGTAGAGACAATTCCTTCCTGATCACCGCCGATCTCCGCACCGACATCGATATAAGGCACGTTGTGCTGGTAGGCGTATTTGCACAGCAGCATCCGCGGATAATCTTTATCGACGCACCCAAAAAGAAGGTCGGCCTCGTTCAAGCGCTGAAGTACCGCGTTATCCAGGATGGAGCCTACGACGGGAATCACCTCACAACCCAGGCCGAGGGCCTCGATTCGCTGCTTTAGAACGGCTACTTTATGACGGCGGCGCTCCGCATCCTCCTTTCCGGCATGCAGTATCCGATTAAGGTTCACGATCTTCACGATGTCGTGGTCGATCAAGAGAATTCGGCGGACTCCGGCCCTTGCCAGGAGTTCGCAAACGAGCGAGCCGGTGCCGCTGGCTCCTATCACGGCTACGGTCATGCCCGCAAGCAGGGCTAAGGCACCGTTCCCTGTAAGCGCGGTGGCGCGGTCGAAAATCGCCGAGGGCGCGGGAGCGGCCGACGCTCTGCCGCCATCGAGTTGCAGATACTGGAGCCCTTCGCCAATGACCACAAGGCGACGAGCGGGGAGTTGTTGTGCAGGCGTGAGCCACACCCGTCCTTGCTGCGAATCAGCTCCGAGAACCACACTGCTAAGAAGAGTGCTGGGCCAGATCTCCTGAAGGTTTTCCACCAGCAGCGGGTCTTGTTCGTCGTCATACCAGGAAAACCCGACTTCCGGCCCCGCGAGCGGATGTGTGTGAAAGGTTACCAGCCCCGCGAGGCCCTCTTTCCGCATACTGATGTGTGCGCGCCTGAGATAACGAGAAGTAAACGTAAGCGCGCTGTGCGGCTCCGCCAGCACCTCGCCCGGCTCCGGCCAGAGGATCTGCGTCACGATCAGCTCGCGAAGCACACCGCTGGCGGCGCGTTTCCCGAGCAAGCCTATCGCACCAATCTCGGTGTCCTTCCGTCCCCGAAAAGACGGAGCGCAATGTTTGCGCAGGCGGACCCAATCGGTTTCGCGGATGCGCAGGTTAAATTCTGGCATTGACTGCTCCGCGCGCCAGGAAGAAGCCCCGGCAATGAATGATGTGGCTTTCGATGGTGTCGGTCCCCGGTTTGAATTCCTTACCGTCCGGGTAATGCCATGACACCGCCCGCCACTGACGGCCTCCAAGCGTGAGCGTCTGTCCGTTCACCCGGTTGTGCTCTCCGTTGTTGAAAGAGTAGGGCAGGGCGACATAGAACCCGTCCAAACCCGTACCCAGATCGAACGCCAGTGGAATGGGGATCAGAATGTCGTAGGTGGCGCGATCCCAGGGCGGAGTCGGGGCCGCGATGCTCCCGACCCAGGCATATGGCTGAGGACCTTCCGTAACCAGCTTGATCGCGGTTCCCGCGGCCGCCAAACTCTCGATTTGGGTCTTAGCTCCCGTGATGTGCACCGGTAGCCCCCGCTCCATATTTCCCGTCGCGTTGCGCCTCAAAACGTTCGCCGCGGTGAAGCTTGACCGGCGTGTCGGGAGGCAGAGGCTCGACGCTGTCCACCGGATGGTAGAGGCTGTACTGCTCCCAGGGAAGACCTGCGAGCGTAAGGATGGCTTTGGGCGTCATCTCCTTCTCCGGCGCAACCCTCCAGCGGGTGTTGATTTCGATGGCCAGCACGAGTTCAATCGCAAGCCGGTGGGTCTTTGGCTCTTCGTGCAGGAAATCGGCGACGGTCAAGGCGAGGTTAAGCGGATCTCCGACGTGGTGATGCTCGTAGACGCCCCGGAGGTGATCCAACGGTGCGTGGACGTTCGGCAGAAGTTTCACGTCTAGCTTCCGCGCGGCCTCATCCAGGACTTCTAGCAAAGGGACATCGCGCTTCACGCGCAAATGCTTTGGTTCGTGGTCGGCATGATGCAGGACCTCCACGCGGAATTCCGCCTCGCGCCCTTCTTCGTGAACCGCGTGCATGGTCAGCGGGGCGTCAGCGGTACCGTGCTGTTGATTGTCTAAGGACATTAATATCTCCTTTCAGATCCGACGTATTCGGCTGCCACCAAACGTTGGCTTCTTTTGTCTTCCTGTACTGCGTTCATAGTGTTTTTCCTCTTTGCCACGCGAGGCGGCGGTTAATCAGTCTAGATGGTGCTGTTCATACAGTGTAGGTACTGTATGAGACGGCAAAAAAAAGGAAGTACTAGCTCAGCACGCTGTATTCAAATTGCTCTCGGCCTGCTGTGGACACACTCCTCTCTCGGCGAACCAAACCCATGCTGGTCAGTTTAGTCAGCCGCTCGTTCATAGCGTTCAGGTTCAGGTTCAACTTCTCCCGTAGCACGTTTGCTGTCACCGCTTCTTTGGTGGCGACGATGGCCGCGAAGGTTGCATCATCTAACAGATTTGTCTTTCCAAGTAAGTTCAGCTTTCGTCCTCGGCGCTCGATCATCGTGATGTTCATGCTTTCGAGCGCTTTCACGAGGTTCTCCTTTGTATACTCGTTCAAACCTTCAGCCACCACGAACCTACCTTGGTATTCGGTCGCCAAGGAGAGGGCCGTTTTTCCAAAGAGTTCGTTTGCAAACGAGAAATCAAACACTTCGACACCACTCATATCCAACACCAGCACGTCCCCTGCTGACAACCCGTCCAAGATCTCGACAACTTTAATACGGATCGCCTTCGCGCTATCTCTGGTCCAAAGGTGTGCTCCATATACTTTTAGCTCCAGCCTTTGCTCCATTACCTCCAGTGTAGCAAATGCAATACTGTTAGGCAACCTCCGGCTCTTTCGCTTTTAGGGTCAATGCGACCTGGACGCCGGGCATTCGCGGGACACTGAACGTGTGACCGATCTTTTTGTCCATCCGAAATCGAACTTTGCCAGCGCCACTACGGATTTGTACCGAGCCGCTATGACGGTAGGTGATCTCGACGAGATGGTGCAAACCCGTTCCGCGCGTCGCATCGTCATGCTCGGAGACTCCCGGCTGAATCGCAAGGCGAATGGCATCAACGTCGCTGCCGAGCCCTCTATGCTTCGCGTTGCGTCCGAGTGTCTTTAGAAGACCATCTCCGAAATCGGCCACCGCTACTTCGATGAACCTGTTCGTTCCCTTGCCATAGGCCTGCATCGCCAAGAACCCGCACGTACCCGAGTTGTGGTCAAAGGTGTTCTGGCAGAGTTCAGAAATTGCTATCGCGACATCGAATGCATCGTTCTTTTTGTACTTCATCCGACGCCGCAAAACCTGAACAATTTGAGTGAGGAGTTCGGGGAGAAGGGCTCCTGAGTTGATTTTCGTAACCTCTATCAGAAGCGGATTACGGCCACGCTGGTAGTCTGACATCAGTTGGAGAACTCTGGGCAATGGCGGGTCAATCTGTGCAACACCATCGAGGGCAGAAAAGAAGCCGGACCGTGAGAGGTAGCCCCGAACATCGCCGTTTCCGGTCTTCACCGTTGGGGGGCGGCCAGCCTTCGCTAACGAATGGCAAGCCGCCGTCACCTGGACCAGGCCAGCCGGGGAGATGAAGTCAGCCCCTGAAAGGTCAAACTGACTGGCACCCGCGTCGAACGGGTTGCACGTTCGCAGAAGCTCATCAAACGTGATTGAATCGATCTTGGTCATTCGTTACTCAGGGCGTCTTGACAAAGCTGATCGGAGCGCTGTCTAGGATTAGCGCCCAGAGGAGTATCCCCCGGCACTCGAGGCCTTCTGGTCGCAAAGAGTTCTTGGTCTTGCATATCGCTCAAGCGTCCGGCAACATCCACAGTCCACGCCCAAGCATATCATACATGGCCATTTTATGGCTACTTATTATTGTTTTATCAGCCATTTTATATTGCGCTACGTAGCTGTTCAGTATATACTACGTACAGGTAGATCGCATGAACACAAAGCGCACGATGACGCTGAACCTTACGGATCAAGAGATGAAGGCATTGGAAGACCTTTCTAATCAGAAGGATCTGAGCAAGACGGCCGTTCTCCGCCAAGCCTTGCGCCTATATCAGTTAGTGGACGTGAAGTTGGCTGAGGGGGGCAAGCTGTTCTTTGAGGACCAGAAGAAGGAGAAGGCGGAGTTAATGGTGCTGTGAGAACCTCCGTTCTTCTTACGGACCTCGCCACGGGGAAGCCTGTTGAGGCAGAGCTGTTCGATGAGGTGACGCTGGAGCACTTCCTCGAAGCCCAACGAGAGTGGCGTCCGGTTGTGGTTGAGGCAGCCCAACGGCTGGTGAAAGCGGGGGAGCCGGAGTATCCACGCCACTGGCATTGGGACTGGAGCACCAAAGAGGCGGACTTGAAAGTTCTCGCATATGGGTTCCTCGGGATCGCTTACGAAGGTCGGCTGCAAGGGCTGCTGAAGCTTGAGACCGCGGGTCGTTCCGGTCGAATCGACGCACAGAAAGGGAAGCCTCTTGTGTACGTGGATTACGTTGAGACAGCCCCGTGGAATATCAAGCTGATCACGTCGGCCCTCGGTACAGCGCCAAAGTTTGGCGGAATTGGCACTCGATTGATTGAGGCGGCGGTTCGGCGGAGTCTGGAGGAGGGGTTCAAGGGAAGATTGGGTCTTCATTCGCTTTCGATTTCGGAGCGGTTCTACCTCAAAGCGTGCGGGATGACGGCTGTCGCGAAAGATCCCGCGAAGCAAAACCTGCTCTGGTGTGAGTTCACGCCTGAGCAGGCCGAGAAGTTTTTGGCAGGAGGTGCCGCATGAAGATGAACACTGACAAAAATTGGCTAAAGAGGATGACGGAGCTTGAAGACGGTTGTGTCGTCTCCGTCGGTGGACTGGTGGAGTCCCTTGAGCAGAAAGAGCAGGCGGGAAGCAATGTGGTTCCGATGAAGCCTGCATTTGTACGCTTTGTGGAACTCGCACGACGAGAGCGAAGCCTTTCGCTAGAGCAGTTTGCGGAGAGGGTGGATGTGGACTTGGTTGAGCTAGTCAAGATCGAGACTGAGACAAACTACAAGCCAGCCATTCGAACGGTCCACAAGATTGCCGAGTTCCTAAAAGTGCCTCAGAAAAAGTTGCTCGCTCTAGCAGGGTTGTTACAGATGAAGGACCCTCAGTTCCAGACTGCAGCGCTGAAATTTGCCGCCCGATCGGCGCCGGTTGAAAAGCTGACGAAGCAGGAGCATTCCGATTTGGAGGAGATCGTCAAACTCTTGTGCGAACAGTAAGGAATCGCTTCCTTGAAGCTCGGACAGTTCGCGATATTGATGCCCAAGTCACGAAGATCCTTCGTGGCCTTGGAAACCCGTCTGGGCCGATAAATTTGGATGAGGTTCGTGAACTTCTCAAGCTTGACCGGCAGTACTACTCCTCGACGGACGATAGCTGGCTGCAGGAAAAGATCAGTAAGGCAATAGTAGCTGGCAAACAGGTTCTGGCTAGACCGGGCCTCCTCTTGGATGTCGTTCGAAAGTTCGACTTGAAGGCCCTTTGGGTTCCAGATCGCAAGCGCATCATGCTCGACCAAGCGCAGCCTCAGCCGAAATGGCGCTGGAACGAGACTCACGAAATCATACATAGCGTGGTGCCCTGGCATGCTGGCGCGATGATGGGAGACACGGAGTACAGTCTCACTCCGGATTGCCACGAACAGGTTGAGGCAGAGGCGAACTACGGCGCGGGTCGGCTGCTATTTCTACAACAAGTGTTCGACGAGTTCGTGAAAGGATCTAAACCGAGCTTCGATGTTGTTCGTTCGGCTAAGGAGACGTTCAAAAACTCGCTAACGACAAGCTTCTGGCGCCTCGTAGAGACTCTGGACATTCCGGCGCTGGGTGTGGTCGGAAAGCACCCACATCACGACCGTCATGCGATCGATGCAGCCCAGCCTTTCCGTTACTTCATCACCTCGCGGCTATTCATGGAGCGGTTCTCTTCGATCACAGATGCCGATGCACACGAGATGATCAAGAGCTACTGTAGCTGGAAAAAGCGGGGTCCGCTCGGGTCCAAGGAACTGATTTTGACGGACGACAACGGGGACGAGCATGTGTTTCTCTTCGAAACATTCTGCAATAACTATGACGTCCTCACCCTTATCACCTACGTTAAACCTCACAGTGCGCTTGTCGGCGCTGGCGCGGCACGCAACTGAGAAAGCGAACACTTGAACTTTGGCTTGGACACAATGGCGGTTACTCGCGGAGCGCTCGAAGTGGTTTGACGACGAGTTCGACTACGACGGGGCGGCTTGCTACGAACTCTCAATTGCTGGGCCGCGAGGCGGTGACAGGCATATCGTGTATTGCGGGCACACCGGGAATGAAAAGAAGCGCATGCGCGCGTACGGACGAGATGGCTCGCACTTGGCGAAGATTATCAAATCGCATCTGCGTGGCGGTTGGACTCTATTCTACCGGGGCTGGTGTTGCGATTCGAAAGGGGATGCCGATGCAATGGAGCGTCGACTGCTCTGCAAATTTGAGTACACCTGGAACATTGCCCTAAATCGGCATTAGACCTACCTATCGTCGGGCAGAAAAGAGTCCTTCTGTGACAAAGTCGTCCGAGCGTAGCTGTGGTCGGTACTTCGACCGAAGCAGCGTCGAGACGAAGGACGACGGCGATTCTGTTGCACTCTCTAGGTCCCCGCGTTTCATTAGAGAAAGGAAGAGTGCTGCTGATCGCGCTTGGCAGTTGATCGATCGCTGCGGGTTGAACTCGACGTCCGTGAACCCCGCGTACGCGTACAGCTTCGTCGCCCAGTCACGGTGATCCCAAAGGAACGAACAATAGAGCCAATCGTAGAACGCCGTCTTCGGTTCGAGGGGGAACTCGATGTCCTCGAACCGGAACCCGACGAGTTTCCCGGACTCCTGCAATCGAAGGTCGCGCTTGGCCTGACCGATCTCCGTATCACCCTTGCGGTAAAGGTCCGTGAACGGCCCGCCGCGCTCGAACACCTTACTGCCCTGGAACGCGAGCTCAAGCTTGATCAGCCCATAACCCTTCGTCTTGACCTTCATGTGGAAGGCGCTCATGTGCCGACCACGCTCACTACTAGACTTGCTCGAAATCTCCAAGAGGGGAGAAAGACCGCGCTGCGCCGCCACCTCATGCAGGCCAGCGATGTTCTTCTCCTTCTGGACCTGCGCGAATCCGGAATGCCACTTCAGTGGCAAAAAAAGCTCGCGCACGAGCTCGTCGCTATCAGGAGCCGGAATAAAAATGGGACGCTCAGCCATGAGGAAAGTTCGTGATCCACTTCATCGCGACACGCTCAGGCACAAGAATCTCGGTCCGCTCGGCTTTCTGCCGTCGCATTTGGTTGGCCGACTCGCGCAACGACCCGATTTTGCGGTTGAGCGCATCATAATCAATCATCTCACCAGCGACCGCTTCTGGCACTGTGTGCCTAGGTACGTTCTTGCCGTTGGCGACATCCGGCGTGAAGAGCACGCCCTTCTCATACAGGATGAGTCGATCGATCTCTAGGTAGAAGAGCTTGATGTCCTTATCACGCTCCCTGATGTTCTTCTCCATGTGATGGTTCTTGTCCCAACACAGGTGCACGTAGTAGTCCATGCCGGTATTGACATCCTGGTCGAGGCTCCATTGATTGCCGCCTGGGAAAAACTCGGTGTTGCCCTTCTTCAGCTTGGCCGTGGACCAGAGTCCGTCCAGCTTCCTGATCAGTGGCAGGTTCCTGACGTCCGTGAAGTGATAGAGCTTGGTGATCGCGAGCAAGGGATCAGGGGGGGTGGACATCACCCGCTTATTCTATTAAAAACGACCGTATTACATAGGGGGAGCGTTTAATCAGCGAATTTAGTATTAATCTTCGTCTTCATCATCGTCATCTTCTGCTCCGTCGAACTCGATGACTTCTATGTAGTTCAGTGACTTCGCTTCGAGTAAGTCCAGGAGCTTGTTCACGCGCTTCTCCGGCCAGTCGATCACGATGGCCCACGTGACGTACCCGCGCGAGTACTCGCAACACTGCCCGACGAGTCGGTCGCGCTCGCTCTTCTTCGATGAGACCTTGAGTTCGAGAACGAGGCGGTCGTGGATGAGGATGTCAGGGATGCCGTGCAGCGTCCCCGTCCGCATCTCAAGGGCAACATCTGGATCATCCTCTTCGAGAACGTCGCCGATCGCTCGCCGCAAGTACCGGAAGAGGTGGTCGGTGTAGTCGTCCTCGTAGTCCATGCCGGGCGGTTCCCAATCATCGAGCAGGTCCCAGACGATGTCGCAGATCCATTCCGTCCCCTCTGGATCGTCCTTTTCGGCGCGGCTCTTCTTGGCCTCGTCGTGATGGCTCTGCACGATGGCCGCGCCCGCGATCCCGCCAAGAGTCAGGGCGATAGCTGCTTTACGGAGATCCTCCGGCTTGAAGGGCACGGTGTTAGAGCATCACCAGTTCGGACGCGGCGGGCATCTCATCCCACGTCCGTCCTTCGAGGATCCGCCCGGTCTTCTTCTTCTGGACGCCACCCCATTGCTTGAAGAAGAACGAGACGCCAGCCTTCAGGCATTGATCACGGATACCAGTGACCCACTCCGCGTTCATGGTCCGCGCGTGCGGTCCTGACTCTCCGCCAACGATCACCCAATCGATCCCGCGCAGGTTCAGCTTACCCACCGGCCCGATGAGTGGCTCGATCGAGAGGAACTTCACGTGCGCACCCGTCTTACGGAGGTGGATGATCCGGTACGCGTACTTCTCGTTCTCCACGCTCACACCCATCCAGATGTTCGGTTCCCATCCGAGCCTCGGGCTGAGCTCCTCGATGCGTTCGGCGCGCTTCGTGAGGACCTGGAACTGGTGCCAGTGCGCGCGGCGCATCACATCAAACACCCGCTCGATATACGAGACCGGCACGTCGACGTGGAAGAGGTCGCTCATGCTGTTCACGAAGATCCGCTTCGGCGACTTCCAATGGAGCGGCAACTCCAGCATGTGCGGCTGCAAGGTCAAGTCGAACCCGTTGCGATAGTTCGCCTGGCCCATCGCCTTGAGGCGGTTCGCCATCTTCTCCGCGTAACAATGCTTGCACCCAGGACTGATCTTGGAGCAACCAGTCACCGGGTTCCACGTCGCGTCGGTCCATTCGATGGGGGAGTTCGTGGCCATAGCGCTCTATCAATCCTTCTCGGAGTTACTCTCTACGAGAATACTGCCTCCACACATGAATCATTGTATTTGTTTTAATGAATTACCGTGGCAGTTCCCAAAGATACGATCTGGCCGATCGAGCCGCACACGTCCGCGAAGCACCAAATCCTTCGCAAGTACTTGGATGCATGGCTTCCCATCCTCGGTACGTACAACCCGCGCGTCGTGTACGTTGACGGCTTCGCTGGACCAGGCCAGTACACCGGAGGGGAGCCCGGATCGCCCATCGTCGCCCTCCAGGCAGCGCTCACACACGAAGCCAAACTTCCCGGCGAGCTCGTCTTCCTCTTCATCGAGAAGGACAAAGCACGAGCAGACCACCTGACGGGCGAGATCGCTAAGCTACCGCTCACGAGCGCCTTCAAGGTACAAGTCGAGCGGGGAGAGTTCGCCGACAAGCTCGGCGCGATGCTCGACGGCCTGGACAAGACAAGCAGCCAGATCGCACCCACCTTCGCACTCATCGACCCCTTCGGGTTCTCCGGTATCCCTTACGCGCTCATCCAACGACTTCTCTCAAAGAACAAGTGCGAAGTCCTCGTCACGGTCATGGTCGACTCGATCAACCGATGGCTCGAACACCCGCAAGAAACCATCAAGGCACACATCGTCGAGACCTTCGGGACCGACGAGAGCATCAGGATCGCGGAAGGGAACGGTGACCGCGTCACCGAACTCAAGAACCTCTACCATCGACAACTCAACAATGCAGCACGCTTCGTCCGGTACTTCGAGATGCGAGACCACGAGGGACGACTCGTCTACTACCTGTTCTTCGCGTCCAACAACCCACTCGGCCACCTCAAGATGAAGGAGGCAATGTGGAAGGTAGACCCCCTTGGGGAGTACAGCTTCTCCGACTCGACAGACCCGAACCAGACCCTCTTGTTCGATCTCGAACCCTCCATGGACCCGCTCGCCACGACCATGACCACGAAGTTCTGCTCCTCAGGTCAACTGCCGGTGAAGCGCGTTGAGACGTACGTGCAAGACGAGACCGCCTACCTCCGCAAACACATGGGCGAAGCGCTCCAGCAGCTCGAAGCGAACGGCAAACTAAAGGTCGCAGAGAACAAGACAGACGGGAAGAAACGGCGAGCCAAAAGCTTCCCGAACGAAGCACTCATCACCTTCCTCCGAAGTCCAGCGGGCACGAGTTCAGCCCGTCGTTATCTGGGATAAGTATCGCGGCGGATAGTCTCGCGAGTCGAAGTGTATTTCAGCGTTCAATGTCTTCGCAGCGCTTAAGTACGACCAATGCGGTAGGCTGCTGATCCGCGTCACCTCGATTGCTTGTCCAATATAGAGGTAGAACCGCATGAGCAGTTCGTCCTCATCGGACGCCCCGCTGCAGCGCGATCCCTCTCGCGTGCATCGGGTTCGGGCACACACCGTCATCGCAGGCGAACGTCACAAGGTACTGATCGAGGGCGAGCACGATATTCGTCCAGACATGAGGCGCGGTCTCCAGTACTCGCTCCATGATGCTGGCCTGAATCGTGCTGTCCTTCAAGGCCTTGCCGCATACGAAGAG
>Ga0210394_10003435_pt1 | contig 19907 bp, 20 predicted proteins | sample IncBWC12MmetaG_FD_160121 | JGI IMG/M metagenome (GOLD analysis project Ga0210394, IMG submission 160121) | Forest soil microbial communities from Barre Woods Harvard Forest LTER site, Petersham, Massachusetts, United States - Inc-BW-C-12-M | ecosystem: Environmental > Terrestrial > Soil >...
ACCATCGATCGGTGCGCGCACTTCCGTGAATTCCCGGTTCAGGCGCGCTTCCTGCAATGACGCGTCAATCGAGCCCAAGGCTCCCTGAGCGGAGGCTTCAGCCGCCACTTGCCGCTCGTACTCTTCGCGCGAGATGGCGTGTGCACTGATCAGCCGTTCTGCACGTGCGCGGTTGGCCTTGGCGAGTTCGAGGTCAGACACGCTGCGGGTGCGCTCCGCAACCAGCCGCTCGACTTCCGCTTGGAAAGGACGCGGATCGATCTGGAACAGAAGCTGACCCTTCTTTACGCGAGCGCCATCCTCGAAGGCGACGCGGTCGACATAGCCGCTTACCCGCGGGCGGATATCCACCGTGTTAACAGCTTGCAATCGACCGCTGAATTCCTGCCATTCGCGCAGCGGCCGGTGGATCACCTCGGCCACCGTTACCTGGGGCAAGGCGGCGTGCGCCGCAGCCTGCGGCTTGGCACGAGAGTGACCAACGCCGGAGAAGAGCAGGAAGGCGGCGATGGCGGCGAGACCCAGCAGAACCGGTAAAGAACTCTTGTAATAGATGAATTTGAGGGACACGTACGACTCCGATTTCGAATTACCCGACCCCGGACATACCGGGTGACCCGCGGGCTTACCCTGGCCGTCTAGCCCCCCCTTCGAAGGGAGAACTTGACTTACGACTGCAACACCCCGATGCTACGCACGTGTGTTACCGGTCAGTAACGCTTGGTGATACGTTACTTACCGGTCAGTCACCTGTCAAGTGGAGTCCTTTATGAATCGAGCCAAGATGACGCAAGTGGCTGTAGAGCAAGAGATTATTTCTTCAGCTCCGAAGTCTCGGGTGCGCGATCGCATCATGAAAACGGCCAGCGATCTCTTTTATCGCTACGGCATTCACGCCGTGGGCGTCGATACCATTGCCAGCGAGGCCGGCACCAACAAGATGAGTTTCTATCGGAATTTCGCCTCCAAGGACGAACTCGTCGCGGAGTACTTGCGCTGCGAAGAGCGCGAGGGTTTGCTCTGGTGGGATGAAACCCTCGCGGCGCACGCAGGAAATCCGCGCTTACAGGTCGAATCCCTGTTCGATGTCTTGGTGAAGAACACCTGCGAGGAGGATTCGCGCGGGTGTGCGCTCGCCAATGCCGCGGTGGAAATCACCGAGCCGGACCATCCGGCGCGCCCCGTGATCGAGAAGTACAAGGCCGACATGCGGCGGCGCTTTCGCAAGCTCGCTCATGATATGAATGCTCGCGAACCGGATGCGCTCGGCGACTCGTTAATGCTGCTATGGGAAGGCGCTTACCTCACGCGCTTGACCATGGGCCAGACTGGCCCGGTGCAAGGCGCGGCGAAGGCGGCGCGGGCGTTGATCGCGGCGTACACCGATTGAATTATCGAGACGTCCGGCTCTTAGGTGACGAGCCTCGACGTCAGGCTTTGCGATTGACAACCTCCCACACCTTCGAGATCACGACCGATCCTTCGCCGACCGCGGATGCAACGCGCTTGACCGAGCCTGCGCGCACATCGCCCACCGCGAAAATGCCGGGCAGCGAGGTGGCAAAGGGCGAGGCTGCCGAGCTCGTGCCGGAACCGGTGATCACGAAGCCTTTATCGTCCAGATCGACCAGTCCGGAGAGCCACTCGGTGTTCGGCGTGGCTCCCACCATGATGAACAACGCGCGCGTGCCGACGACGCGGGTCGTCCCGCTCTTCACGTCACGAATGGTCAACGCCTCAAGATGATCAGCTGCGCCGTGCAATGCGGTCACCTCGGCGCCGTATTCGATGGTGATGCTGGGATCAGCTTCGAGCCGGCTGGAGAGGTAGCTCGACATCGATGCTGCAAGCGACGCCCCGCGGACTAGCACCCGCACGCAACTCGCCGAGCGGCTGAGAAACATCGCTGCTTGTCCCGCCGAATTGCCGCCGCCAACGATGACCGCTTCCGTTCCCTTGCAATAGCGCGCCTCCATTTCGGTCGCGGCGTAATAAATGCCGGCGCCTTCAAAGTCGGCAAGCCGGTCGAGCGGCGGCCGGCGATATTGCACCCCGGTCGCGACCACCACTGCCTTGGCACGGACGCGCTGTCCGTTGTCGAAGGTGGCGCAGAAGCTCTGATCCTGGAGCTTCTCGAGGAGCGTCACTCGTCGCGGCATCGCAAAGCGCGTCCTGAACTTCATCGCCTGTACCTCGCCGCGCCACACCAGATCCGCACCGGAAATGCCGGTCGGGAAGCCCATATAGTTCTCGATACGGCTGGAAGTACCGGCCTGGCCGCCGATCGCAATGTCCTCCACGACCAGCGCGCACAAGCCTTCAGCGCCAGCGTAGACCCCGGCAGCGACACCGGCCGGCCCCCCGCCGACGATCAGCACGTCAAATGTCTCGTCGGTCCGGAAGTCGAGATGCAGGCCGAGCAGCCGCGCAACCTTGTCCGGCGTGGGATCGCTCACCACAACGTTCCGCCCAAATATCACCGCTGGCTCCGCCGGAGCAATCGAGCAGCTGCGGGCGGTCGCCTCTGCTTCAGCACTTCGCAGCGGCAAGGAACTGTAGGGAATGCGGTTCCGGCTTGCAAACTCCGCGATGCGGCGCACGTTGCGATCCTCCTCTTCGCCGATCAATCGTAGGACGCCGTCGCGATCGTCGAGCTGGCGTCGACGGCGCGCCGAGAACACCGTGATGATGATGTCCGACATCTCTGGGAGTTGAGACATCAGCGTCAGCATCGCTTCACGCGGTACCTCGATCACCCGCGTTTCTCGAACCGCGCGCATCGGCAGCGACCAGGCGCCGCCGTTCAAGAAGGCGATCTCGCCCATGAACTGTGTCGGACCTAGGGTGGAGGGCACATGGCGTTTGTCAGTATAGGGATTGACTACCTCAATCTCGCCTTCCTCGACATAGACAAAGCGATCCACCGGCTCGCCGGGCCTTGCGAGAAACGTACCCGCAGGATAGGTAACGATCTTGCCCGCCTCGCGCAAAGCCTGAACGTGAGATTCGAACAGCGGGGTTCGCTGCATCTGGCGTAAATCGCCGCCGATCGTTTCCATGTAACGCTCATCCTTTATTAGGCTAGGCTCAGCCAGCTAATACGCCGATCTTGGGAGGCACTGACAGACTTTCAAGGTAGGCGAGCGGCTACCACATGCCGCCGAGTGCCACGGTGATCGCTTCGCCATTCACTCCCCCGGCGGCATCGCTGCACAGGAACGCGATCACCTGCGCAACCTCGCGCGGCTCCAACACCCGCTTCTGCGGGTAAATGGCGGCGCGCTCGCCCCACACCTGCTCGACGCTGATGCCGCGCCGTTCGGCCTCCGTCTTCGCCGAGCGCTCGGCCATTGCGGTTCGCACCCAGCCAGGCAGCACAGCGTTCGACGTGACTCCGAACGGCCCAGCGTCCTGGGCAACCGCGCGTGCGAGTCCGATTACTCCATGCTTGGAAGCCGTGTACGCGCTGCCGGAGCGCTCCGCCTTCTCGCCCGCCGTCGAACTGGTGAATACGAGCCGGCCGAAGCCGCGCTTGCACATGCCGCCCACTGTCAGTCGCGCGAGTTCGAATGGACCGTCGAGATTGATACGCATCGTCTCGCGCCAGACCTCGGGTTCCTGCTCCCACACGAGCCGCTCGTGGGCAGAGCCGATGCCGTGGTTCACGACCAGCACATCGATCGGCCCCAGCCGGCGCTCGGTCTCGGCAACGGCCCGGGCGCAGCCCTCGGCGGTGCCGAGGTCGGCCGCAACGAATTCGAGTCCAACCGCCCCCAGCTCCGTCGCGCTGCGCGACACGACCATCACCCGCGCTCCTGCTGCCGACAGCAGTAGCGCGGCCTCGCGCCCGATCCCCCGGCCGCCGCCCGTGACCAGCGCCACACGTCCGTTCAAAGCGACGGCCTCTTCATGTCGGCCGGCGCGGGATTGTCGGCGGCAGTGCGGTTTGGATCGGTGTCTTCCGTGGGGTGAACTGCGATGGGATCGCTCGCAGGAAAGGTCTCCTGCAGCGCCTCGTCCAGTCGATCCTCAAGGGAGGAGAAATTCTGTGCGACTGCCATAAGGAGCTCCCTGACTTGTGGTGCCGATTTTCCTATGAGTCGAGGCACTGTGTCTTTGTTCAATCGAGCGCTCGCATGCAGATTTGATTGCAGACCTGCGGCACAGCGACGCGCGGCGGCGGAAGCGCAGGGCGTTGGAATACGAAGCCCAGAGCCAATATTGATCGGTAAATCAATATCTTACGATCCACCGAGCGCACTGTTTCAGTTGAAATGGACTCGCGATCGAATGACATCGGCGCGCGCGGCACGTGTCTCAATATCAGCCCGGTGGTGGATCAGCAGCCGGATCGGGAAAAATATTGGACATCGTGCTCTACGAGGAGGATCAACTCACTCGCAATTTGCTCCGGGAATGGCTAGGTGAGGCAGGATATCGCGTCCGCAACGGCGCGATGCGCGAGTCACAATGCAGGCGTCCGGCGGATCTCGTGATCGCCAGCGTCTACATGCCCAAGCAATCCGGCTCTGGTTGGGTGCGCGAGATACAGGCAGCGCATCCGGGCACTCACGTGATCGCAATCTCCGGTCAGTTTCGTCCCGGCCTGTGCGCTGCCGGGGCCACTGCAAAAGCCCTCGGTGTGCAGCAAGTCATCGCGAAGCCGTTGATCCGCGCGGATCTTCTTGCGGCCGTGCGCGGTATGATTGGCACGCCGCCTTGATGCACAAGAGGCATCCAATGTCCTCAGCGCTTGAGCCTGTGTTAGCGAATTCCGGTTCGTACCGGTTCAAGCGTTTACGGCTCGGCGTGGCGGTGCTCGGCATCCTCATCATGCTGGCATTCGTATCGTCATCCGCGTACGACGCGTGGCGCTCCTATAGGTATGCGCTGACGGCGACCGATCGCGAGATCACCAACATGGCGAACGCCCTCGCCGAGCAGACCGCGTGGACCCTGCAAGCTGTCGACCTTTTGCTGATCGACACCGCGCGATGGTATCGCAGCGACAGCCAGGGAATCCCCCCCGAACGCCTCAACGACATTCTCGAGAATCGGACGGCCGGCGTGCAGCAAGTACGGCAAATCATGATCGTCGATGCGCAGGGCAATCAGCGCTACGGTTCGCGTAAATCAGCGCCTCCCAATCACAATGTCGCGGACCGTTCCTACTTTATCGCTCAACGGGACGGAACGAGCACGGGGTTGTTCATGAGCGAGCCTTTAGTTACTCGCTCCGAAGGACATGCCGCCGTCGTGTTTTCGCGCCGCCTCGACGATGAAAATGGGAGATTTGCCGGGGTTGTCACTGCAGTGGTAGATCTCAGTGATCTCACCCAATACTATCAAGCCGTCAACGTCGGTATGGGCAGTGCGATTCAGCTGCTGCGGGATGACGGCACATTGCTCGCGCGCAACCCGCCCACTCCCGACGCAATCGGGAGAAGATTTCCTGTGCTGGCGGTTGCCGCGCCGGCGCCCCGGCTCGTGAACCCGATCGACAGGCAGGCGGACTTTATCGCGGTTGCGCGCGTAAGGAATACTCACCTGAAGCTCGCGGTCACGCGTGAAGCGGCCATCGCACTGCAACCCTGGCGCGATGAAACCATGCGAGTCGGCATTCGCACGATTATCCTCACGCTGCTGGGTGCATTGACGATCGCGGCTCTGCTGCGCCAAATACGGCGGGTGGCCGCCGGCGAGCGAGCGCTGCGCGAAAGCGAAGAGCGCTATGCGCTCGCCATGGAAGGGGCGAACGAAGGGCATTGGGACTGGGACCTCACGACCCGGAGTCTGTTCCTGTCGCCGAAGATGAAAATGCTGTACGGACTAAGCGCAGATGCCGCGATCGACACACATGATGAGTGGCTGGCAAAAATCGATATGCATCCCGATGATAAGCCGCGTTTCGAGACCGCAGTCAACGACCACCTCGAGGGACGCACGGCCCGCTATGAATGCGAATATCGGGTGCGTCATCCGAGCGGCGCTTGGCACTGGCTGGCCGCGCGCGGCCGCTGCCTGCGCGACGGATTGGGCAAGCCATTGAGATTTGTCGGCTCATCGAGCGATATCACGGCGCAGAAACAGGCGCAGGTCGAGAAGGAGCAACTGGAAGCGCAGCTGAGGCAATCGCAGAAGATGGAGGCCATCGGTACGCTAGCGGGCGGCATTGCCCATGACTTCAACAATATTCTCGGAGCGATTCTCGGCTACGGCGAACTTGCGCACCAGCAGTCGGCAGCGGGCAGCCCGATGCGGCGTTACCTTGACAGCGTCATGCATGCGGCCGAACGAGCAAAGATGTTGATCGAACGCATTCTCGGATTCAGCCGCAGTGGGCTCGGCGACCGTGCACCGGTAAACATTCAGTTCGTCATCGAAGAGACGCTCGAACTCCTTGAGGCATCGCTGCCCGCGGGGATACGCCTGGAGAGCCGGATCGAGGCGGGAAACGCGGCGGTTATCGGGGATGCGACGTATCTGCACCAGGTTGCCATGAATCTATGCACGAACGCCATACAGGCTATGGACGGAGGCGGCGTGCTGCGCGTGATCCTCGAATGCAGACAATTGAGCGAGTCGCGCGCGCTGTCGCGCGGATCGCTCGGCCCGGGACCCTACGTTCGGCTCACCGTCAGCGACACGGGCGCCGGCATTGCCCCCGCCGTCATGGAGCGGATGTTCGACCCCTTCTTCACCACGAAGGGAGTCGGGGAGGGCACGGGCTTGGGATTGTCAGTCGTACACGGCATCGTTAGCGACCTTGGCGGGGCGATCGACGTGAAAAGCAAACAAGGCGAAGGTACAACCTTCGAGATCTGGCTGCCGGTTGTCGGTGAAACCGGGACGCCGGCGGTTGAGTCCGCACAAACCGTACCTCGCGGCAATGGTGAAACCGTGATGATCATCGATGATGAGCGCCAATTGGTATCGCTCGCCGAGGAAATCACCGCCGAGCTCGGCTACGAGCCGGTGGGCTTCGAGTCGAGCGGTGCAGCGCTGGAGGCGTTTCGAGCCGCGCCGCGTCGCTTCGATGTCGTACTCACCGATGAATCGATGCCGGAACTCATCGGCACCGAACTCGCAAGGGAAATTCGGCAGCTTCGCCCCGCTATTCCGATCATCCTGATGAGCGGTTACGGCGGAGCACAGCTTACCAACCGCGCGGCCGAAGTCGGCGTGACCGAGGTGCTGCGTAAGCCGCTGCATCGTCGCGACCTGGCTGAATCGCTCGCGCGGGCGCTGGGATCCGCTCACTGAACCTTCGGAGACTGCCGTCATGACGGAGAGTATTGCGCCGCACATTCTGGTCGTCGATGACGACTCGCAAATCCGCGAACTATTGGCAGAGTACCTTGCCGAGAGCGGGCTGCGCGTAAGCACCGCAGCGACCGGCAAACAGATGACGCAGATTCTTGGCGACGAGGCGGTCGATCTCGTGGTCCTTGATTTGCGTCTCGCGGGCGAGGATGGGATGGCAATTGCGCGCTCGCTGCGCGAACAATCGGCAATACCGATCGTCATGCTCACGGGCGTGCGCGAAGAAGCCGATAGGGTCATGGGGCTGGAACTCGGTGCCGACGACTATTTGACCAAACCGTTCAGTCCCCGGGAACTGTTGGCGCGCATACGAACCGTGCTGCGGCGGACGAAAAGTGCCGCGCCAAGCACGGCGCGAAGCGAGATTCGAGCTTACCGGTTCGGCGAATTCGAACTCAATCTGCGCACGCGGCGCCTCAAACCGCGTGACGGGCGACACATTGCCTTGACCAACGGCGAGTTCAACTTGCTTGCAGCTTTGCTTTCGGCGCCCGAGCGCATTCTCACGCGGGATCAGCTACTGGAGGCGAGCCGCGTGTACGACAACGAGGTCTATGACCGAGCGATCGACATCCAAGTGTTGCGGCTGCGCCGGAAAATCGAACAAGATCCCTCGCAGCCGAAATTTATCGTTACAGAACGCGGCGTCGGCTACATCTTCAGCTCTCCGGTCGAAGTCGTGTATTGAACAGTCGCGCTGACTACCGGCTCCCGCCCAATTTGATCGACAGATTGTCGACGACACGTCGGTCGCCGGCCGCCTTGTTCGCGATGCGAATGGCGTTTCGCAAATCCCAATCGCTGGTGACGAAACCGCGCAGCACAACGGCGCCTTTTTCGACCGACACGGTGACATGCTCGTCATAGAAGTACGGGTCCGTGTGCAGCGCCTCCTGTACGTGCTTCCTTAATTTCTCATCCGCCCCGGCCTTTGCGTTTTGCGTCGACGGCGCAGTGAGGGCAGCCGGCGGATTCACCGGCAGCGTCACCGCGCTTTGTGCGCGAGCCTGCGCGGCAAATCCAGCCAGCCCAAAGACGATTGATCCAAGAAATGCCCGACTAACTAGAGTGCGCTCGCCGTGATAGGTTTTCATGGTCAGTTCCTCAAATTTTACAAGTGATTGGGTCCGCAAAAAACGCTTGTCGGCGCCGTTCATCGGGTGGTCTCGTAGAGAAACCAGGCACGGTGCTCTGCCTCGTCGATCCAATTCTCGATCAAGCTCGCGGTTGCGACGTCGCCGTGTTCATCGCAGAGCGTGTGCGCACTTTTTAGACTGAGCGACAATTGCCTGTTATCTTCCAGCAGCTCGGTTAGCATTTCCTCCGGGGCCACATCTTCCCTGTCATTATCGGCGACCCGTTGCAGCCGAGCGACGTGTCCGATCGAATGCAAGGTCGTTCCCCCGATCTTCCTGACTCGCTCTGCTATTGCATCGGTGGCAGCGAATATCTGCTCACTTTGCTCGTCGAGAAGCAGGTGATAGTCGCGAAAATGCGGGCCTGCCAGGTGCCAATGAAAATTCTTCGTCTTGATGTAAAGAGCAAACACGTCGGCCAATATGACCGTCAATGCCGCTGAAATCAGCTCGATGGCGTCGGGCTCAAGTCCGGCCGACGCGGGGGCCGATCGAAGTGTCTGATGTGCTGGTCTTGCAGCGTTCATTTTAAATCTCCAGTTAGTTTGGTGTGTATACGCTGCGCGCAGCGCATTTCCCGGGCATTGCGGCGCGGGCGGTTGAAGTTACGAATGAAATGGGCGCAGCGGTGTCACGCCCAATCGTCCGCCAACCCCTCAATTCCCGGGGGCTCCGAGGCTTGCAAAATACGAACTCGCCGCCGTGATATCCGCTGCGCTCAGTCGAACCGCAACGGATGCCATCAGTTGGCCGTCATCGTTTTTGCGAGTGCCTTGCTGCCAGGATTTCAGGGCGCTCGCAAGATACTCTGCAGATTGCCCCGCTAAGTAGGGCGCAGAGGACGGCACGCCGCTGCCGCCCGGCCCGTGGCAACTGTTGCATGCCTGCACACGTTCGGATTCGTCGCCCTGGAAGGCGAGTTGATGTCCGCGCGCGAGTAGCCGGGCATCGCCAGGCGCCGCTTGCACAGCGTACGGAGAATCGAGCGATGCGTAGTACGTCGAAAGCGCCGCGCGCTCCGAGTCGCTCAAACCTTTGGCAAAGTTCTGCATGATCGGATTATTGCGACTCCCGTCTGCATAGTCGCGCAATTGCTTTTCGAGGTAGTCCGCGGACTGGCCTGCAAGCCGTGGAAAGGGGGCCGCTGGCCTCCCTTCGCCGTTCGGTCCATGGCAAGCTTCGCAGGGTGCTGCATTAACTGTTCGAGGCTTCACGGCAACCACACTCTGGGAATTTGCCGCAGGCGCCCCAGCCGCCCACGCAAGCATGAGCAGCGATGTGAATCCGGCCGTGCCGTGCGATGCCAACCGAGTCATGCGGACACCAGGTGACCGGGGTTCTTGAAATATGTGTTCTTGAGCGCATCGATCGCCCAGTAGGTCAGCGCGCCCAACGTACCGGTCGGATTCCACGAGGCATTTTGCGGATAAGCGGACGCGCCGATCACGAACACATTGGGCACGTCCCAGGACTGCAGATACCGGTTGACCACACTGGTGCGGGGATCGCTGCCCATCACCGCGCCGCCGGTGTTGTGCGTGGTCTGGTACTGAGTGGTGGTGTAGGGCCCCTTGCGCGGCGCGCCTGCCACCTGCTTGGCACCCATCGCTTTGCCGATCTCGACCCCCTTGGCCGTCACGTACTGCGCCATTTTCAGATCATTCTGCGGAAAGTCGAAGGTCATGCGCAGCAGCGGTTGGCCCCAAGCATCGCGGTAGGTCGGATCGAGATCGAGGTGATTCTGCCGCTGAGACACGGAGCTACCGTGCAAGCTGAACATCACGGTGTGGTTGTAATGCTTCAGCACGGCCTCTTTCCAGCCCTTGCCCCAGGCCGGCGTGCCGGGCGGAACTGGGTGATACTGGATGGGACGACCATTGGTGTTGACCGCTCCGATGAAGGCGCCGCCGATGAACCCTAGGCCGCTGTGATCGAAATTGTCGCCCGCGAAATCGTTGATCATGGTGCCGGAAGCACCTGAGGCCATGAAGGGATTGATGATCACGTCCTCGTCAAAAAACGAGGCCACGGTGCTCATCGTCTGATACGCGTAATTGCGGCCCACCACCCCTTTGCCGCTCGCGGGGTCATAAGGTTTACCGATGCCCGACAACAGCAACATGCGAACGTTGTTCAGTGAAAACGACGAGGTGATCACCAACGAGGCCGGTTGCTCGAACTCACGCCCCGCCGCGTCGATGTAGGTGACGCCCGTAGCCTGCTTCTTGGTGGAATCCAAGTTGATGCGCTGAACCTGACACCCGGTGCGCAGCTCGAAGTTCGGGTTCGCCAGCAGGACCGGCAGGATGATCGTCTGCGGCACCGCCTTCGCATAGTGCTCGCAGGCATAGCGCTCGCAAAATCCGCAAAACACACAGGTGTTGAGCTTAATGCCTTCCGGATTGGTATACGGCTGGCTCAAGTTCGACGATGGTTGGGGAAACGGGTGGTAGCCCAAATTCGTCGCTGCTTTGCGGAACAGCGCCCCCTGAAAATGCTCTTTCATCGGCGGCGTCGGGTACCCGCGCGAGCGCGGTGACTCATGGGGATCGCCGCCGGGTTGAATTTCACCTTTGATGTTGCCGGCCTTGCCGCTGGTGCCTAGGAGATACTCGAAGCGATCGTAGTGCGGCTCGAGTTCATCGTAAGTGACGCCCCAATCCTGAATGCTGAGGTTCGGATCCAGGAAGTTCTTGCCGTACCGCTCATGTGTGCGGGTCGCAAGCTGAAAATCGTTCGCCTGAAATCGGAAAGTCTGACCGTTCCAATGCACCATCGAGCCGCCCAAGCCGGTACCGGGTAGAAACGATTCCCACCGCCGCACGGGCAGCGCGGTCTCCCTGTCGTGATTCCGGAAGGTCACCGGTTCGCGGGTGTTGTCCTGCATGAGAGCCTTGCGAATATCGAAGCGCAGCTCATCGTGAATCGCCGGACTTTGAAACTCCGGCACCGTATAGCGCGCTTGACCGCGCTCCAATCCGACGACTTTGTATCCGGCGGCGGCGAGTTCCTTGGCGACGATGCTGCCCACCATGCCGACGCCAATCACCGCCACATCGACTGCTCTTAAACGCTGTGCCACGGTCTCACCTCACTGTTTCGCGCACTCAACCGTCGTCGGGCGAACGCTGCATTGGCAGAACGCGCGACCGCTCATAAGCTCGCCGGGATTTCCGGATGAACGTGGAGATTGCCGTGGCCGTCTTCAGCCAGGCTCATAGGTTCGCGCTCGAATTTGACGCCGTGCCGATCAATGGCTTCGTAATAATCGGCATATGCACCCGGAAAACCAATCATTCGCCAGGCCACCATATCGCGGTTTCCGCCGTACACGGGATCGCTGAAAAATCCTTCCACGGTCATCCCGAGCAACAGACTGAAGAAAACCGCACAGGGCACGCCATCGAGATCCTCACTGCCGGTCTCGAGAGACTTCAGATAGTTGTCTTGGGCGTCGACCGGAAGGTCATGGAAGGCGGCACCGCGCTTCTCCAAATCTTGATTGATCGCGCGCAGCGCCGTATGGAAGAGTTCACCGGGCGTGAACGGCAACTGGTAGCCTTGCGACGGAGTCCCCGATTGCCAGGGTCCGCTGCGGTACAGGCGCTCGCCGGCGCCCCAAGCTCCGCCGAGCTGTTTATCGAGGTAATTGGAAACTCCTGCGCCGAGTGCGCCGGGTCCGGATTCATCTGCCGGAATCAGCCGTTCGCACGCGGCTTCGATGAACCGTGCTTCGGCCGCGTTGAAGAACAGATATACCGTTTGAGAGTCCGGCGAGGGCAGCGTTTGCGGCATCTGGCGGCCGCTCGGGGTAGCGGCGCCTATCGGGTCGCTCAGCATCGATGCGGCGGGAGCTACGACGGCTGCACCGACCGAGCTTACAAAGTTGCGCCTGGTAAATCGAAGCACGGCTTTCTCCTTCAACTGGGGATAAGCCTCGGCGCTTTCCGTTACCAGCCGATTTCAGTGTAGGGGCCGCGCGTTTCAACTGACATTAAGCGCGCGAAGCAATTCAGCCGCGTTGTTTCGTTCGTAATCCATTTGTCCGCAGCGCGAAATCAATCAGTAACGGCTGGCGCCGATGCTGATGGCCATGACGGAACGACATAGTGGTACAAGCACGTTCGCGCAAACCGTTGCGCCACTCGATCCGAGCAATCGGTGGCGCCTTTTTGCAGCAGCGTGCGGTGGCGCAGTGAACAGTGCACAGCGGGTTGATCTGTATGCCGCGCAGTTGCGTGCGCGCCGAGCACGCAGCCATACGTACACACACACCGGCAAAGCTTGGCTGCAATCCAAGCACCCGAGAGAACCTCGACATGGAGTCGCGGGTTAGCGGCGTCCTCCCGATTTGATCGACAGATTATCGATTACAGGCCTGTCGCCGGCAGCCTGCTTCGCAATACGTAGCGCGTCTCGTAAATCCCAATCGCTGAAGACGAATCCACGTAACACGACGGCGCCCTTTTCGACCGATACCGTGACATGTCCGTCGTAGAAATACGGATCGGCATGCAGCGCAGCCTTCACGCGCTTCCTTAGCTGCTCATCCGCCACCCAGTCCGCGGCCTGCGTCGTCGAAGCCGCGATGGAAACCGACCGGCTGAGTGCGGGCGCGGCCGCACTCTGCGCCATTACTGTCGAGGCGAAACCGCCCACTCCGCCGAGCACTGCCAGGCAGGCACAGATGAGCGAGTAGCGCTTCTTGCGTGAAGTATTCATAGCCCGTTCCTTCGTTTCCACGTCGAATGTCGGCGTTATGCCCGGGAAAACCTTAGCGTGGGCTTGGATTGTTTCGGCAGTATTGAAATAGCTGGAGCGCCGGTTACGGATGAAGTCGTTACAATTATCTTCGCGTCGACGGCGCGGATGCGGCTTCGTGAGAGTAGGTGGGAGAATGCGCGAATGAGGCCGGCACGTCCCACATCCGAGCGGCATACCATACCGCCCACGCCACAATGAACAGCGACATGACCCACACCCATACCGGGATCGCCGAGCGCGCCTCCGCGCGGCGAGGGTCGAACGGGTCATCGGTGCTGAATGCATCCACGGTGAAGCGCACGGTGCCGCTGCGAGTCGAATTGCGTCGCAGGCCCGAGATGCTGATGCCCGGGCCGTTTTGCACTACGAAAGGAATTTCCTCGACGCCTTGCAGCCCGTTTTGATCCTCGGCGCGGATCACCAGACGATGGGCACCATCGGCCAGACTCAGCGTGTCGAGCGCAATATCGGTGGGGAGTTCGCGATCGACGATCGGCCGCGGGTTGTCATCGAGATAAATCCTGACATGCGGTTTGTCCGCTCGCTCAGCGGTCATGGCGCAGCACCATGTATTTGGGATGGTGTGGGTCGGTCTCGCCGGGGCGTGCCAGCATCCAGAACATCGCCACGAAGCACGCGACGGTGATTGCGCCGGCAATCCCGATGATGATGAGGTTTCCCCAGAATGGACCGATCAGCTGATGATGCACGGCGAGCTCCGTTTCGTTGCTGCTGAGTTAGATTGAGCGAACTTCATGGTGGTCTTGCCCGCTCAGCGGCCACCTGCGCGGCAACTACGGGCTTGCCGTGATTGCCCCAGGAACTGCGCTCATAGTCGATGATATCGGCGACTTCGGCGTCGCTCAGCGCGGCGGCGAAAGGGGGCATGGCGCTGCCGTAGACCACGCCACTGACCCTGGCGTCGTGTAGGCCGCGCAACACTACTTGGATGTGTTTCGTGACATCGTCCTTGTTGACGACGGCGTCGTCTTTGAGCGAGGGGAACGCACCGGGCAATCCTTCTCCATTCGCCTGATGGCAAGCCGAGCAATTGGCCGTGTACAAGGCGGCGCCCTTGGCCGCATCGTAACCGCCGGGCGGCGCAGCGGCTGCGGCTGCTGTTGGATTCTGGCTGAGTGTTGCACTCGCCGTGCCCATCGTCGCGCCCGCAGCGCTCGACGACTCGCTCCCCGCCCAGGGCGGCTGCTTCAGTGAAGCCAGATACGCGATCAATGCCTGCCCCTCGTGCGTAGGCACCACGATGCCGCGCGCCGGTGCGTAGGCCTTTGGCAAGGGGACCGGCGCCAGACTGGCAGGGGATTGATCGACCACGTCGAACAGCCAGTTGAATGAGGGCATGATCGATTCGGGAACTACTGCGCGCGGGTTATACAGATGGATGTACTGCCACACCGAACTCGGCTGGCGCGCACCAATATTGGTAAGATCAGGTCCCGTGCGTTCGGAACCAAGCAGCTCCGGAGTTTGGTATTTAAAATCGCCCGCAGTCGAGGGGCGTCCAAACACCTTGTCCTCATCCAGTGGCCGCACCTGCTGGGTGTGACAGTAACTGCAGCCATTGGCCACATACACATCGCGTCCCTCTGCTTGCAGCCCAGTCAACGGCTCGACTCCGGGGCCGGCCGGAACCCTCGACAACTCGACGCCGGGCAAGACTCCCATCAGCAACGCGAGGCATGCATAGATCAAGGTTGATCCGCCGACGATCAGTGCGAGCTTGATCACGCGACCGCCTCCTCGGCGCGCAGCGACTGAAGCGGCGATGCCACCGCGCCAGGCCCGTAACACATGTGCCACACATTCCAGCCAAACACGATGTGGCTTAGAAACATGAGCAAACCACCAACGCCGCGCCACAGGTAATAACTCTGCATGTCGATTACCGATTGGATGAAAGGTAAGCCGTGCATCCAGTCAAGCCCCTGAATCGTACCGCCGATGGATAACGAGGTGACGTAGATGAAACAGCCGACCAATGCCATCCAGAAATGCAGCGCCATGCCCAGTTGGCTCGCCTGCTTCTGCGTCGCCAATGGCAACAACGCGTAAATGCCGCCCCAGATCGCGAAGGTGATGATGCCGTACATCGTGAGGTGGGAATGCCCGACCGTGAAATCGGTCAGGTGCCACACTTGTTGTAGCGAACGGAACGCCTCCAGCGTGCCTTGGGTGGAACCGATCAGGTAGCTCATCACGGCGACAAAAATGAACATCAACGGATACGAGTGAATCAAGTCCCGCGTGTGTCCGCGAATGGTCAGCAGGAAATTGCTGCTGCCGCCCCACACCGGAACCAGCATCGCCACGCTGAAAACGATGGCGACGGTCTGCAGCCACCACGGCAGCGGGCTGAACTCGAAATGGTGCGCACCGATGATCGGGTAGAACAGCAGATTGGTCCAGAACGCAAACACTCCCAGTGCGTAGGAGTAAATCGGCCGGTTCAGCAATTTCGGCAACACGTAATAGATCACACCTAACGCCAGTGGCGTGAACCACATGCCCACGGAGTTATGCATGTAGAAGCCGGATACCGCCACCTGACCGAGTCCGTACTGGTACCACGGCACGATCGCCACGACCGAGATGATCGCGGCCCACAGGGTGCCGCCGATGATGTACCAGTTGGATAAGTAGATGTCTTTGCTGCGGCGACGTGCGACCGTCGCGATGAGATTGCATCCAGTCACCACGAGGGCCGCGAGAAAGATCATCCGGACCCACCATGGCCATTCGCGATATTCGAGATCGCCATCGTTGTAGCCCATGTCCAGCGCAATGGTGCCGGCAACCGCAGCGACGTTGAAGAGCACCAGGCCGGTCCACGCCAGTGCGGCACTGTAGAGTTTCGCCCCGCTGCTGCGCGCGGCAACGTAGTAGCCCAATCCCACCAAGGCGATGCTGGCGAATCCATAGAACGTCGCGTTGGTGTGGATGGGCCGCAGCCGCCCAAACGTCAACCACGCGCCGGGTCCGAACTCCGGTGCGCCAAATTTGAATGCCATCAGCAGACCTATTCCGGTGGCGAACAGCAGCCAGAGCGTAGCGGTCAGCGTGTAGGCGGAGAATACCGAAATGAGGGAGCGAGAATCCGCGTCGCTCAAGCGCGAGTGGCCGGCCGTGGCTTCTGTTTGCATGCTTCGTGCTCTCTTTCGAGGACTGATTCGATGTTCGCGGCGGAAGTGATCGTCCGGGTTTGCCGTTTCCGGCTGATTGCAACCGACGGACGGCGAGTTACAGATGAAATCCGGCGCCGGCCGCGACTAACGCATTTCACCTGAAATGTCAGCGCGTGCCCGGGAAACACGCATTCAATGGGGATTGAGTAGCTTGATTTGGAAATCGATATCCGTCTACTCGAGGAGAACACCATGAATAGCCTTCGAATATTTGCATTCACCGCCGCGGTGCTGTTGACGGTTCTACTCTGCAGCGTAATCGCGGCGGGTCTCACCGACCCGGCTTCGATCCACGCTGCCGCTGCGGCTGCTGCGACAGCGCCAAGTGCCGCCAAACTCCCGCAATCATCAGCTGATTATTGAGGCTCCCTTAAATCCGTTGCCATAACCCCGAGAAGCTCAGATGGACGAGGGTCTCGCGAATTCACGCTATACCAGCACGGATCTGCACCCACCATCGGTGCTGGAACAAGAACCGCCTCTCGGCTCGCATTTGACGACCTCGCGTCGCGGGTACACTCATCACGGAGTGTATGCCGGCCGCGGTCGAGTGGTGCATTACTCCGGCCTCTCCGGCTTTTGGCAGTGCGGTCCGGTCGAGGAAGTGTCGCTGTCTCGATTCGCCGGCGGCCGCGGGGTGAGTGTCATCGTGCACCCCAATTCCCAGTTTTCGCCGGAGGAAATCGTGCGGCGCGCTCGCTCGCGCCTCGGCGAGGATGATTATCGCCTGCTGACCAATAACTGCGAGCACTTCTGCAACTGGTGCCTCAGAGGCGTGAACCACAGTGCCCAGGTTGAACGGCCGTTGACGCTGCCATTTCGGCTGCTGGGCGCCATGTTTCAGTCGTAACTCATGGCGCGGATTCTGCAATACGTCAAACACTGATCGCGCTCACGCTTTACGCATTCGTCAACTCACTGCCAAATCAGGAGCGCACATGTCACTGTCACCGTCAATACAAACCCGGACCCCTGCCGATACCGAGTCCGTGAATATTCCCGGGACGCAGCTCAAAGTCTCGCGGGTGGGACTTGGCACGTGGGCGATGGGCGGATGGATGTGGGGAGGAACTGACCAGCGCGATTCGATTGCGACCATTCGCGCCGCCCTCGATCAGGGCATCAATCTAATCGACACCGCGCCGGTCTACGGCTTTGGCGTGTCGGAGGAGATCGTCGGCGCAGCGCTTGCGGGCATGCGCACTGAAGCCGTGATCGCCACCAAGGCGGGATTGGAATGGCGCGACGGCAAGATCTACCGGAACGCCAGCAGAACTCGAATCATGCAGGAGGTAGATGATTCGCTGCGCCGCTTGCGCACCGACTACATCGACATCTACCAGGTCCACTGGCCCGATCCCCTGGTGCCGGTGGAAGAAGCCGCAGAGGCCATGCGCACGCTTCATGAGCAGGGGAAGATCCGAGCGGTGGGCGTCAGCAATTTCTCGGTCGCGCAAATGGAGCGCTTCCGCCAAGTGGCCCCACTGCACGTGCTGCAGTCGCCCTACAACCTGTTCGAGCGGGACATCGAGGCGAAGATCCTGCCTTACTGTCGAGCCAACCATATCGTGACGCTTGGCTATGGAGCGCTGTGTCGCGGGCTGCTGAGCGGGCGCATGCGGCCGGACACCAGTTTCGAGGGCGATGATTTGCGGCGTATCGACCCAAAATTCCAGCCACCCCGTTTTGCGCAGTATCTCGAGGCCGTCCGGCAACTCGATGAATTCGCACAGCGCCGCTTCCATCGTCGCGTGATCGAACTAGCCGTGCGTTGGGTGCTGGATCAGGGCATCGGCGTTGCGCTCTGGGGCGGCCGGCGCCCCGATCAAGTCCAGGCCGCACTCGGTGTTGCCGGCTGGTCGATCGACGCCGCAAGCAGAATGCTGGTCGAGCGCATCGTGAACACCGCGGTCAAGGATCCCATCGGCCCGGAATTCATGGCGCCTCTGAAGCGCCCCCAATCAACAAGCCGCACGGAGATAGCCACATGAAGCTTGGATTCATCGGATTGGGCCGCATGGGCGCAGGGATGGCGGCCAACCTGCTGAAGGGCGGACACGACCTCAGCGTATTCAACCGCAGTCCCGGAAAAAGCGAGTCGCTCATCGCGCTGGGCGCGCACGAGGTGAAAAAAATCGCCGATGCGTGCCGCGGTGAAGCGGTGATCACGATGCTCGCCGACGACGACGCGGTATCCGCGGTCGCGTTCGCAGATGGCGGCCTAATTGCCAGTGTGCCCAAAGGTGCGATTCATATTTCGATGAGCTCGATCAGCGTCGCGCTTTCCCAGCGCCTGGCGCTGGCGCACGCGCAAGCCGGACAACGCTACATTGCTGCTCCGGTGTTTGGGCGCCCGGACATGGCGGCGTCGGCCAAGCTATTCATTGTCGCCGCGGGCAACCCCGCCACGATCGATGCGTGCCGGCCGCTGTTCGACGCGCTGGGACAGAAGACGGTAACGATCGATAAGGAACCCTGGGCGGCGAATCTCATCAAGCTCAGCGGCAACTTCTTGCTGGCCGCTAGCATCGAGGCGCTGGGTGAGGCCATCGCGCTCGTGGGCAAGGCCGGCATCGATCGGCGTGCATACGTCGAGATCCTCACTTCAACCGCATTCAATTCGCCGGCCTACAAAACCTACGGCGGCCTTATCGCCGACGGCAAATTCGAACCGGCGGCATTCGCTGCACCGCTCGGATACAAGGACATCCGCTTGGCGCTGGCGGCCGCCGAGAGTCTCCGCGTGCCCATGCCGCTCGGGAGCCTGCTGCACGACCGATTCCTGCGCCTTCTCGCCCAGGGCGGAGATCATCTGGATTGGGCCGCTATCGGGGGTCTCGCGGCCCAGGATGCCGGCGACGGTCCGCGGTAGGAAGGCGCCCACATGCTCGCCATAGTCCGCATCGCCCTCAGCCGGCCCTACACGTTTATCGTGTCGGCCTTGCTCATTCTCCTGCTCGGCACGTTCGCCGCATTGCGCATGCCGGTCGATATATTTCCGAGCATCAATATCCCGATCATCGCCGTGGCTTTTCAATACCAAGGCTTGCCGCCCGACCAGATGGCGGGGCGCATCATCACCCCGTTCGAGCGTGCACTGACCACGACGGTCAACGACATCGAACACTTCGAGGCGAATTCTTATACCACCTTCGGCATCGTCAAGATCTTCTTTCACCCAACGGTCAATATCGCCACCGCGAACGCGCAGGTCACCGCAATTTCGCAGAGCCTGCTCAAGCAGATGCCGGTAGGCACGACGCCGCCGCTGATCATCAACTACAGCGCCTCGACGGTGCCAATCATTCAGCTCGCGTTGTCGGGTAACGGATTGACCGAGCAGAATCTCGCGGATCTCGGGCTCAATTTCGTGCGCCCGCGCCTGGTCACAGTGCAGGGCGCGGGCATCCCCTGGCCGTTCGGCGGCAAGACGCCGCAGGTGATGTTCGATCTCGACACGGCGGCGCTGCAGTCACGCGGCTTG
>Ga0210394_10003436_pt1 | contig 19906 bp, 42 predicted proteins | sample IncBWC12MmetaG_FD_160121 | JGI IMG/M metagenome (GOLD analysis project Ga0210394, IMG submission 160121) | Forest soil microbial communities from Barre Woods Harvard Forest LTER site, Petersham, Massachusetts, United States - Inc-BW-C-12-M | ecosystem: Environmental > Terrestrial > Soil >...
CATTTTACCTTCTCTTTACCATTTTATAATGTCGACAGATTACCAGCCTAAACCCGAATACCGTCCGCGCTGGGTTTCAGCGGGACGGTAACGGGGTGTTATTCGGTTATCTGGGATTAAATGTGCGATCTACAATTTCCGACAGATTGACGGCTATTGTTGCCGCATCCAGTAGTGACATTTCGGGTGACACCCTATCAGCTACGGTGAGATGGTTTACGACTGAATTATAGGTGTTGATAACGTCAATAGATCGGATAGTTATATTCACTACAATATCGTAGGACATTTATTTACCTTTGCAGTATCCACGCGACCAGTGATCACAAATCCAATCCCCATCTTCATCCTTTAGGAATGCTATTCTACCGCAGTTATAGCACTTCCCGCTGGAAACCTCTTTTGAACCGTCGGGAACCGAGTCTTTTGGGGCTAGCATTACTTCGGCTACTGCGGCGCGTACGATGGGTCCGGAGGGGTTTCGGCCGGTGTTGGGAACACAGTCGGGGCACATGTGGAGCGTACGCGACCCGTGGTTGAATGCATTGTTCTCAGTGTTGCTGATGGATTCCTGGAATTGCTTCCATCCGGCTTGGTTGACTGAGAATAGCTGATTGCAGCTGTCGCACATGTAGACTTGGCTCATGATATGTCCTTCATCAGTTTCTCGTACGGGGCCATGTCGACCAGTTTACACAAACCGGCGATTTGGTATTCGATGTTTCGCACCCGGGCTTGTAGGTCCAGGAAGGTTTGGTGGTCCACTTGATGACGTTTTACTTCACGCATCACCATCAGGTTTGCAAAGCACAGAGCTACCAGAAGTCCAAAGAGGACAATATCACCCATTACAGTTCCTCCACCAGAACTGAGGTAACCCGGAAAGGTACGTGTCCGAAACGCAGGTGAGCCAGAACGTGTTCAATACCCTGATCAGTAGTGTATTGAATTACTTTACTGGTTTTGATACCATCAACGGTATACCCTTCTAGAACGATTTCATATTCCACCGGCACCAGGTTCTCAACCATCGTCTTCCTCCCTCATGGTTACGGTCCAGAAGTGCACGAGATCTGCGGTGTGGGCTTTCTGTTCGGCCGCTAGGGTTCGCCACTGTCGCCAGATAATGGCGGCTTCATCCCTGAAGCTCCTCCTGCCCTTCCACAGGTTCGTCAGCGCCTCTCCAACCGTATCGACGTCCATTGTTGAACTCTCCTACGCAGGCGGTACAGGTGGCATTCTGGGTGTTCATCCAGGGGTTCTTGGGATCGTCCCATTGGAGGAGGATGAAGGCTGGTATCTGTTCGGCACAGAAGGTCTTGTCGCATCCGTCTGAGACAATGTGTCCTTGTGCTGCTACGTCGCCGGTGCGCAGTAGTACGACGTGAAGCATGTTTCTCCTTTCGGTGAGTCCACCCTCAGGGATTCGAACCCTGCGCCTTTTCCGCTCGGGAATACTCAGCCATGAGCTAAGGGTGGTGGCGCCCCTCCCACACTCCACATGGGAGGGGCTTTTCCGGCTGACTGGTTCCGAACCAGGAAAGGGAACGTCAGCCGGAGTTTGTTACCGGAAGTACCACTTCTTCTTGGGTTCGGGAGCAGGCTTTTCCGGGATGTAGCAGTCGGTGTCAGGGGCGCTGCTCAGGTGCTCCTGGTCGCTGTTCATATTGAACCGGTCGAACATGGCCACATCCTGAGACAGCTGCTCTTCGCTGACGTCTTCCTTGCGGTGCCGGTGGGATGCCATCAGCTCTGACCGCCGTTGTTCTGCTGATCCATGGTGATGGTTTCAGTGTCCGTAAGGACTCCGGGCTGGTGGTCAGCGATCGGAGTGGGATCAGTCTGAAACAGATGCCTGTTCAGTTCACTTTCAGGCAGAATCTCACCGGGCATTAGTCTACGACCTTTCCGCAGTAGCTGCACTTCCCAGCATTCACAATTCCACGCTGGGTAGTCTTCTTGTGGGGTTGGTAGTTGTGATCCCCGTGTCCACCAGGGGTTCTGGGACATCTCTCATTCGGTCGCATTCCACACTTGGAACAAGCGTCGAACACGCCGAAGAGAGTTGTCTCATAATGCTGGATGGTGTGCTCACCACCGGCAGCACAATCGCGATTACTCACCAGTGTTCTTCCGGGGACGACGGATGCGGGTCTTAGCGATGAACAACACGAGGGCGTACACGGTGCCGTCCTCAGCGGTGTGGCGGTGCGGGGCGGTCTGGATACTGACACCCAGGTCCAGGTAGTTGGCCGAGTTCTGGATGTGCGCCTTGGCCGCAGCAACGGCCTCAGTGGTGGGCGCGACCGCCAGGTAACCGGTCTCGCCGGTGCGGTAGGACTTCAGCACCTTCTCGTCCACGCTGAGCCGGTAAGCGCTGCGCGCCTTGCGGGTCGGGTCCATCTTGGGGAGCTTGTCACCCAGGTCACCGAGGTTGAACAGCTCAACCTTCTCGTGAGTGGTGCGAGTCTTCTGCGTCTCGGGAGTGGTCATGTCGATTCCTTCGTTCGTAGTCTTACTAGGCATGACGATTCTACTCCCGTCTTTGCCTGTATCACAAGTGGTACCCGGGGATGTCCTACCGGCTGACTAGGACATCCCCGGGAGTCTTCTAAAGCGGCCAGAGCTGCAACCGCTGACCGTGGGAATCCACGGTGGTCAACGTGATGTCGTAGTGCCCCGGGCGGCCGGAGAACTCGGCGTACGCCCCCACGTTCGCCATGTACTCGAGCGCGTCCACGATGCTGGTGTACTGGTACTCGCGGTCTGCGTCCTCACACGTCACGTGCACGGTGAACGGCTCCCGCTTCGGACGCGCCTTCAATCCGAGTCGACTCATCACGTAGAACCCGTAGTTGTCCGCGTGGTCAAAACACACCCAAAAGACCCCCCATTCGGTGCCGTGGAAGATGCGGGCAGCGTTCTTGCACCCGGCCGCGTAGGCACACTCCTCACGCGGTTCCAGTCCGTTTTCCGCCGTCAACCAGGCTGCGTGTTCGTCGGCGTGGTCGAGGCACACGTTGACGGTGTCGAACTTGCCCATGCAGAAGATGGTTGCCCGCAGGTTGCACATGTAGCACTTCACGAAGCCGGTCGGCGCGGGGGTGAGGTGGATCTCGGTTTCCGGCCGGGGCTCGAGTCCGTTTTCCGCCGTCAACCAGGCCGCGTATTCGTCGGCGTGGTCGAAGCACACACTGAAGGAGATGAACTTACCCATACAGAAGATGGTGGCCTGCTTGTTGCACATCGAGCACATCATGGTTTCTCCCTGGTGTCTGAGTGGTCCGGGTGGAGTCCGTTCGGTTGACTCCACCCGGAAGGTTTTCAGTGTATCAGGCGTACATCTTCTGGGCTATACGCTTCCAGCTGTCACGGATAGCCTGAGTGTTTCCGTGCTCGATCATGAACACGATGTTGGCCGGAAGGGGACGCTTCGGCTCGATGAACGTCACCTCCACGCTCATCGGACCCTCAACGGACTCAACCTTGGGCTCCGGCGTCCTCTCGTCCCCCAGACGAAAAGCGGCCTGCTCGATGGTAAGCAACTCGGGATTGAGTCCACGACGACTGTCCCTGTTGAAGATTCGAACAGCCGGACCCTTGTCGTACGCCCGGCTGGCGTAAGGCTTGGTGTTTTTGTCGCCCGGGTACCAGACAACCCATCGTGTAGTCATGTCCGCTCCTTCGTTCGTTCCGTGTTGTCCTGACACCGAGAACACTACGGCATCCACAGCCTGATTGGTGATGAAAGTGTGCTCTTTTGATAACGACCGAATAACACTACCGCTAGTTACTTGCCTGTGCATTTGTCCGAGGTTTGTATTCCAACCAGCATCCTGACCTGCAACGCAAGAGGTCTAGACCTCTCGGTGAAGAGGTCTAGACCACATACGCTCGACTACCCAGAGTGAAAATCCCGCGTGTCGGCCGACCGGCCGACCCCGGGTATGGCGGGACCTTCCCCATGATCATCAGGCGTCTGAGGACCCTTCCCGGCCTTTTTCACTCTACGTGTCGGTAACTTCACTATCACCCAGGGTGAGTTGACCGCCCCCATTGAACACGCGGTGTAGCGATCCGTCCGGGTTGTACATATGCACAATGTGACTGGATTTCTGTTGACGGTGCTTCGATGAAGCGATCTCTGCTGCCAACTTCGCTGGACCCTTATTGACATGGTATGGACATGTCTGACATTCGACATACCATTCATCCAAAGCAGCAACGACGATCGCCTGCGGTCCGTGATGCCAACACGTCACCAGATCGTCTATGCGAACCGGAAACCCTTGTGTGTTGTATTTGTCTCCACAACTCATGAGAGCAAAGAGATCACTATTAGGCTTCAATGATATCCCACCTCCTTTGTAGATCCATATCTTCCGACATTTGGGTCAGGTCCTCAAACCAAGGTAGACGGTGTTTGGCTGACTGTATTGAATCGATCGCCAAAACAGGTAGTCGGAGAGAGAGGGTGTGGAGTCCATCGTCAAAACCACGTCCTTCAATACATTGAACACATCGCTCGGGAGAATGATAGCGTTTGCCGTTTCCACCGAATTCGAAGGCTTTGGTTCCAGTGGTCCAGGTATTCCACCGGGGCATTGTGCCACGCGATTTACCGTGATGTAGTGCTGTACCGTAACCAATGAAGTACTGCTGGGACGCCACCAGGTCTTCACCTGATCGCAGTGCTGACATGGCAGCCCCGATGTCCATATGAGACTGTGGTATTCCACGCGTCTTAGGGGGCTTCCAGTTCCCATTGGAATCTCGAAGCCAGTAAACACCGTTTTGGATGAAAAGCATTCCGGAATAGTCTTCGAGTCCCCAGGCCCCCAGAGTATCACCGGTACTTCCCTCAAGTCCCCGGATAGGCTGAGTGCAGTAAATCCCATCGGTTTCAACCCCGATCAGAGTTTCCCAGTTTTCTAGCGCGACGTCATAGAGCATAGAACGACAGGTCGCAGTAATGGCTCCCGCCCATTCAAGTTGATGCCATTGCGGCGCCTTTCCATCTTTACTCCCGATCCTTTGTGCCAATTTCCCATAGAGGGAATTGATACCAAGCTTGAGAGCGAGTTGAGCTGGATTCCCCTGACGTTTCCATTCCAATCTTTGGTCATACATCTCAGATACCCACGCGAAGGGTGATGTACCATCATCCTCGTATATCCAGGCTTCGTAGATTTCAAACTTAGCAAAAAGCCTACCCTGTGACCCTTCCCACATGTCCATGAGTATTTTGAATTCCGGCGCGTGATACCACCCCGAGGAGGCTTCGGGATACCAAACATGACCTGTCTGGCGCCGGTGGAATAGCGGTAGCGGGAAGCCTTCACGACGCGCCTTTTCTACAACAGTCCGGTTGAATCGGTATTCGACCTTATAGAGACCGACGCGTGTGGACAGAAGGAAGTCGGCAACATCTCCAGCTGGAATGTGCCTCCAATGGCCAGTCCGCAGATTGGGCATCTGAGATAGGGCGTAAGGATATGCAGAATTGATGTCGGCACTGTAAACTGGACCGTCATGGTAGCCAGCTTTGAATCCTTCAAAGCGTCCTCCTGCATAAGCGTACTGCGCCGCTGTGATAATAGGCCTTGCGAGTTGCTGGTCCATTTGTTCAGCGGTACCGTGCTTTTTATAAAGGAACGTGGCGATATTTCCGGGCCCGTACCAGCCGGTGATTTTGAGATTGGCAGAATAAAGAATTTGCCTGAGCTGGTTGGCCAGGTCGACAAGGAGCGCGAGCTCCTTAGTCCAATAGGGTACGATATGGCTATCAAGATCAGACAGTTTGAAGCTATTTCGCGAATCCTTACCAGACGAGATTTCTTCAATCTCCGATGCCGTCCCGACATTCCATCCCTTCAAAGCTTTCACGAATGAACATGCGAAGAATGAGAAGATGTCCTGGATTCGAATTGAAACCTTCTTCCCACAGTACTTCCCAGAGACGGAGAACCACTTCTTGGGAATGTGCTCGATCCGATATCCTTTCCATTCAGTCACCGTCTTTTCTCGCAGTTCAACCATATTCTCTCGGGGAAGGTCCCGGAGAATCATGTTCACGTCGTAGGAGAAGGCAAATCCGATGTGAATAGCATGGGGATAAGCCCGAGCAGCTGAGAGCATCGATTGCAGACAAGCACGTGTTGCCAACGACTCAGCGCGAATGGCAAGTTCTGGTTGTCGGGAATTCCCGAACAGACAGTAATAGTGCGGGCAATGGAGTCCAGCACATCCCCCACCGTTATTGGCGGGACAGTCGGGGTCTGCGGAATGATCGGTCCATCCTTCTCCGTCCCATGCGATGAATTCTCGTTTGTCATAGGTGACGACCTGCTTTCCCTTTCCGTGGTACCTGACTTTGGCTTCCGGAATGTTATCCAGCAACAAGTTCGTAAATACTGGCGTACTCGTCCCAGTCGAAGTCATGGGGGTAGAGTCCGAGAAGAGCAAGCCAGGCTTCTTGATCCGCTGCACTGTAACCGCCGTAGTAAAACAGTTCCATGAATTCTTCTGCAATCACCAGCTTTTCGAGGTCATTCATTTCCGCATAAGTATCGGACTCCCTTACCGTACCGTCGTAGATGTCATAGAACTCTGGCAAAATGTCACCATGGATAATGGTGACTTCATCGGACCGCTCATCATCACTGCCTAGAAAATTATCCCAGAAACCAGAACCTCGGTTTCCGGCCATGTATTAAACCGCTACAGCAAGAGCGGCAATGGCAATGTGATAAGTCTCCTCATGTCGAATAATGGCGTCAGTGACAACGGACATGTTGGCCTTGTGATTGGTCCAAACCACCATGGGCAGGCCGTGTTCCCTGCACTCGGTGCAGCAAACCTCGGTACGCCCGTCATACGGTGTTGCATACGGATGTGAGTAAAGGGCATAGCGTTCGAATGCCATGGGGTCTCCAGATGAAAAAGGCCCTCCCCACACCGAATATGGGGAGGGCCAGTACAGGGATTAGAAAAGGTAATACGTCTTGGCGTTGGTCTTGCTGCCGTCAGGCAGCGTGGCAACGTACTCGGAGACCCGGACGCCGTTGCACCGAATGGGGACAATTCCAAGAACCCTCTCCTGGTACTCCAGGAGCTGCTTAAAAATACCGGTGGAGCCGTCGTTGAACTTGAACTTGTGGTTACCCTCACGGCGAATGGCCCACACGGTGACGAAATCACGGAGAGTCTGCTGGTCGGTGTTGACCCGCCAGTCCAGAATCATCATCTCCCCGACGGTAAGCAACTGCTCCTTGTTGGCGCCCTCGATAAACGTGAAACCGTCGCTGAAAGCCACATCAGAAGAATAGATGGCGGGGGCGAGAGCTACCGCGTCATCCCACGTAACGACCGTCGACCAGTCCGGAGCGGGAACGACAACCTCGTTCGTAGGCGTGCCATTTTCCGACTTCTTTGATACCATGAATGCATTCCCTTAGGTCTGTGTCCCTGTCCTGCGGTGACACCAGTCTCTCATGCCCCGGCCTCCCCGAGACCACCCACGCTATGTGATGTACGTCACACTCCTCACGACCATGTACACACCAAAGGAACCCCATGTCCTACACCATTGAGACCGCAGTCGCTGAGGTGGCTGGCATCGTCAAGGCGCTGGCATCCACTCACCACTTCTGGCATGCCAATGTTTCCCAGACCGCCACCATTGAAAAGCTGGATCAGATCGTCAATGATCTGACCAACGCCGTTACGGGAGATAACACCACCAATGTCTGAAAACCTTTTTATGGAACCGGTCGCAATTACTGTTCTCACTCCGCCCGAGCCGGACGAGCCGGATGATGTGGAATACGATGACACCGGCGTCGAAGACCGGTTGGACAATCTGCTTCTCCTGGTAAAGGAGCAGGGTCAACAGATCGAGAAGCTGACTGATGCAGTGAATACCCTGGGTCAGATGATTCAGTTCATCACCAGTGCAGTTGAGGGCATGGGGAACATGGTCCGGGAGCAGGGCATCATGGGTCTGATGGGCAAGATGATGGGAGGCAAGAACAATGGCTGACGAGAATGAGACTGAGGTCGAGGAGACCGAGGAAACTTCTGATGACGGCGGCTCCTGGACCAAGATGGAGTCCCTGGTAGACAAGGTTGTTCGCAAGGTATTCGAGGAGAAGAGCAAGGAATGGCAGCCACAGCAGTCGAAGAGTTCCCAGTCTTCTCCCTCCCCGAAGGAGACGCCCCGGAAGTTGGGGATCTTTCATCAGGGCTTCTTTGGAACGAGCGGGAAAACGGAGGACTAGGGGACCCTCTTGTTGAGGAGACTCCTAAGCGGGGCCCCAAGCCTAAGCAGGAAAAGGCAGCGCGTCCTCTTCGAGGTACGGCTAGTGAGCGTCAGCTTGCTGAGATCGGCGAAGCACTCGAAGAGAAAATGGCAGGTGTTGGGGCGCTGCTTTCTGGCATTGCTCCTGTTACCTCTGTTTATGCTGTGGAACGCAGCCCTCGTGCTATCGCTGCTCTCCTCAGTATTGCTAAGCGCCGCCCTAAGGTTCTCGCTGCTCTGTCGAAGGCTGCGGATGGCGTTGATGTACTGGAGATCGCCCAGTTCGCTGCGGGACTGGTAGTGGCTATGCAGGTGGATGCCGGACGGCTTAAGGGCAATGAGCTTCCAGCACAGGCATTGGGTGTCACTGGCATTCTGGAAGAGTTCTTCACCGAACCCCAGGAGCAGAACATGACCAATCCTGCTGTGATGACTCAGGCTCCTCGTTTTGTATCTGTCTAAGCTCGATGTTCCAGCAATTCCCCGAGTCCCTTGGAATGAAATACACCAGCGGGTCGGGGAATTGTGGGTTCCCGATACGACTCCACACCATTCGATTATTGCCCAAACCGGTGGTGGAAAGTCGTTCCTCATTGGTAATGGAATTCTTCCCCACATCGAAAATGAACAAGTGCTCATCATCGATGTAAAGGGAGACGACCCGACTTACGCCGACATCGGTAAGCCGATCGTTAAAATCCCTAAGCGCGGATACAGGACGTTTAATGATTGGCTTTCTCCTGAACGTCCTCGTGAGCATTGGTACCGACTTGTCGTTTCCGATGACGTTCCGACGGCTCGTAAGCAAGTGGCTACGGCGCTAGAAACCATCTACAAAGAAGGTGACTGGACCGTTGTACTTGATGAGACTCGCGCACTTACAGACTTCCGTGAGCCGAATCTGGGACTTGCTCCATACATTGAACGTATGTGGCTGCGAGGAAGATCCCGACGAATTCGGGTGGTGGCCGCAACACAGGGACCCCGATGGGTGCCACGCTCTTTTTATGAGCAGGCTCAGTTCCACTGGATTGGGGCAGTCGAGGACGAGGATTCGCAAAAGCGACTTCGAGAGATTGGCGGAATGGAACGACCGCATCTCGAAGCACTCAAATACCTGGAACAATACCACTACATCTACACTGACCGACTCAGCCCCGACGGCGTGCGGTATCGGGGAGTGACCAAAGTCGAGTAGTTCGAACGCGCACTTTCGCTCGCGAGGGTGTACCATGTCACACAGGAGGTATCACCCGTGACGCATCACGTCCACATCGCTGGCCTTTTCCTGCTGTCCGTTCTGGCAGCAACAGTCTTCTGGAACTTCCTTATTCGGGGTTGGTCGGCCCACCACGCTAATTCGCCTGCTGTCCAGGCGCTTGCCAATCTCACCTGATAAGGAGGATTAAATGCCCACTCCGGCAGCAACTCTTCAGACGGCCAACCCGTCGATGGGTACTGTTTCCCGTCAGCCCCAGACCACCGGTCAGGCTGCCAGCGCCAACAGCGCCCCTTTCACCCGGCTTTCCCGACAGGGCCAGATCCTGGGCCCGGCGCTCGGTGGTCAGGCCTACGGCTCTCTGTGGACGCCTATCCTCAAGCCTGTCGGTGGTTACATGCGGCAGATCGTTCTGACTGTCACTTCGGTGACTGGCGGAACCCTGACCGGTGCCACTCTGGCGGCTGACGCTCCGTACAACGTCATTCAGAACCTGTTTCTCCGGGACCCGTTCGGTCAGCCTGTTATTCAGGCGTCCGGCTATTCTCTGTATCTGATCGGTGTTTACGGCGGTCAGTATGGCATGCTCGGTTTTGGCAACAACATTGCCGTGATGCCGAGTTTCACGGCAGCCAGCGCCACTACTGGTGCCTTCCAGTTCCGCATGAACATTCCCTTGGAGATGGATTCCTCGGGTTACGGTTCGCTGCCTTCCATGAACGCTGCATCGCAGCCCCAGCTGCAAATTCAGTGGAACCCCAGCGTCACCGTGTTCGGCGCCCACACCGGTACCGACCCGACGATTACTTCGTCGGCCAACGAGACGTTCTGGATGGCTCCGGTCGACCACCCCGAGGTGGCCCCGCCGGATGTCGGTTCCTCCGGTCAGTGGAGTGAGGCCCGCGCCGCAGCCGGTGTTGCGTCGGCTCAGTTCCAGCGGATTCAGCTGCCTCGAGTCGGCACGTTCATTCACACCCTGAACCTGCGGCTCATCGACTCTACTGGCGCTCGAGTCGATGCTTGGCCGGTCTCCGACCTGACTCTTTGGGTCGATGGTGTTCCGATTCTGTTCGAGGCTTTCATTGACCGGGCTGACAAGATGTTTGCCCAGTCCGGTGTTGCTCGACCGACGGGTGTTATCAACTACTCGTTCCGGGATTCTATTCAGACTGCGGTGTCGACTGCTGACACGTATGATCTGCTGCTTCCCACCACTCCGGCTACTCTTCTTGAAGTGTCCGGTACTTTTGGAACCATCACCAATGCTCCGGCCACCATTCTGGCCGTGACTGGTGAACTGTTCCCTGTCGGTGGTATCCCGTACACCCACCTGAGCTACTAAGGATCTGCTATGGCTAAGGTCAATGTGGGTGTGGTGGGTCAGGCCCAGCTGAATGCCGGTATGGGCGCCCTGAATAATGGTGGTAGCGGTACCGGTTCGCCGGTTACGTGGTCTTTCATCTGGTTCGGTGTGGCAGTCACCTTCATTCTGATGGTGTACTTCGGTTTCGGTGGCCTCCGGGGTTCGGTGGCGTCGTGAGTAACACGTCTACTGTTTATTCAACAACTCCTCCTGCTATTGGTGCCTCCACTGAGTCGACCGTCATTTCCTCCACGGTCAATATGGAAAACCAACCGTCCGGTCAGGGAGTCGGAGTCAACGGTAGTCTCAACATCACGGCCGGTACCGGCACCACGGCAGTTGTTGTTCGTGTTCGAGCTGGTGTTGGTACGGGTGGCGCTCTTATCGGAGTTGCCATGACCAACACTCTTGCAGCTGGTAACACTGCGACTATTCCATTCGCCGTGCTTGATCCGACTGTTGTTGGAACGGTGCAGTACACGGTAACTGTTCAGCAGACTGGTGGGTCTGTCGCTGGAACCGTAAACTCGGTATATCTTTCTCTAGAGCCTTCGTCGGCTGCTTCTTAAGGAGTCATCATGGAGTTCCTTCTGTCCGGCCGATTCATTGTTGGCCTCATTGTGGGTGCGGTCGCGTACCACTTTTGGATGGCCCGTATGGCGAAGAAGGGGTAATTGGAAAAGTGGCTTCTACCGCTCCGCGATTCCAGCCTGTTTCTGGCGGGTCTCGCACTTATAGTCCAGCAGATCCTGTCCGGGAAACCCCAACTACCGATACTGGAACTAGGAGCGGCACTCACAGGTATACCAAGCTGGTTGCATGCTCGGTACATCATGCATACCGGTTCAGGGTCGCAATCCTCAGTGGAGCAGCATTCCTCGGAGGAACCGGACTCACCATCTATAACGCAGTAGTCGGAAGGTAAGTCATGATTGCAGCCGGAATTGGGCTTGTGCTCATCGGATACGCACTTCTCTACTCCGGCGCGTCCAATCTGGTCACCGGTGGCAAGGGATATGGATTTCTCAAGTCACTGACTGGAAAGGACGTCAGTCTTACCGGGACAAGTGGTGGACAAGGGGAGGAGAGTGCGACGGCTCTGTTCAGCAGCATCACTACACAGACCCCGAGCACCCCTAACTCCAACAACTCTCCCGTGAGTGGAGTGCAGCAGGTATGAATGGTCCTGGAGTTATCTTCGGATGCTACATAGGCGCTATCAGCATCATCACATGGCGGGAATTCACTAATCCCAATGCTGACTGGCCCATGCCTTTGCCCCCTCCTTTCCGATATGTAGGTGCCTCAGTTGCATTCGGGCTGCTTGGTCTGGTCGGAACTGTACTCGACGATCGCATAGCTTCCGTCATCGCCATTGGACTTCTCATTGGTTTGGGATTCCAGACGGCTCAGAATAAAGCTAGCGGATCATCCGGTGCCGCGCCGACCAGCCCCCGAAACAACAACGGCGAATTCACTTTGCCATACTGAAAGGAGTGAAATAATGGGCGCTAAGGTTATTAACCTTTTCGTTATTGTTGCTGCCGGTGTCATGCTGGCCGACATGATTGCTAACCCGGATGGGACCAAGGCTTTCTTCGGCGGTCTTGCTGACATTTGGAAGACCAGTACCAACGGAATGCTCGGGAAGCCGTCGTGATTCAGTTCCTCGCTATAGTACTCATTGCATTCATGCTCGGATGGTACATCAGGGGAAAGAGGGGCTGACATGCTCGGACGGAATCGGGTTCAGCCTATGTCCAACCAGCCGGACTCTTACACGCAGAGGCTGAATTCTTCTCTGTCCGTGTATAACGCCGAACCTTCTGTGCCCATTGCTTCACAATCCTTTTCTAATGGTCTGGTGGCATCCCGCTACAGCGTTCCTCCAACAAACGTCAAGACGTGGGCACCTTTTGTGTCTCACTTCTGGCGATTGAATGGAATGATTAACAACTGGGCATGGGGCGCCACCGACCAGGGAGCCCATACCGCATCGCTTCCCTACGGTGGCGGAATGGACGGCACCGTGCGGTCCACCCAGTTCCAGCGAATGCTGGTGCAGCTCCACGATTGGCAGCTGAACCGCCGGTGGTACATTGCCTTCAATGGCACTGGTGGCGGTATGTTCAACGAGTCGAATCCGTTGCGGTACGAGTACCCCTCGTTCCGAGTTCCCCAGATCAATACCTCCTTGACTGGTGGTCCTGGTGTTCCGACCCAGCGTATGCAGTCGGTTCCTCGGTTCACTGCTGTTCAGCGAATTGCCAAGGCTAATGTCACCCCGCGCTACTACAACACCAAGTCTCGTCTTTCCAATGGATCTGGAACGACGAATTCGGGTGGTAGCAGTCGACACAACCCGGGGACGTGACCATGGATCTGATGTCCACGTTGAAGACCAAGGTTGCTGGCATTCCCGTATGGATTATCGCTCTTATCGGGGTAGCCGGACTGGCTTGGTATATGCAAAAGCACAAGGCGGCTTCCACGTCGTCCACGACGTCGACCAGTCAATCCGGTACTGATTTGACGTCGGCTTCTCAGCTGGCCAATATGTTCACTACTGCTGGTCTGATGCCTTTTCAGGGTGGCAATACGTACGTGAACACCGCTCAGAACAACAGCCAACCGACCGTGGTAAATGCTGGTTATCACCAGACGTTGCAATCGGTGGTCGACTGGGCGAAAGCCAATGGGTATCCCAATTTCACGTGGGCTGACCTCTGGGCCTTGAACCCGGGTCTTATCAATGGGTCGACTATTCTCAATGGTCCGTCCGGTTGGTACCTGACGCAGCGCAGTACTCCTATCACCCTGTCGACTCCTGGCACTGTTCAGGTCGGGGCCGGTGGGATTTCGGGAGACAACCCGAATAAGGTGACCGCATGAATCGCATGACAGGCAACGGAATGGTCTGGCGTACCACCAGACCCAGTGCTGCTCCTGCCGGAGCTAATATCCTGATTCCTTTTCCGGGAACTACGGTTATATCTAGTTCCCAGATGATTCGGGAACCGAAGCAGGGGAAGTAATGAATCAGCGAACGATGTACTCTCTGTTGATTCTTGCAGCTGCTGGTGCTGGGTACTGGTATTACAAAAACCGACAGACCAGTAACGCATCTCAAACGGCAATGCAGGATCAGGGTCCCGCTCAAGCAGCTCAGCAGAATTACACGGTGCCTCCGGACATCGGGGTACAGCAACAGGCAGGCGGTCAGGTCTACCTTAACAATGGACAGACCCAGCCAATGCCTTACAACGGATAGGGAATCATGAACGACCGCGATACAGACATCATCATCCTTCTAATCGGCATGGCATCCGGTGTATTCGCTGGTTTCTGTCCATCGTGGTTTACCGTGGCTTCCCCGTTCTTTCACGAGCAGAATGCCAAAGAAGGCAACGTCAAGCGTATTCGCTGGGGTGAGGCTGCTGCTTCGGCCATTGTGATTGCTACCGGTTGGGCGGTATCCAATCAGACTGGTCGAGCTGCACCCCTCATGGCAGCCATCGGAATCTCGGTTGTTTTCGTGGGTGGGTATGAGTACATGATTGCGCATCCTTCCACCGAAGATGGCGGGTGCTGAGTGGCCGATAATAAGCAGTCTTTTCTGTGGGCCATCAAGCAACAGGAAAGCGGTGGCAATTACAATAGTGTCAATTCATCGTCTGGTGCATTGGGTGCCTATCAGGTAATGCCCGCCAACGTGGCCAGTTGGACTCAACAAGCCCTGGGGTATTCTTTGTCCCCCCAGCAGTATTTGAGTAACCCCGGGGCACAGGACGCCGTGGCGAATACCATTCTCGGTGGCTATTACGACAAATACGGTGCCGGTGGCGCCGCATCCATGTGGTACTCGGGACAGCCTGATCCTAATAAGACTTACGGCGATCCCCCGGTGTACGACTACGTCAAGGAAGTACTCGGCAGGATGGGAAGTTCTCCTCCCGCCAGCGGCAGTACTAACATTGACACAGGAAGCAGTGCTGGAATTGATGTCCCCATTCCCGGTCTCGGAACTATTCCGGTTCCCACTACCGGCGACCTGGGGAGCGGTATTGAAAAGGGTCTAGTCAACGCATTCAAGGATGTAGTTGGTCCAGCTCTATCGTGGGGACTCTGGGTTCTTGAGTGCGCTGCTGGATTGGTGTTCCTGGCCATGGGAGCTTATCTGTCCATCAGGCAGACTCCGATTGTGAAGAACGCCGAATCCACAGTGAAAAACACAGCATCGGCTGAATTCCCTGCACTCGGTGCTGTACGGTCAGGCAAATCGTTGTCTGCTCCTAAGCGGTCTGCACCCCGTACGGCTTCCAAGAAGGCTGCTGCGCCCCGATCAGCTGCTCCTCGAAGCGCTCCTGTTTCCACCACCAAGACATCACCTGCTCCTGTAGCCAAGAAGACTCCTGCCAAGAAAACAGCCACAAAGAAGGCTGTCCCCAAGAAGAACCCTTAATGTAGCGAAAGCGGTTGACATGCGATACCCCAATGCTCTTTGGATCGGCGGCACTGCCAATCAGGTTCCCAACGGAATGGTCAACGTTCTGGGTGCGGTGCTCCACATTCAGGATGGGAATGAGCAGGGAACTGAGGCTTGGTTCAACAATCCGGCGTCCCAGGCTTCCTCACACTTCTTGAATCCTAAGACTGGCCCTATTCGTCAAATGGTGGATACCCGGGATAAGGCGTGGGCCGAAGTCGCCGGAAATGCTCATTGGATTTCAGTTGAAAATGAGGGTATTCCGGGAGACTCTCTTACTGATTCCCAGCTGGGTAATGTTGCTGGTCTATATTCCTGGCTTAACCAGGTGTACGGTATTCCGTTCCAGACCACCGATGACCCGAATGGACAGGGTCTTGGCTGGCATGGCATGGGCGGGGTTGCATGGGGGAATCATCCGGACTGTCCTGGCGATCCTATTAAGGCGCAGCGCCAGGCTATTCTGGAAATGGCGTCGAGTACTCTGGTGACCACGCTTCACGCGCCGTGGCCCAATGAATATTTGAAGCTTGAGGCGCCGATGATGCACAACAGCAATGTCGCCCATTATCAGCAGACTATGTTGACTCGGGGTTGGTCCGGTATCGGCACGGTCGACGGTTATTTCGGCCCTATGTGCGACAAGGTTACCCGGCAGTTTCAGCAGGAAAAGGGGTTGACTGTTGACGGTGTGGTCGGACCAGTGACTTGGAATGCTGCGGAGAACGACCCGGTGACGTAATGCGAAAGTTGCAGATAGTCATTTACCTATTCATCATATTGTGCGCTTACTGTGAACAAGAACAAATTCCGGTCAGTGCCTATCTGTGGCATAGCACGGCTAATTTCTGGTACGGACTGGCCGAGTTTGCGGGACGCCGTGGTATTGCAGCAGAAGCCAACTATCATGAGGAAATGAGCTATGGGTGAGTTTCGACTGGCACTAGGCGGCACTATCGATGTGGCCACCCCTGCCGAACTCGATGACGCTGTCACTGGGTTGCAAGGTCACATCGATAAGAAGTTCGCCTCTCAGAAGAGTGGCAAATTCATTTGGCGCGACCTCAGTGCCTCCATTTCCTCACCCTTCAGTGGCGGCGGATCTATCCAGCTTCCCCTGGTGCCTTCACGTCCTGCCACGGGAAAGGTATGGAGCGTACGCAGGTTCACTCTTCTGGGCAATGACGACCACACCACGGTTTCCAATATCACCGGAGCCCTGTACGCCGGTGATCCTGCAAACTTCAATTTGACCCAGTGCATCATCCCCGGACAGATCATTCCGTATTTCAATACTTTCGGCACCGGTTCTATGCCGTTGAAGAATACAGCCGACCTATTCGTTAATTTCGTTGCCAGCGGAACCGTCGCCTTCCAGACTCTGGTAGCTTCAGTGACAGTCATCGAGTGGGATGACAACGCTATCGAAATGCAACATGTCTGACTGGCTGGGACAGTCGGTAGTAGGCGCCAATGGCACTGCTGTGGTCATTATGAACCACAACAAAAACGGGTTGTTTTGGGTGGTGGAACAGGTCTCCACCCAGACATCCAAAGTAGCGTCATCTACTACCACCTGGATTCTGTTGAACGGCAGCGTCGTGGCCCCGTCGGCCGCGCTCACCCCACTCGGGTCCCAGGGACAGGCGGCGACAGCGGCCGGACTGCCCTATGTCTACCTTGCAGCGTCTGATAGTCTGTACATCAACGTACAAGGCGCAGCAGTCGGTGATACCCTCACCGTTCGTGCCCAATATATTGAAGTTCCCGCCACTGACCCCATGGTGAGGTACCGTTAATGCAATACCCGGTCCCGGCTTATACTTCGTTCACCATTCCCACCGGAGCTACCTCCGGTGCACGAATCACCTTCAATGAAAACGGTAATGGTGAAATTCTCGTCTACAATGCCAGTGGCGTGGTAGTCGATTCTATAGGTGGCAACAACGGGGCCATTATCTCCTATTCGACCGGCCCCAATGCCAGCGTCGAAATAGTCAACGGTGGAATCTTCTTCGGCGGTGCTCCCGGATTCACCGGCGCAGCCTCCATCATGTCCGACAACACCACCGGCGGAAGTCTCTCAGTAGACTCAGGGGTCGGCGCACTGTTCCCTTACGCTGACTCCGCCAACTTCACCCTGGTCGGTGGAACCAACTCCGCAGCACCCGGCGGCACGGGTCCTCACGCCACCCTGGTGGATGACAATGCCAGTTCCCAGGTGGACCTGCGATTGAGCGGTGCTGTCGTCAAAACGGATCTGTCTGGAAACATGGTCACCTGGCAGACGCCTACCATGCAAACCGGATGGGCCACCGGTACCGGAGTGGGTGGAAATTATCCTCCGTTGCAGTGGCGACTTGATGCAGAAAATAATGTGCACATTCATGGTACCTTTCATGCTACCGCCGCTACTCCCGCAACTCCCATTGCATCCGGATTTCCCCTTATTTCCGGAACAAATGTCGGAGTCGCAGGAGCAACCCCTCTCATCACCTCTAACAGCTTCTCGCTCGCTGTGTACCTTTCGGATACGGGCGTTCTCGATGCCACTTCTACCACTGGCATTGCGAATACCAACACTTTCATCATCAACGCCAAGATTCCCCTTGGAAACCTCTCCTAAGGAACAGCATGTCTACTGCGGTCAACCTCACCATCATGCCCGTTCAGGCAGAAGGACTCACGCCCCGAATTGCTATCGGATTCCACTCCGAGCATTTTTCTCAGTGCGTTTATATTCCTTACACGACTTATTTGGATATGACCAACATGGCCGACCAAATCAGTGAGGGCATCACCAAGTCTGCTGCAAAGATCATGGGAAATAGCGCTCTAACCAAGGAGTGACATGCCACAGTCCAGCACGATCCCCGTAGACGGCAATGACGACGTATTAGTAAACGTGGCCGCATCAAACGTACCACTAACGGTATCGGGTTCTTTGGGAACATATTCGATACTCAATCCAAGCTATACGGGAACATACAGCATTGCTCTGGTGGACGTAGCTGGAACTGTAGCATCCAACAATTATGTGGCTATTTTCAATCCTGTTGCCAGTGGAAAACTTATCGTTGGTCTCAGTGCGACAGTAAGCGCTTATTCCATCAACACTGTCAACAGTGGACAATCGATGCAAGCATTCCGCACTACAGCCCAGTCCGGCGGAACTCTGGTATCCAATTCTACGATTAATAAGTTTGACACAAACTATGCTAACTCGGCTGTGGAAATTAGGACCGGAAACCCCACTGTCACCACTACCGGATTACCCATTATTGGATTTCCTCCTGCTCTAGGAACTGGGGCCCAGGCTCCTGTAACTAATGTCAGTCCTCCTTCAGGAACAGCGGATGTATTCCATCAAGGACAAGGACTGGTATTGCAGGTGCCCGTGGGTAATGCCAGCGAAGTATGGGATATTCAACTGGTATGGGCCGAAGTGACGGGAAGCTGACATGATCAATGTATTCCCGGTGTCGACCGACATCATCGCTGCATCAGCAACCGCCACCACGGCCGGTATCGTCACCGTACCCGGCGGACGATGGATGACCGCCAACATCGTCCTCTCCGGGGTCATCTCCGGCGTTGGAACAGCCACTCCCAACGTGACATACGACGTTCCAGGCGGTACCTCAGGAGCAGCACCAGCCAATGGAACCGTCTTGCACGAAATTGTCATGGGCGGACTCCTCGGGGTCATCAATGGAACCAGCTGTGAACACGAAATTATCGTGTACGGTGGAAATAATGGATGCACCTTGAATTTCAACCTCGGGGGAGCAACCTCAGCCATTTGCGTCATCAACGGATTCTTGATCTGAAATGCCATTCGAAATCAAGAAATCGGGTAAATCCTGGGTTGTTTACAAAAAGACCACAGGAAAGACTTACGGAAAGAATAAAACCCGAGCTGGCGCAATACGCCAAGAACGGGCAATAGAAATGAATATTCACAAACGGCGTGGGAAGAAGTAGCGACCGCAAAATCCCACGAAACCGGGTTATTCCTTGGCCCGGTTGCCCCGCATGATCCTCGATCATGCGGGGTTTCCCGTTACCAAACCGTTAGGTCCCTTATAATGGTAATACGGTAGACTGGTTGTACCAACCGAGAAGGGAAACCACCGTGCAGCTCGACCGCGTACCCGACGACCGCGCCATGTGGACGCAAGAACAGTTCATCCGCTGGCACAAGGGCTACCACAACGGACTCGACGGAATTTACCTGAACGACTTCGGATCAACAGACGGCGAATTCTATCTCGACGGATACCGCGTCGGACAATTCGCCGCCCGTAACAAGGCATGGATGGAAGACGCGTAAATCAGTAATACAAATAAATCCCCGTTACCGTCCCGCTGAAACCCAGCGCGGACGGTATTCGGGTTTAGGCTGGTAATCTGTCGACATTATAAAATGGTAAAGAGAAGGTAAAATGAGAAAATGGATTGAAAATAGGGGAAAATGGGTTGGGAAAATGCGCTGTAATTCCCCAGTGCAATTGCACAATTGAGGGCAGGGCACCTTTT